>Ga0208960_1000833_pt1 | contig 16909 bp, 14 predicted proteins | sample GreLakmeON33MSRF_FD_187703 | JGI IMG/M metagenome (GOLD analysis project Ga0208960, IMG submission 187703) | Freshwater lentic microbial communities from great Laurentian Lakes, MI, USA - Great Lakes metaG ON33MSRF (SPAdes) | ecosystem: Environmental > Aquatic > Freshwater > Lake | place: Great...
CTACCCCGCGACACTCAATTCGTTCCGCAGTTGTCTCAAAGTCATTGACACGTTCCGGGGTGTGGCTTGGCAAAAAGATGAAGCCGACCCAACAGCCATCAGGCCGTTGCGAAAATTGGGCTATCCTTTTGGCTCTAGTTGCCTATGCAAAAGAGTGTATTTGCGGCGAAAATCTCAATGAGGTATCCTTCACTTGAAATGGTGTGGAAGACTTCCTGCGGCGGCCGACGAGGCTGACTCAACGGTATTTGCTTCGAGATGCGGATGAAGGAGTGATCGTATACGGATGGGTGTGGTGTTGTCCGATTTCAGGCCGGTGTACCTGACCGAGCCTGTGTGTCAGGAAAAACTGCGTGAGATCGCGATCGGTTTAGCCGAATTCGTCGCCCATGCGAATACCGGCCGCGGCAGTGGGAACACGGCTGAGCGATCGCCCACGATGATCCGGGCGGCATGGGAAAAGTACTGCGTTGCCCCCAAGCACATCCAGAGCAGGCGGGTGACGGTTCTGTCAGACGCGGAGGCTGTAAAGGATCCTCGCGACCTCGACTACGCCACGATTCCATTTTCCAGTGCGTTTTTTGCAAGCCCTAGCGGATGGGACATCGACGCGCGGCTCGCGATGTTCCGGGAGTATGCCCGTGCGGCGGTTGAGAAGATGTATCTGGAGCCGGACGATATCCCCGACGAGATCATCCACGTCTCCTGCACCGGCTACCATTTACCCAGTCCGGTACAGGCGCTCGTCTCGGAGAGACGCTGGAGCCGAACGACCGTCAGCCATTGCTACCATCAGGGCTGCTACGGAGCGTTCCCGGCTGTACGGATGGCCGCCGGCATCCTGTCGGCAGCGTCGAGCGGCTTGGCACGCACCGGCACGCGTGTGGACGTCGCGCACACCGAGATATGCTCCATCCACTTGGCTCCCGAGTGTCTCGACGCCGAACACATCATCTGTGACAGCCTCTTCGGCGACGGATTCATCAGGTATTCTGCGTACACCGAAGAGGCATTCCGGGGACGGCCGGGGCCGGGCATGCAGGTGCTGCGGTACGCCGAGTGCGTCATTCCAGATTCCCTCAACGCAATGACGTGGAGGCCGATCGCCAACCGTTTCGAAATGACGCTCTCGGCGGACGTTCCTCGGCTCATCGCGAACCACACCGCGGGGTTCATCTCTGAACTGCTGCGAGATGCAGGCCTCGATTTGGAATTGGACAGGGCGAACATTCTCTGGGTCATCCATCCCGGAGGTCCGGCGATCGTCGACTTGGTCGGCGCATGCCTGCGCCTCACGAAGGACCAGATCGCCCTCAGCAAGGACGTGCTTCGCGAGGGGGGCAATATGAGTTCGGCCACGGTGCCGCACATCTGGGATCGCATTCTGCACGACCCCGATGTGAAGAAAGGCACGCCAGTGCTGAGCATCGCCTTCGGCCCTGGGCTCACCGCCGCGGCGATGGTGGCGCGTGTCGTCTGATGCGGTCGCGAGCAGCACATAGACTCGTGTTACCAGAGGATGTAGTATAGCTCTTTGTGTCGGAAAGACGTTGGTGCATGCCGCGAACCGTGGGAGAGAATATGTCAGACTCAGACGCAAAGCCGTCGGCCGATGTAGTAGCACGCGTTGACGCGGTGATCCGGGATGTGCTCGGCCTCGATGCCGGTAGACTGTCGCCATCGAGTAGGCTGAAGGAGGACCTCGGCGCCGACTCGGTTGACGCCGTTGTGCTGGTGATGGCGCTCGAACGGGAGTTCAAGGGCCAGATGTCCGATGCGGAAGCCGCAGGGCTTTCCACGGTTGGGGATATCGCCGGCTACATTAGCCTGTGGATGGGAAAGCAGACTTCATGAGCCGCCGTCGCGTGGTGGTCACGGGCATCGGCATGGTGTCGCCTGTGGGCACTTCCACCGCTGAGTGCTGGGACGCCTGCCTAGCGGGCCGGTCAGCGGTGGGGCCGATCCCGGAGCAGTGGTGGCGGTGGTGGAGCGGGTTCCAATCGACAGCGTGGGCACCGCTTCCGGCTGTGGATTTTGAGGCGGCGGGGATCAAGCCGATCGAGGCGATGAGGCTCGATAAATCGGCCATGCTAGCGATTGTTGCGGCTGGCGAAGCACTGGCCGACGCCGGGTATCAGATGTCGCTGGTAGACGCTAAACGCAGGATCTGGCGGCTGGACGGGATCGACGGCGATCGGGCGGGTGTCTTCATGGGCACGGGCGTGGGTGGGATCACCACGGTGATCGAGGCCCAGAACAGCCACCTCCTCGCGCCGTTTCAGTCGCTCGACCGACGCGCCGGCCCGGAGGTGGCCGAGACCACAAGGGATGCCCTCGAAGTGCTGCTGGCCTCCGTGACGCGTTTCAATCCGCTGGCTGTTTCCATGATGATGCCCAACGCGGTGTCGGCGGTGCTCGGTATCCGCTACTCGCTGCACGGGCCCAATGCCACCTGTGCCCTCGCCTGTGCCGCCGGAACCGCGGCGATCGGCCGGGCATTCCGCTCGATCCTGTGTGGGGAGACCGACGTAGCCCTCTGCGGCGGCGCAGAGTATGTGGGGGACCCGTTTGGCGGCGTGTTCAGGGGCTTCGATGCCGCCAAAACGCTTGCCCGCGTCGTCGACGTGCCGCAGACGGCCAATCGCCCCTTCGACCGTGGACGCACCGGATTTCTGCTCGCGGAAGGGGGGGCAGCAGTGCTCGTGTGCGAGGAGATGGAGCATGCCCGTCGCCGAGGTGCCCGGATGCAAGCTGAGATCGTCGGATTTGGTGAGTCATTCGACGCCTACAGCATGATGTTCGTGGAACCGTCGGGGGAGCAGATGATCAGGGCGATCGGTTTGTCGCTCGACGATGCCCGGCTCGTGTCGGCGGACGTCGACTACGTCAACGCCCATGGAACTGGGACGATCATCAACGACGAGGTGGAGTCGGTGGTCATCGAGCGGGTGTTCGGCTCGCGTCCGCTGGTCAATGCCACGAAGTCGATTACGGGCCACTGCCTCGGTGCCAGCGGAGCGATCGAGGCCGCCATGACTGCGTTGTCGCTCCGCGATCAGAAGGTCCACGGTTGCGTCAACTTGCACGATCCGGTCCGGCCGCTCAACTTCGTGCGTCGATCGATGGACGCCAGACTCACTACGGCCGTCTCGCAATCCCTTGCGTTCGGCGGCCACAACGCGGCGCTGGTGATGCGGCAGGCCGTGCCAGAGTGACAGCCAACTTTTCCAAGGGCCGTTGGGCGTCTTATACGCTCAAGCCCTCATGCCCCATGATTGGCCTCCATGTGCCTCACCCAAACCTCGAGTCATGGACGTCTGCCGCATCCCGATCCCAGTTGGTATGCTCGGCCTTCATACCGGGCCGTATGCGTCCGGCCACCGGCCTAGGAGACATCCATGCAACCTACGCCCCTCGCCAATGCCACGGTCGATCCGACGGCACAGCGGGCCTTTGCCATCAACCTCGATGACTCGATCTACGGTAACTTCTCCGAGATCGGAGCCGGCCAAGAGGTGGCGCGCTGGTTTTTCGCCGTGGGCGGGGCGGCCGGCACTGTGGCGAAGTCGATTTCCGCCTACGACATGACCGTCAGCGACGCCATCTATGGCAAGACGAAGCGCTACGTCTCGCGGGAGCGGGTCGGGCAGATGCTCGACCACGAGTATGGCCTCATGCACGAGCGACTGGATGGCGTGCGCGGCGACAAAACGCGGTTCTTTGCCTTTGCGGACACCGCCGCCGCCCGCTCCTTCAACGGCGGCAACGACTGCCACACCTGGATGGGCGTGCGGTTCCAGCACGCCATACGGTCCGAAACCAGCGATGTCCTCCTGCACGTGAGGCTGCTCGACTCGACCAATGCCCTCCAGCAAGACGCGGTGGGACGGCTGGGCGTGAACCTCATCCACGCGGCTTTCCACCACTGGAAGTTGCCGCGCATGCTCATCGAGACCCTGCTCGAAAACATCGGCCGCGACCGGCTGGAGATCGACTGGCTCCACGTCGGCGGGCCCGCCTTTCAGAACGTGGACAACCGACTGCTCTGCCTGCATTTGGTCCGGATCGGCTTCACGCCGGCCCTGCTCTTCGACGTAGATGGCACGCCGCTCCTAGCTTCGGATGTGATCCGCCACAGACGGGTGCTCATTGAGCGTGGCCGTTTTGCTCCGGTCACTCGGCTCAACCTGGAGATGATGGTTCGCGGCCGCGAGGCCTTCGAGGCGGATATGACCCAGCCTCTACCGGGCCGTCCAGTCTTTCGCCCCGTCGGTCAGACTGCAGGTGGCGACCACGGCGAGATCGTGAAAATTAGCGAAATCATGGAAATCATGGAAATCACCATGAACAACCTACGGGATCGCGGCAGCGCGGAGGATTCCGATTTCCTAGCCCGCGTCGACCTGCTCTCGGCCGTCGGCAAGATGGTGCTGGTTAGCGACATCGGCGCCTTCCACAGCCTCGGGGAATACCTCACGGAGCGGCACGCGGAACGGACCGGATTGGTGCTGGGCGTACCGCTGCTGCGGGAACTGTTCAACGAAAGCCATTACCAGAATCTTGACGGCGGTATCCTCGCGGCGTTCGGCCGCCTCTTCACCCATGCTGTCCGGCTCTACGTCCATCCGACGCGGGATGTGCTCGATGGGCAAGTCATCACCGCCGACACGCTGACGGTGGCCCCGCACCTGTCGCACCTGCTTGAACACCTCCGTGCCAACGGCCTGATCCGCAGCCTGCCGTGCGACGCAGACTCGCTGCGGACCTATTCCAGCGAGGACGTGCGGGGCAGGATCTGCTCAGACGATCCAACGTGGCGGGAACTAGTGGCCCCTGAAGTGGCGGCCCAGATCGACCGTCAAGGCTATTTTGGCGCGAACTGTGCCAGATAGCGGACGCCCTATTCACCTGACCCCCGGCCGGCTGGCGACTGTCATGGGAATGAGGCCAGATTTTTTCTGCGACCGTAGACCTACGGTCGGAACCGTTTGAGATCCAGTTCTTGGATCGCCTTGTAATGCTTGGCGTTGCCGCTGATCAACGCTTGTTTGGCTTCGATTGCGGTTGCCGCAATGAGTGCATCTGCCATGCTCATGGAATCGGCCAAGACATACTCTTCCATGTAGATCGATGCCCGGTGCCCGATGTTCTCCGTGAGCGGGAGCGCCGTGAATCGGATGTCGGCTAGGAACGCCTTGATCGCCCGTACCTCGGCCTTATTTCGTGCTCCTTGAAGCAGTTCCATGTAGGTCACGACAGAGAGCGAGCGACGATCACAATCATCGACAGCCTGCGCCGCCTTCGCGTTGCCCCGCAAGACCCAAATGAGCACGTCGGTGTCAAAGAGCATCGTACCTGCCCCGCCTGATCCGACGGACATGGGACGCCACGTCCTCGATGTCATCGCGGTCCGCCCACATGCCAAACGCGGCATGATTTTTCACGCTGCTGCTGGGTTCGGCAGGCGTCTGATCGATAGGCTGCATGATCGCAGCAGGAACGCCCCGGTAAAACACGGTCACCGGTTCCTTGCGCTGCAGTGCCCTGATGATGGCTGCAGACTTACGCCGCAGATCGACGAACGACGCCTTCATGCTGAATGCCTCCTTATGGACACTCGAAGTGTACACTCAAGGATCCCCCGGTCAATGGCACTCCGCCTTCGGCAACGACTTTTTGCGTTTTGCAGCATTTGCCGACTCACTTTGTGAGTCCCCGCTCAGCCCCCGCAACAAGCTCCGCCAAAGAAATCGCATCCTCGCCGCGATCAGCCTCGGTCATCCGCTCGCCCGTGACGATCTGGCTGACCATTCCTGTTCGCCCGAGGAATCGAATCATCACGCCGTTGAGATCCCACTGCCGCGGCTGCCACTGGTTGTACGCCAGTCGCGGGACGGCGTGATGGTTGTTGTGCCACCCCTCGCCGAATGTCAACAAGGCGATCGGCAGATTATTGCGGCTCTGGTCGCGCTGCGAAGCTTCCTGTCCCCCAAACGCATGGCCCAGCGAGTTGACGCCCCAAGTCACGTGGTGAAAAATCGTTGTCCGCACGCACCCGCCAAGCAACAGGCAGCCCCACGCGGCTTGCGGCCCGCCAAGGGCCAGCCCATAGAGGTACGGCAGAACAAACGTCGCCGCGACGAGCAGCAGATACCAGCGGTGAAATGCAGCCGCCATCGGGTCCTTGAGCAAATCGGGGGCGTAGACTGAGTTGGAGGTGCTCGTACCGTCGAACATCCAGCCGAGGTGGGCGTGAAAGAGTCCCCGCAGCCGGCCACGAATGGGCCGGTCCTGATAGGCATAGGGCGAATGGGTATCCCACGAGTCGTCGGTAAATCGGTGGTGCCGCCGATGGTCGGCGACCCAACGGACCACGGAGCCTTGCAGTGCGAGCGACCCGGCGAACATCATCGCAAATTTCAACAGCGGCGTCGGCCGAAAACTCTGATGCGTGAATCCCCGGTGAAACCCGACGCCCACACTCAGGCCGGCAATCACGTAGAACACCAGGAACGAGCTGATCTCGATCCACCCAGGCGGGCGGTTCCAAAAATAGAAGCAGGCGTAGGCGGAGCCGATAAACGGCGCGCCGATCAGCAGGCCGTTCATCAGCCGCTTTTCCCAGGTGTCGCGGCGGTTGATAGAAATGCCGCGCTTGCGGGCTGCTTCGCAAAGCTCGACGGTTGGCGGACTGTGCATTTTGACCCATTTACGGCCAAAACTTGCCGCACACGATGTGAGCGTTTGCCGGGCGACCAAGCGTGGAAGCCCGCTCAAACTGTTGACGCATAGACTAACGATGATGAGCCGAAAAGGCAAAAAAATATCCGGGCGGATGTGCCATCAAACAGCAGGCTCGCAGAGAGCAGCGTCGCCATCACCGTACTGTCGAGGTCGAGGTAGGCACATGATCATGCCGGCGGAGGCCGGACTGTTGCGATCAAGTGGCGGGACGAACAGCCTGCGTCAACTCAAGGGTTCGGGGCGGACTTCCGATCTGGATTCGGATCGGTGAACGGTGGATGTTCGAATGGCACCACGTCCGCGAGCCGTGGGTCGCCGAGCCGTTCGAGTTGGGCCTGCAGACGCTGCCGGAGATCCGATTGCACAGCGGCATACTCAGCCTTTCCCGCCACGTTTGTTACCTGGTGCCGATCGATGCGAAGATCGTAGAGTTCGTCGGCTGGACGTTTGCCAAAGGCGTAGTCGTAGAGCCAGCGCCACGCGGGATCGTCGCGGTGCGAGATGACCCACGTTTTGGTCGGGCTGGCGTCCATGTCGGCAAATGCGGCATAGGTGGCGCTCTGCCGCGCACGGGCTTTGGAATCAGTGGTGTCGACCGTCCCGTCCGGTGAACCCATCGGCCAGCGGTCCGGCGCGAAGTTGCGAATATAAAGGAAATCGCGCGTGCGGATCGCCCGGCTGGGGTAGGGAAGATAGCCCTCACGGGCCGCAGCGACGTGACGCTCGCGTCCCGTGATCACCTCGGTGCGGGCCGGATCGATCTGACCGCCGGCGCGGGCGATCAACTGTGGAACCAGGCTTCGGCCGTAAAGCCCGTTTGGCACGTCCGCGCCGCCGATCTCGAGAAATGTCGGCGCCAAGTCTGGAAGGGATACGAAGTCGTCCACGACACGTTTGCCAACGCCACCTGGCACGCGGGCAATAAGTGCCACCCGCACGCCATGATCGTAGAGATTGTTCTTGCCCGCCGGCACACCCGGCATGCCGTGGTCGCCGCCGAGGACGATGAGCGTGTGTTCGAGTTGGCCCTTTTGTTCCAATCGCTCAAGCAGCGTTCCCACGTAGGCATCGACCGCCTGCACCTCGCCGAGGTAGTCGGCCATGTCCTCGCGCACCTCCGACACATCCGGTAAAAACGGCGGCAGTTTCCCCTTCAGACTGTCAGGATCGATGCCCCAGAACCGCCGGCCAGAATCTTTCACCCATGCGCGGTGAGTGGTCGTGGTGCCGGCGAAGTAGAGCCATGGTTGGTCTGGCTGTCCGTCTCGCAGAAAAGCATCGAAGTTGCCACGGACTTCGGCGATCATCTCTTCGCGGGCTTCCGCGGCCGTCCGGCCCTCATCGACCAGTTTCTGGGACTCAATGGAGAAGTGGTTCGAACGGCGTCCGGCGGCCTCGTAGGCCCACTCTTGTCCGCCGAACGGCGCATCGGCAGGAGTGCCAGGGCTCCACACCTTAAAACTCTTCCCGATCTGGTAGCCGGCGTTGCGGAGGAGCAGGGGGAACGCTGGGATCGTATCGTCCCAGATAGCGTTCTGCAGGATGGCGCCCCGACCGCAGTTGAAAAAAGCCCGGCCCGACAGCATTGAACTGCGGCAGGGAGTGCAGGAGGGCGCATTCACGAACGCATTCCTGAAGAGCACCCCCTCGCGGGCGACGCGATCGATGTGTGGCGTTTTGACGACGTCGTTGAGCGACGGCCCCCCATCGAGGCCGGCATAGCAACTGGCATACCTGCCCCAATCGTCCGCGAAGACGACGAGGATGTTCCATCGCGGCGGGGTAGCTGATGGTGGGGCCGCCGCGACTGCGGTTCGCACCGTCGGCACGACAACCGCAGCCATCAAGCCACACAGCATCGATAGGCTCATCCAAAGCCCACGCGATCCCGTCGAGTGGATGCGATCCACACGGCCGACCGCGGCAGCCTGTTGGCAGGTATGCGCAGCCGCGTTGCCAACGAGACGATTCGACACGTGTGGGTACCTCCGCTAGGGCTGGTGCACATCCTTTAGGATCGTCAGCGCATGAGCCAGCAGGATGAATGTACCACGGGTGCGCGATGCTCCGATCAAGCTACGCCCGGCTCACGGCGCAAAACGCTCGCGCCACGACACCTGCGGCCAGTCGGAAAGATTGACCGGCTGCGGAACGCCGGGTGTGCTGCGGCCAGCGTCGATCTGCAAACGCAGCAACCGCCCGAGACTCTCGACGGTCTTCGGATGCTCCGCTACGAGGTTCTTGGTTTCCGCAGGATCAGCCTCGAGATCGTAGAGCTGAAACGGTGGCAACTCGCTGAGGTCGGCTTTTGGGGCGTCGAGCCATTTGGACGGGCTGGGGGTCGGCGGACTCCAGCCACCCGAACCTGGCCAGAGGAGAAGCTTCCAACGGCCCTGTCGGATCGCAAACCGTCCTTCGGCGGAATGTGCGATGCATGACTCGCGGCCGCCGCGCGACTCGCCCCGCAGCAGGGGGAGCATGCTCACGCTATCCTCGGCCGCATCTGGGGGCAGCGTGGCGTCGAAGAGATCGGCGCACGTTGCCAACAGATCGGCTTGACACACCAGTGCATCTGATCGTCGGCCCGCTGGCGTCCGACCCGGCCAGCGCACGATGAACGGGACGCGGTTGCCACCTTCGTAGAGGTCCGATTTGTAGCCGCGCAGTCCGGCACTCGGGTCGTGGCCTAGGGCCAGGAGCGCAGGCAGGTTTGCGGCCGGCGCAAATCCATTGTCGGCAGTGAAGACAACGATGGTGTTATCGGCCAAACCCGTGCTGTCGAGAACGTCGAGCAACCGGCCGACGTTGGCATCCACTTGGGCCACGAAATCGCCGTATTCTGTCGTATGCGTGCAGCCGATAAATTCTGCAGTGGGCACGATCGGCGTATGCGGGGCCGCGAGCGGGACATAGAGAAAGAACGGACGGCGGTCTGGGGCAGCGACTTGTTCGGTGAGATACTGTGCCGCAGTGTCGATGAGTTTGGGATCGACCCCCTCCATCGTGAAGTCTGGGCTGATCGGACCGCCCCGCCAGAACTTCGGCTTCGGACTGTCCTTGATCTGGCCGGTGGGCACTGTCACGACCCGGTCCTGGTCCAGCCACACGTAGGGCGGCATGTCGAGCGACGCACTGATGCCCAAGAATCGGTCGAAGCCATGGGCCAGCGGTCCGCCGTTGAACGGCTGCGAAAAATCGACGTCCTCAGGATTCGGACCGGTACGCTTCCAGTCGACGCCGAGGTGCCACTTGCCAAAAATAGCCGTCGTGTACCCCTTGCTCCGCAGGAACTCCGCGATGGTCAGGCGTTTCGGCTCGATGAGCGACGCACTGTACCCGACGAGCGTGTGTTCCTTGAGCCGTCCACGCCACGAATAGCGGCCCGTCATCAGGGCGTAACGACTGGGAGTGCATACGCTGGAGGCGGAATGACCGTCGGTGAACAGCGTCCCCTCACCAGCCAGGCGGTCGAGCCGCGGAGTCCGCCAGGCACTGGCTGGGTTGTAGCACGATAGATCGCCGCGGCCGAGGTCGTCGGCCATGATGTAGACGATGTTGGGCCGCGTTGGAGAGGCTGCGTCTGGCGGGGCGCCGGACACGGCCAAGGCCGAGCATGCGAGCGAAATGGCGAGGCACACTGAGGCTGGACGATTGAGATGGAGTCGCATGGCAGCCGTTTGTATAAAAACAAGGCGTTGAAACCGCCGACCATTGTATCGTCGGCACGCCTGCAGTGCAGGCGATGGCGTCGGCTCCGCCACCATCGGCCATACGTTAGTTGAGATCCGGATCCTGGAGGGCGTCTGCCTGCCGATACAAGCTCGTGGGAATGAGCAATTGCGCCGGTAGCGTCTCCCCCTTGGAATGGCGGATGATGGCATCGACGACCTGCACACCCATCTTGTCTGGAAACTGAATCGGGTCAGCGTAGATCTTGCCGTCCTTGATCGCCTGCCGACCTTCGGGCTGCCCATCGAAGCCCACGATCAACACCCGAGTCTTTCCAGCCTTTTCCAGTGCCGCCCGCGCACCGAGCGCCGCAGGATCGTTGATTGCGAACACGCCGCGGAGATTCGGGTTGGCCTGCAACGCATCCTCCATTGCCTTGAAGCCGATGTCCTTGGCGCCACCACTTTCAAGCTCGGCAACGATTTCGATCTTTGACTTGCCTGAGGCGTTGTGGGCGTCAATCACCTCGCGGAACCCGTTGACACGGAGAATGCACGATTCCACCTGCTTGAAATGGAGCACAGCGATCTCGCCGCCCCCGTCGCCCAGCGCCTCGATCATCGCCGTCGCCGCCTCCTTGCCGCCGCTGAAGTTGTCGGTTGCGACCTGTGTGACGATATCCACCCCCGGCTCGTTGCACGGAATATCGACGGTGAAGACCGGGATGCCAGCCGCGTTTGCTTCCTGGATCACGGGGATGATCGACTTAGAGTCGCACGGGCTCAGAACGATCGCCGAGACTTTTTTTACGATGAAATCCTTGATCTGGTTGCTCTGCTTGGCGACGTCCTTGTCGCCGCTCACCACCAACGCTTTGTAGCCCCGCTTGCTCGCCTCTGCCCTGACACTGTCGCCGAGCACCTTGAAGAATGGATTGTCGAGCGTGAGGAGCGAGACGCCGATCGTGCCCCTCGGCTCTCCTCCGGTCGCCCCAGGACCTGCGGGTGGCGTTGGCTTGGTGCACGCGGCGAAAAAGCCGAGCGCCCCGGCGAGCAGGATGAAACGCAGCTGTGTCTTCGCGTGTGATGTGTTCATGGAGGTATCCAGTGAGATCGGACTGGTGAGGGTCTCAGGGCTTTGCTGTATTCAGAAACTCGTGCCGCACGGGGGCGGAGACGCGGGCACCTGTGGTGGAGACGAACGTCACGAGGCTTGGCAGAAACTCGAGCGTCTTAACGCACTCGAATCCTTGGGGAATGCGGACGACGCCTTGGATGTAGTTGACCGTCGTCGGCGTGTCGGAAGTCAGTTCGATTGCCGTCGCCACACCCTCCTTGCTGAGCACGTTATCATCCGTTGAAGCGGCGAGGCCATCGGCGAAGAATGCCGTCACGTCCTCTAGGCCGAGGCAGTTGTTACGGCCGTTCCACGGATGGCCATGCCGGCCGTGATGCTCCATCCACAATACCGTCGTGCGGAGAACGGCTGTGTCCTTGAGCGAAAACCAGAGATAGCCGGCATCTTGGAAGGTCGCCGTCGTCCACGCGGGGCCGTTGCTTTTCTCCCCCGGCTCGTTGACGAGTTGCACGAGATCGGCATGGCCGTAGCGAGCCGGTAGCCGCGTGAGGTCGGCGTCAGCCGCCCCCTTCCACGCCACCGGAACCTGCTCGAGGCTTGTCCACTTTGCGCCCGGAAGCAGGGCCTGATACTCCCGCTGACTCGGGGCGCTGAATACTCCTGGATAGGTCATGCCAAAGCGAATGGGACTCGTGGCGATCCGCACGGCACCCTCGCGGTCGGGCATTGCCAACGTGGCGTGATGACCAAGGGGGACCCGCCCGGCGAAGCCAGCAATGGTGTGCCGCGAGTAGACGACGTTCTGGCCGTCGATGAGCGTAAGCTCCTTGGTGACCTTCCCCTTGCGGACCGAGGTGTTGATCTCCATCGTTAGGGTCGTCGCGTCGCCTGCCTGTGTTGTCCCGAGCACCTTCCAAGGGTCGCCCACGATCTCGCCATGCGGCGGATGCTTCTCGCCCGCGGCCGCGGCCGCATTCCCGCCGAACGGCATGCAGAAGAAGTCGCCACGGAGCACGACCAACACTGGGGCCGGCATTGGGAGCGGCTGTTCGTCCTGCCAGGGGCTGACGTAGTACGGCTGGACGGGCTTGTCGCTGGAGCGAAAGAACGTCACCGGCGCCATGTGCCCACCACGCGTGGTGACGGCCACTTCGACGTCTTTGTTTGCGAGAATGGCACTGGGCTGGGAATGAACCGTACGCTGGTTCGAATTGTCGGCTCCCATCGCGACGACGGCACAGAGGATGAAGGGGATACAGATCGTACGCGACCCAAAAACTGTCATGATATTCCTGCAGTTCTGAAATTTAAAAATCCCCCTTAAGGTATAGCCCTGTCAATGGCACTTCCACAAATATGGGCCGGATGATGAGTCGCTGGTGAGCATCTCGCGGGATGCTGAAACACGATCGGTTTGTCCCAACTCGGGACGAATCAGCCAACGATGACGGTGGGCCGCTTGGCTTCATCTTTGATCGTGTCGTCGAGTAGATCGGCGACCAGATTAGGAATATCACCTTGGCCAAAAAGCACGAAATCGAGGGCCAGCTTCAGCGGGTTTCCTTTGCTCCATCCAAAGATCACATCCAACGGAGCCCCGTTCCTGCTCATGTCCACTGCGATCTGAGAAATCGTGTGAGGGATGGAAGCACAGTCGTTCGCCACGATGATAAACCGCTCGTCTTCCTGCCGCACATGGATGATGGGGGAATTATCAAAGTTGCTGGTGTCACCGGCATGGACTTCGAGGAAAACGAGCGAGACAGCCGCTGGAATTCGGTGCTTTCTGCGGATCTCCCCTTCCTTGTCGGCCAGTGACCGATGGCTGGGCCGATGAGGAACCAGAACGCGGAATGTGCCATCCAGAAGAATGTCTGCCCAGAGCATTCTGGCTGCATCATCGCTGAAGCGAAACTCCGTGTGCCGCATGTCATTGCTGCGCAGGACCCGCGACACAATCGAAATGATCATCACACACAGGATAAAAATGGAGGCGATCACAACGCCGTCGGGCCGTGCGATCATGTTGGCGATCGTGGTGTAGATGAAAACAACGGTGATCAGGCCGAAACCGATCAGCATTCGCAACCGCCCACGGAGGTCTTGAGTTGTGAGGGGTTTTTTTCGATAGATGTGCACCCATGATCCAATACACGCGCTGGTCATGAGCACCAGCACGCCGGTGGCATAGGCACCTCCCTGCGCCGCGACGTTCGCCCGGAAGCACCAGGTCACGATCAGATTGATAATCGTGAACGTGACAACCAGAGGCCGATAGGCGGCTGCCCACTGGGGTGCCATGCCGTAACGCGGCAGATAGCGGGGCACCATGTTCAAAAGTCCGGCCATGGCCGATGCACCCGCAAACCACAGAATGAAAACCGTACTGATGTCGTAGATCGTGCCGAAGAGGGAGCCGAAGAGCGGACATATGGCGTGCGGACTCTCACCGTGTGCGAGGTAGGCAAGCGCCCGATCGATTGCTCTGCCTTTCAGTTCGTGTCCGTTGGCATCCTTCTGAACCTCGCCGGTCTCGTCTGTCTGGGCATGCCGAAATTCCTCCGCCGGAATGAGTGTGTTGGTGCCTGTCACAAGGGACGAACCAATCAGGAAAAATGACATAATCAGCGAGGCGGCCAGAAGGAGCTTTCGCGTGTTGGCGATGCGTGCCGTTGCATCGGAAGGATCGGCTGCCGTGCCCCGGACAAGATGGATCAGCAGCACGCCGGTTTCAAAACCGCTCATGCCAAGGGCGAGCTTGGGAAAGATCAGGCATGCGATTCCAAGAATGATCCAGACCCCTTTCCCTTCCAGGGGCGCATGGGCTAGGTGGTAGTTGCCTTCGGTGATCGTTGCCAGCCAGTGCCGTAGCAGTTCGGGATGGGTCGCAAAGTATGTGAGTCCGGACAGAATGATGATCAGCGTGAGTCCGAGGTAGGCCGTCACGAGCACCGTGGCTAAGTTGACCACCTCGCCGTAGCCCTTCAAGAACATGGCGCCTAGGAGCACCAGCAGAAAAACGGTCACGGTCATCTGCCACTGACCCCATGCCGGAACGTTGGCGATGAAGAGCGGGTTGTTGATCAAGTGCGCAGCGGCGTCGGCAGCGGAAAGGGTTTTGGTGATGACGAAGTCGGTGGCTGCGAATCCGATCAGCACCAGCACCGCGATTTTTCCGGTCCATCCGCGAAAGATCCGCTCGATCATGCCGACTGACCCGACCCCATCGGGTGTTTCCCCGGCAACATACCGGTAAATCGGCAGGGCACCGAAGAGCGTCACCAGTACGAGGATCACGGTGGCAATGGGGGCGAGTGTTCCAGCGCCCTCAAACGCGATCGATGGCTGGTAGCCAAGCGTGCTGAAATAGTCGACCCCACACAGGCACATGATGAGCCACCACAGGTAGTGATGGTCATGAGACGCATGAGATGGCTGAGACGGCTGAGACGACTGAGGCGGCTTGATCATGAAAATCTTGCGGGAATCCGTTGGACGATGCGGATGCGCACGTGCAGGAGTGGATGGAGATCTCCGTGCGATGCGCGAGTTAGCGGCTCATCCGGCACAGATCATACACGCTCTGAACCTCCATGCCCACGGCTACGAACCGAGCAACTTTCTTCGGAAATGCACTCCAGTTCACGAGAGTATGGAGAGGCCACAGGTTTGACTGGGCTGCCGCGGCCACGCGAGGAGACTTTTGCCGTCTCCTTTGCCCATCGTGCCATCCCACGCCGCCGCCCCTACTTCGGGCCCCTCACGGCGATCCATTTGCCTCTCCGAGCGACCGCGTGGCAGTGATGCGTTTACTCGGGGCCCTTTACTGAAGTGTCTCCACCAGCAGCGTGTGCTTCACCGGCTGGAGCTGCTCGTGGGCAGCCTTGTCGAACTGCTCCCAGCGGTTCATCAGCTTCTTCGTGAGGACGCCGGCCGCCTGCTGAGTCTCCTTGTCGGTGGCGATATCGGGAATCATCCGGAAATCAGTCACGATCTGCTTGATCATGAAGGTCTCAAATTTCTTCTTCTCGGCAACTGCTCCCTGAAGATGGGCGAATGCGTCGTCGAACGGTGTCTTGGAGAACTCTGCCGGCAGGTTCACGCCGGCGGCCAACTGTTCCTTCGTGAATTCGAGGCTCTCTTTGCCCCATGTGACCCTCGCTTTCGCGGTCTCCAATCCCGTCACCTTGAGCGTGAACCGATTCAGATCCTCATTGAAGGCCACGAAGGGGAGGATGCTCCGCGTGCTCCCACTGCCTTTGCCTTCGCCCTCGAAGCAGAATGGCCATCGGCTGCTCTCCCATCTTCTGCCCCGGCCGAAAGAAGTTGGTGTCAACTGCACCGGGGGAGCCGATCACGATCTCCTTCACTCCCATACGATCGAGCTTTGAAAGTACGCCTCGCATGTTCTTCTCATACCCGGCACCGATCTCGGTCTTCCACGGCTGATAGCCACCGTCGTTCATGCCGTAGCAGAGCGTGACCACGGTGGGGTGGAACGCGGCGAGGTCGTTTTCCACTCGGTTCGCAAAGCCCCCGGCCGTTTCTCCACCCCAGCCAAATTGCATCACCTGCACGTTGGACACCCCGGAGCAGGCCAGCAGATAACATTCTAGGAATTTGCTGTAGAGCTTCTGTTCGGTGATCGAATCGCCCACGATCGCGATGCGGGCAGCCGGCACGACCGCCGACTCGGCCCGCACGGTGGCAGCGACCAACCCGGATGACGCGGCGATGGTCAGCAAGAGCAGTGGGTGCAGGCGCTTCATGGGGGCATCTCCGCGGGGTCGAGGATGTGGTGCAATAAGAACTCGTCTCACCGGATCATGCCGCGGCCTTCGTTTTCGAGGGACGCAGGATCGCCAGCACGGCCGGCAGCAGAATGAGCGAGGTGAGCGTGCAGGTTGTCACGCCCAGCGTGAGCACGCGGCCGAGGCTTTCCAGCCCCCTGTGACTGGCCACCATCAACGCACCGAATCCCAGAATCGTCGTCAGTGCATCGACGAGTACGGAGTTGGCGGTGGAGGCACTGATCCGGTACGGGCCCGGCCGCTCCAGCGCGTCGTGCATAATGTGCACGCCGTAGTCCACGGCGATGCCCAGGATCAACGGAATGCCGATGAGGTTGGCAGGATTGAGATCGATGCCCACCAGGCCCATGAGTCCCAGTGTCTGCAGCATGCCAAGTGCCAGGGGCATCGCTGCAAGAAGGGAGTGTGTGATGCTGCGGAAGTCGAGCCAGAGCACTCCTAAAATCACAATGAGCGAATAGATTGCGGCCTGCTCGTAGCTGCGTTTCATCTCGAGGGATGCCTCGAATGCTTGCAGCGGGTTGCCTGTGGCACGAGGATCCACGCTCCGCACGTCAGTGACGAATCGCTTCAGCGAGTCGAAGTTCCAGATATCGCCGCGGCCATAA
>Ga0208960_1000834_pt1 | contig 16887 bp, 13 predicted proteins | sample GreLakmeON33MSRF_FD_187703 | JGI IMG/M metagenome (GOLD analysis project Ga0208960, IMG submission 187703) | Freshwater lentic microbial communities from great Laurentian Lakes, MI, USA - Great Lakes metaG ON33MSRF (SPAdes) | ecosystem: Environmental > Aquatic > Freshwater > Lake | place: Great...
AAGCTGACGAACAGGAGCTCGCTTTCAATCTCTTTTATAATGAAGCATATAATTTATATACAAGCAAGAATTATGCTGACGTATTAAAAATGGTTGAACAGCAAATAGTGCAGTCAGGTGTTAAAAAACTATCTACTCAGTTAGCTTATTTAGCATCACTTGCACTCGGACATTTACAAAAACTTGATCAGCTTGAAATTGCATTTAAAAATATAGTAGAGTCCAACCCAGATGATCAGCTTATCGTCCCTCTAGTAAAGCTACATCTGGCATATATTGATTCGAATAGAACTAGCATGTCAAATCGTGTTTTTGCTTTGCTTGATAATGATTCAAAGGAAAATACGTTTATTGTGGAACCGGTATTAGAACAAGTTGTAGTTGCAAAGCAAAATACGGAACAGAAAACTGAACCGACCACTACAAGTACACCAGCTGTGCCTGAAAAGGAAGCAATTTTTGAGGCAAAAAAGAAGGAAATCAAGCCTGAGGCTACAGTAATAACTGAGTTTTTTGATCTTGATGAATCTGCCGACCACTATTTTGTTGTTAATGTTTCTGACCCCTCGGTTAATTTAAGCTCATCACGATTTGGCATCGGGCAATTTAATAGGGTGAACTTACCAAGTACAGTTATTAAACATCAATTAAAATCTATTACTAACCAAAATCAACTGATATTTGTTGGGCCGCTGACCGGTTTGGAAGCAGCAAAAAATTACTTTAATCAAATAAATCCCCTGATTAGGGATATTATGAAAATACCTGCTACTAAATACAGTACCTTCTTTATAAACAAACAGAATCTTGATAAAATCAGTGATGTAGAAACACTTGAACGTTATGTTGAATTTTATAAAAAGAACTATTAAGAACAAGAATTTATGAATACCCAATTAACGCAGCATGAATTAAATCAATATACCATCCGGTTTTGGAAGTGGATCATTGGAGTTATTGCGTTTGGAGCAATCCTGATCTTCAGCATCGGACTTGGTCTTTTTGGCAGGCTACCTGACCTGAGGGCATTGGAAAATCCCAAAAGCAATCAGGCATCAGAGGTAATTTCTGATGACAATGTCGTATTAGGGAATTATTATGTACAAAACCGTTCCAATGTACGTTATGATGCAATTTCACCCAATGTTATAAATGCGTTAATTGCAACAGAAGATATCCGTTTTTACAACCATTCAGGAATTGATTTTAAACGAACCTTCACTGTCATATTCTATAATCTGTTAGGAAAAAGACAAGGGGCAAGCACCATTACACAGCAACTTGCATTAAATCTATTTTCTAAAGAAGGTCGTTCAAAAAATTTCATCAAACGCCTTGTACAAAAATCTCAGGAGCTTATAGTTGCGGTTAAACTAGAGCGTCAGTATACCAAGGAAGAGATCCTAACAATGTATCTAAATACTGTAGATTTTGGGTCATACAATACATTTGGAATCAAATCTGCCGCCAGAACATATTTCAGTACTACTCCCGACAAACTTGAGCCTGAACAGGCAGCAATTTTGATCGGAATGCTAAAAGGGCCTTCCCTGTATAACCCATATCGTAACCCTGAAAGAGCATTTCTACGAAGAAATACAGTGATAGAAAATATGAGTAAGGCAAATTACATAAGTGATACTGAAGAAGAACGCCTGAAAACAATACCCTTAAAACTTGTATTTAATCCTTCAGATCATAACGAAGGTTCAGCACCTTACTTTAGGGCTGTATTAAAGAAAGATATTCAGCTAACCCTTGAAGAGAATTCTATTTACAAAGCTGATGGTACACCGTATGATCTTGATAGAGACGGTTTAAAGATCTTCACCACCTTGAATTCACATATGCAGAATTATGCTGAACAAGCGCAGCAGGAATATCTTAAAATACTGCAGCTACAGTTCAACAACTCATGGAATGGTCGCGACCCCTTTAATTTCAAAGAGGCCAAGAGTCTTATCGATCAGGGAATGCGCCGCTCAGACAGATATCAGCAGTTAAAAGCAGAAGGTAAAACGGAAGAGGATATCCTACAGAATTTCAGGACACCAGCTCGCATGAGTGTTTTCAGCTGGCGAGGAGAAATAGATACACTCATGCGGCCACTCGATTCTATCAAATACTATAAACTGATGCTTCGTAATGCCGTGATGTCAATGGAGCCTCAAACCGGCTATATTCGGGCATGGGTAGGCGGTACTAACTTCACACATTTCAAATATGATCAGGTAAAAATGGGTACTAGGCAGGTAGGTTCTACTGCCAAGCCTTTTACCTATGCCGTTGCAATTGGTAATGGAGGTTTTTCGCCTTGCTATACCGTAGCAAATGAACCTGTAAGTATAGATGCAGGCGATGGCACGGACTGGACTCCAAAAGCATATAATCCAATACCAGGAAACATCACTCTGAAAAAAGCACTGGCAAATTCCCAAAACTATGTAACCGCTTATATGATGAAACAAGTAGGGCAGACTGCAGTTGCTACTCTTACAAAGAACATGGGAATAACAAGCGATGTTCCTGCAGTTCCATCAATTTGCCTGGGTTCATTTGATGCTTCGGTATATGATATGGTTGGAGCCTATTCTGTATTCGTAAACCACGGAGTATGGACAGAGCCAATCTATCTTTTACGAATTGAGGACAAAAACGGAAACGTTATCTACGAACGTAGACCAAAAGTTAAAGTTGTACTAGATGAACAAACTGCTTATGTAATGACGGATATGCTTAAAGCTGTTGTTAAAGAAGGAACCGGAGTAAGACTAGGATATAAATACAAACTAACAAACCCCATTGGTGGAAAAACTGGAACTACACAAAATAATTCAGATGGCTGGTTCATGGGAATTACTCCCGAACTGGTAACAGGAGTGTGGACAGGTGCCGAAGACAGAGCGATCCATTTCAGTTCAACAAATTTTGGAGAAGGTGCCAATACTGCACTTCCAATATTTGCGCTCTATATGCAAAAGGTTTATGCAGATCCTACTTTAAAATATACCAAAGGCGATTTTGCCCTGCCAAAGGGAGGCATCGCAACTACAATCGACTGTGGCGCCTACACACAGCAGCAAGCCGGAGAATCTGAGCTGGATAAAAAACTTGGCTTTTAAGCAGCAAGCCAGGCCCTTATCTGATCATACCCCCAATGAAAAAATTTGATTACCGATCTGACCTTAAAAATATACCCCAAAAACCTGGGGTATATCAATTTTGGTCTGAATCTGAAGAATTGATCTACATTGGGAAGGCAAAAAATCTTAAGAACAGGGTTTCTTCTTATTTCAATAAAGATAATTTTCGGATAAATGCAAAGACCAGAGTACTGGTAAGTAAGGTTAAAAAAATCACTTTTACGATTGTAGATACTGAAATCGATGCCTGGTTATTGGAAAATAGCCTGATAAAAAAACATCAGCCAAGGTATAATATCTTGTTAAAAGATGATAAAACCTATCCCTGGATCATAATCAAAAATGAAAAATTCCCACGTTTATTCTGGACTAGAAAGATCATAAGAGACGGATCAACCTATTTTGGTCCCTATGCTTCTGTTGGCATGATGCATACCATACTTGGAATGATCAAAGAGATATATCCTTTAAGAACATGTAGTTTGCCACTTTCACTTGAAAATATCAACGCCGGGAAATTCAGGGTATGCCTTGAATATCAGATAGGTAATTGCAAGGGTCCTTGCCAGGCTTTTCAAAAAGAAGAGGACTATGATCAGAGTATTTCAGAAATAAAAGATATCCTGAATGGAAAAACAGGTGCAGTGATCAAAAGACTTAGGAAACAACTTGATGTTTCAGTTGCAGAGCTAAATTTTGAGCTGTCACACAGACTTAAGTCTAAATATGATCTTCTGGCCCATTACCAGAGTAAATCAACCATTGTTAATTCATCCATTACCGATGTTGATGTATTCAGTATCGCAACAGACGAAAAACATGCATTTGTCAACTTTCTGAAAGTAATGAATGGTACCGTTATTCAAACCCAAACCTTGGAGATGAAGAAACGATTGGATGAAACCGACGAAGAACTTTTAAGCATCGCCATTACCGAATTCAGAACGAGATTTGATAGCCATTCAAAAGAGATCATCGTACCCTTTGATATGGATCTTCCCAACTCTGGAATCAAATTTATAGTGCCGAAACTGGGCGAGAAGAAAAAATTACTGGAACTATCTCAGAAGAACGTGCTATTTTTCAAACGCGAAAAACTGGATCAATACGAAAAGTTAAATCCGGAATTAAGAACCGATCGTTTGCTGGAACTGATGAAGAAAGATCTGCGCCTCAATCAGTTACCCAGACATATCGAATGTTTTGACAATTCAAATTTCCATGGGAAATTTCCCGTATCAGCCATAGTAGTTTTTAAGGATACTAAACCTTCTAAGAAAGATTACCGGCACTTTAATGTTAAAACAGTTGAAGGGCCAAATGATTTTGCAACGATGGAAGAAGCAGTATTCAGAAGATACCGCAGAATACTGGATGAAAAAGAAACACTTCCGCAATTAATTATCATTGATGGAGGTAAAGGACAACTTTCATCTGCAATAAAAAGTCTGAAAAAATTGGGAATAGAGAAGGAGGTTACGATCATTGGAATTGCCAAACGCTTAGAGGAGCTGTATTATCCCGGAGATCAATACCCATTGTATTTGGATAAAAAATCAGAAACCTTAAAGATCATACAACAACTCAGGGATGAAGCCCACCGCTTTGGTATTACTTTCCACAGAAAGAAACGAAATAAAGCCACTTTAGCAACAGAACTGGAAAATGTACCCGGCATTGGCAGAATAACGGCAGAAAAGCTCTTAAGGCATTTCAAATCTGTAAAAAAGATAAGGGAAGCAACAGAAGAAGAACTTATGCTGGTTATCAATAAGAATCAGTTGAAAGCCCTGCAAAACTATTTTGCAAAAGAAAACTCTCCAGCTAAAGAAGAGTTGAAAGGGGAAAATTGAAAGCGACATGCTGAGATAAACTAAAATTTTGTAAATTAAATTAGCTCAGACCTCCGACTTCCGACCTCAGGTTAGAATGACCAAAGGTCATGTTCAAAGTCCATCAATGCTTTCTTAACCCTCTCCGACTCATATAGTCGATCAATTCCTATAGCATAATCTTTAATCCGGAGATCTTCAGCATTAGATTCTTTCACTATATAACTTGCAAATAAACGCTTTATAAAAATATCGTCATAGCTCAGGCCTGTTGCATCATTACCACGGTTAACAACTGCTTTGGTAACTAAAAGCTGACGAACTTCAGGGAAATAGATCCAGAAGGCAGGCTGCTCATCAAACGCTTGGCCTGCTGCAGAAATTCGAACCATAGGTGCAATTCCAACAATTCTTGGCTCAAATACGGAACGCTGCTTATCAAAGATCCAGTCTTCTTTAATGCGGAATTTAATAATACTATCCGGATTGAATTCACCCGCTTTAACTACTGTACCGGTCTGATTTCCATCTTTATCAAAAATAGGAACCAATACACTATCAGCAAACCTCGCCATTGCTTCCTCTGCTTTCAAAACAACAGAAAATTCATCGCCATTTACATCATTTTTTGTACTGCTTGCATCATATGCTGTAAGCTCACCCGCCTGAATCGCATCAGTAAGAATAGTAATTAACCTAGACTTAGGAGATGCGAAAATCATATTTACCTTATCACGAATATCAATTTCCCTCCATATGCGTTTACTGAACATCACATCAGATTCTCTTAAACCCGCATAGGGCGATACTCTGGCATTCAAAACAGTTGTTTTTTGATAAAATCCATCAACCGGCCTCTCAGCTGGTTTAGGCTTTGTGCTATTCGTTAAATTCGGAGCCTGTGCACTCAAACGCAGAGTACCAGCTATAAGGATAAAGGCAAAAATTATCTTTTTCATACCAATTAATTTGCTTTAAAGACCATTGGATCAAGCTGCCTTTGGGTTCCATCCGGACCAACAGCAACAATATCATCAAAAATTACACGGGTTCCAGGAGTCACTGCGGCAATAGCAGCACGCATTTGCGCACTAAAAGTATTACCTGTGGCTTGCAGCACTACAACGTCTGCACGTGGCCTGGCAATAACCAAACTAAATCTGGTTACATCAAATTTGGCATCAAAATCAAATTGATCAAGGATAGCGAATATTGATCCTTGTGATTTTATAATAACAGAACTCAAGCTTCCACCTGTTTTACCAGCAAATTTCGCTTTTGGATCAGGGATACGTTTAATACGAAAATCACTTGAACCAATATTTTGGACTTTACCATTAATAGTTGCTGAGACATTTACTTTGGCAACAGATCCTGGTGAAGTAACATTAACTGTATACTTACCATTAGAACCTGAGATAGAACCACTGCTGATCGTTACAGATAAATTCTCTTTAGGAATACCTGGTGCTGATACAGAAACAGGGTTAGGTACTCCTACATAAAACACATTCATCTTATCTGGTGAAACAACTACTGACGGTCGGGCTACCTGATATTTTTGTTCAGGAGTAGTATATGTTTTTATAGAACCATCTGTTTGCTTTACACGAACAGTACCTGTCCAGCTAAAAATACCTTCCTTACCTGTATTAACAGTATAAGTACCTTTACCTTCTTTTATTTGAAGTCTCGACCCTCCAACTGTAATATCCGGACTAGATTTTGAATCTGATGCGGTCAAGAAAACTTCTGCTGTGTAAGGCTGACCCACGATTAAATAGGATGTAGGAGCAACTGCTACAGCTGAAAATTGATCCAGATTGACAACTGCAATATCCATTTTGCCAAGAATACGTTTCACAATTTCGGACTCCGCATTCTTAGTATCTGCCTGAATTTTTGCTAATGCAGTAAGTGCTGCTGTGAGCGGAATACCATCGCCAAAATTAGACTGTTCCCAGCTTCTTGATATACCACCACGACTTGGGGGATCTTTAGCTTCCAATGAAAAGCTGATGCTTTTACGCTCTTTTACGTCAAGAAGTCCGAGTAATTTACTACGGGTATCATTTATCTTTTTCTTAAGCTTAGAAGCACGATTTTCATTGATCATTAAGCGAGGAGAAATATCAAGATTATCTCTCTTACTGATATCTCCAGTTGATTTATCGTAACCTCCACCTTCCTGTTCAAAAAGCTTTTTCAACTCTGCTACATAGACATCTAGTTCATTGGTATAAGAACTGGCCAATTTAGCCTTATCGTAAATAGGTTTAGCCCTGGCAGGTTCATCCTTGAGCTTAGTGGCCTCAAATGAAGCATAGGTTGTTTCAACACCGCTTTGAACATTTTGAGCCGAAGCATTTAGACTATCTGTTAAATTTTTGAAAGCTTCCAAAATTGAATCACTGACATTCAGTGCTACCAAACCAAGTAAAACAAGGTACAGTATTCCAATCATTTTCTGCCTTGGGGTTTGTTTACCTCCAGCCATGCAATTTTATTTAAAAATTTTAGATTTATAATACTTATACACCACTTAAGATTTGCTCGGCTGATTCATTGCTGACAACATACTTCCATAAATAGCATTTAGGGATGATAAGTTCTTAGCTAATTTACTTACTTCCTCTTTGAACTGTTTAGAATCTTCCATCGACTCATTAAAATTTTGCATGGTCAAAGAAAGATTCTGATAAAATTTATTCATCGACTTCAAATGAGCACTGGAATCTTGCAATTCTAATTCATACACTGTATTTAAAGCAGAAATATTTTTAGCAAGTGCGTTTACCTGATCATGGTAAGACCTTGAATCAATATTTGTATCAGCCATTTCTCTTAGGCTGGATGTAGCATTTTCAAATGCTTGATTTAGATTATCAAAACTTCTGGAAGCAGTTTTTACTTTTGAAGCTAGTTCAGTTGTAGCACTTGCAGTATCCGCTATACCTGATATGGCAGATACCTTATCTCCAAATGTGCGTAAACCATTACCAAGACTTTCGATAAGTTCAGGACCAATTTTAGCTTCTGTCAGCATTTGATCCAGGGCAGCAGTTGAAGATGCTGAACCAGTTCCGCTTGAGCTGGACTCTCCTTTAAAATCATCTTCAAGTTCAGGATATACCTTTGTCCAATCTGGATCTACAGGTTCTGACTGAAAACCTAAAATAAAAAATAAAATTGCTTCGGTTATCAAACCTATTGCAATCATAAACTCACCACCCTTCCAATGCAGAATCTTGAACATCAAACCAATGATTACAACGGAAGCACCCCAGGAAATTAAAGTATTAATACCTAGTTTGAATTTTTTCTTTTGAGCCATAATACTATTTACGAATTAAATAAGGGAAATTTAAATTTTAGAGCCTGTCCTTGATGTCACGACCCTGGTATTTTGTGATGCAACGGAACCCGATGTACGCTTTTGAAGTGTCTTGGTATTCAAAGCTGTTTGCTGAATTTTGGAGGAAGTAACCTATATCTTTCCATGAACCACCGCGAATAACTTTACGTTTCAAAACTTCCGGATCATCTGATTTAGCTTCATAGCTAAATGCTGGATTTAAATCATGAGTAAATGTTGATGACGATTCGTCAAATGCAGATGAAGTCCATTCTGCAACATTTCCAGCCATATTATATAAGCCAAAATCATTTGGATAATAAGCTTTTACATTCACAGTGATTGATCCGCCATCATCAATATAATTACCACGTCCGGGCTTAAAGTTAGCCATCAGACAACCTTTTGCATTTCTTATATAGGGGCCTCCCCAAGGGAAAGTTGTACCTACCCTACCACCACGTGCAGCATATTCAAATTCTGCCTCGGTAGGAAGTTCATAATCGGCTCTCTTTGGAAGACGGCGACTATCTTTATACGCTTCATTTAAACGAGTTCTCCAAACTGTGAAAGCACGTGCCTGACGCCAATTTACACCAACTACAGGATAATTTGCATAAGCAGGATGCGAAAAATAACCCTTAACGATTGGCTCATTCTGTGCATAAGCAAAATCAGACAACCATACTAAGGTATCCGGATAAACTCCAACTGTATCTCTGAGAATGAAATCAGATCGTTTTGAAGTTAGATTTTTTCTACTATTTGCTGCATCCCTTAACTTCAAGATGGCGAAATTATATTTTAGCAGCCTTACATCAATTTCATTCCGATCAAAGACCCTGTCATCTCCCTGGTAATACATGGCCTGTAATTTTGGTCCGTTTGCTGATGCACCTTTTCCCTTCTTTCCACCCCAAATAGCACTTCCGTTTCCAACTTTTTTCCAGTTGATATATTTTTTGCCTGCAGCATTAGGATCTACCTGTCCCTTTGGTTTAAGATAATATTGTTCATCCTGAAGATAAGTGGAAATAGCAATTGAATCACGAACCCAGTTCACAAACTGACGGTATTCTTTATTGCTGATCTCAGTTTCATCCATATAAAAAGCCTGAACAGTAACCTGCTTATTCTGTGAAATTTGCGCAAAAGTTATATCCTGATCAGTCTGACCCATAATAAAAGTCCCGGCTGGAATGTAAACCATCCCAAATGGAACCTCATTGTTCTTAAACTTCTTAGTTGTAACACCAATCAATTCGCCATTGCTTCCACCTTTACCACAGCTAGTACCTATTATGACCAAAGCTGCAAGAGCGATAAAGTATATTTTTCTCATTTTAAACAATCCCAGTTTAGCATTCCTACAACAAAATAATTTTGAATATAATAAAATTACATAATACTATATACGATAAAACTAATCCACCTGAGTTCAAACAGAACATTTTATATAAATACAAGCTTAAAACGCAATTAAATAATTATTATAACGGCAAAGTCAAAACATCTATTTTGGATGCGGCAAAATATTTTGATAATACATTCAAATTCATGCAAAGGTTGTTAAAATTTCACAATAAATTTTCCTAAATATTTTATTAATCTGATTTTTACTTATTAACCTGTTTAATATATTGCTCCAAAGCCATCGTCATACTAGGTGCTTCAGGAGTTGGTGCGGGTATATTCATAACTAATTCATGTTCAAGAACTGCTTTATGTGTGCTAGCTCCAAAGGCAGCAATACGCGTGAAATTTTGTTTAAAATCAGGAAAGTTGATGAATAGAGAATGGATGCTACTTGGACTAAAGAATGCAATCACATCATAAAACACCTCTGCCAGATCTGACAAATCACTGCAAACAGTATGGAATAGCACGGCAGTTTTAAAATCATAACCGTTATTATTCAGGAATTTTTGAGTTTCTTCAGCTGCAACATCCGAGCATGGGTATAGAAATTTCTCGGTCGTATGCTTTTTTAGAACCTCTGCAAGGTCGGCAGCAGTTTGTTTCCCAAAAAATATCTTTCTCTTCCTGTATTGAATATATTTCTGAAGATAAAGAGCAATCGTTTCTGAAATACAAAAGTATTTCATATCGGCAGGAACATCAAAGCGCAGCTCTTCACTAATTCTGAAAAAATGATCTACTGCATTTTTGCTAGTAAAAATAACGGCTGTGAAATCTGCCAAATTGATCTTTTCTTTCCTGAATTCTTTTGCAGGAACACCCTCAACATGAATAAAAGACCTGAAGTCAATTTTCAGATTATATTTTTTTGCCAAATCAAAATATGGCGACTTTTCGGAATCCGGCTTTGGTAAGGTAACCAGGATACTTTTTACTTTATTTGGTTTTTCAGTTGAAGGTACTTGCATATTTGTCATGGGGCTTAATACCCAAGTGCTTTAAATAGGATAATTAAAGGACAAAATTCGAGGGCACAAAGATAAATAATTAAATAAACTTTAGGAAACTTGTAATTAGATAAAATATTAGCCCCCGCCCGAAGAAACTGGATAAGGAAAATTATAATAATCAATGCTATCCCAATATAGCTGTAAATAACTGCAAATCGATAGCTTGTTAAGCTAAAAGCAATTACTACAGGTAGAGATAATATAGCGGCATTGAAATAACTTAGGTATAAAACAGATACGTACTCTCTAACCAAACGTTTCACATCGAATAGAAATCCCAATATCCGCAAGACAATAATTTTCATTGTGAATAAGCCAACAACTAGAGCTGATAAGTAAATAAACAATTTAAATCCTTGAGCTGGGTAAGATATTCCCAGATACTTCCCAGATAAATAAAGGTAAAGACCTGTGTTCAAACCAAATAAAAAGTAAAGAAATATAAATGGCCAGGAACTAAATAAAGTATCTTCCTTATTAATCTTACTTAAAGCCTGATTATTATAAAAGGCGTATACTATAGTGTTGAGTTCTGAAGGAAAGAAGAACCTGATTACTGCAAAAAATACAACAAGAAATAAAACTACCGCAATAACCCATGTTTCTCTATAGGGTCTTGGGCTACCTGCATCATACCGAACGGATTTCTTCTGAAATTTACCTGCCCAGGAATGGAAGTCAAGATTTTCAACTTTGTAGAGTGAAATAAGGCTATCCAAAAAACGATTAGGCCTATCAGGATCGGGCGCCTTTATCCAAACAGTAGAAAGGGAATCTTTTACAGCGCTTATTGAATCTATAAAGTTTTGCCTATGTACCAAAGTAACTGAATCCAAGCGTCTGTTGGACTCGGTAAAATTCAGCTGCCTAAAATTTACTCTAATACTGTCAACCTGCGCAAAAACAGGTAAATTAATTAAGAATACGATCAGCATTAAACCGAAAAATCGCTTGATCATACTTGGCTAAAATCCATAAAACAAGAAAACTCCATTCTTTCAAATTTCCACTTTTTTATTTTTGTTTCCTAAAATCTTTTTGAATTGAAAATTTTAATATAATCATGGATATTAAAATGAATTTTTTTTAATTAATGTCAATAAAAAATCGATTTAAATTGATACAAAAAAGAATATTATTCTTTAAATACAATATAAATTTGAATATTATTCTATTTTTATTAGTTTTAACGAATAATGAATCATAAAGAGCACTTATCTGATAAAATAGATCTCGAAATTCTAAGCCTAATGCAAGAAAATTCGAGGATATCCAATGCTGATATTGCGCGGGTATTAAATATGGCCCCATCTGCAGTGTTCGAGAGGGTCAAAAAACTGGAACAAAAGAAAATTATACTACAATACACAACGCGGCTAAATCCGTCTGCATTAGATCAAAACCTTATTGCTTTTGTTTACATTCAGGCAAACAAAGGAATAGGGAATAGTGATACAGGCATTGAGCTTGCAAAAATTGCAGGGGTACAAGAAGTCCATCAGATTGCAGGCGATCATTGTTTTCTTGTAAAAATACGCACTTCCGATTCAGCATCTCTTTTAAAAATGATGCGAAACAGCATGAGCAAAATTCCTGATATAACTATCACTAAAACCAGCATTGTTCTTGAAACCACTAAAGAACAACAACAACTAGTACTACCTAAAGAATAAATGTCTGCCTCAGAAACCAAATCCGCATCGCCAATAATGGTAATTCTTGCATTTGCAATTGTTTATCTTGTATGGGGCTCAACCTATTTCTTTATTCAGATTGCCGTAAAGGGGTTTCCGCCATTTATTTTGGGTGCCTTTCGTTTTATTTTAGCAGGATTGCTCATGGCAATATGGTGTATTATAAAAGGTGAAAAACTAGTTGCTATAAGGGGCATCAAACACGCAGTTATAAGTGGGATATTACTTCTATTTTTTGGAACCGGAATTGTTATTTGGGTGGAACAAAGCATGCCAAGTGCCATGGTTGCCATTACTGTTTCAACTGCACCTTTATGGTTTGTATTACTTGACAAGCCTAAATGGTCTGAAAATTTCAGAAGTAAATCAATCATTGCCGGAATGCTTATTGGACTGGCAGGGGTGATTTTACTCTTTAGTGAACAAATTTCACAGATCTTTTCAGTACCAGAAAGTACTCCTGTAAAAATGAGCAGTATGATACTATTGCTATTTGCAGCGCTTACCTGGGCAGGGGGATCACTCTATTCAAAATACAGATCTGCAGAAGGGCCAATCATTGTTTCAACAACCTGGCAAATCATGGCTGCTGGAATTGCCTTTATTCCAGGCATTTTTATCCGCGATGAATTCAGTACCTTTCAATGGAGTGAAGTGCCATCCGAATCATGGTTCGCCCTTGCCTATCTGGTAAGTATGGGCTCTATTGCTGGATTTAGCGCATATGTATGGCTACTCCAGGTACGAACTGCCATGCAGGTTAGTACACACTCGTATGTAAATCCTGTTGTAGCGGTACTTCTTGGAGTATTTTTTGCAAATGAAAAAATCACTGGTATCCAGATTACCGGTCTTATAATCATTCTGGGAAGCGTGTTAATGATCAATATGGCGAGGTATCGAAGAGAAAAATTAGCCGATAGAATTAAAAATTATTAGCTCTTGAACTTTAATTGGCTATGCGGCATTTGTTGTAGATTTGTACCATGGCCGGAATTTATCTCCACATCCCTTTCTGTAAAAAAGCCTGTCACTATTGCGATTTCCATTTCAGCACATCGCCACAGTACAAAGACCAAATGCTCCAGGCATTAGGTCAAGAAATTGATTTAAGAAAGAATTATTTAGCCGGAGAATCAATAGAAACGATCTATTTTGGTGGAGGTACCCCATCATTGCTCAGCGCCGATGAGTTGCAAATCCTAATCGGAGCAATAACTGACCTGTATGAAGTTTCTCCTACAGCTGAGATCACCCTGGAAGCAAATCCTGATGATCTAAATCCTCAAAAAGTAAGAGAATTTCGGCAAACCCTGATCAATCGTTTCAGCATTGGTATACAATCATTTTTTGAAGAGGACCTGAAATGGATGAACAGAGCCCATACTGCTCGTGAAGCCCATAGCTCAATCAAAAGAGTTCAAGATGCAGGTTTTGAAAATATAACAGCCGATCTGATCTATGGATTTCCACTGCTTAGCAACCCTAAATGGAAACATAATATCCAGCAGCTCATTGAATTACATATACCACACATTTCTTCTTATTCCATGACGGTAGAACCTGCAACAGCCTTGTCATCGTTTATTAAAAAAGGCGAGCAAGAACCAATGGATGAAGGCCAGAGCACTGCTCAATTCCTTATTTTAATGGAACAACTTATAGAGGCAGGCTTCGAACATTACGAAATATCAAACTTCGCAAAGCCGGGTTTGTATTCCAAGCATAATTCAAACTATTGGGAAGGGGTTTCTTATCTGGGCATAGGGCCTTCAGCACATTCGTTCAATGGTGAAAGCAGGCAATGGAATATTTCAAATAATTCCAACTATATTGACCAGATCGGGCTAAAAAAAATTCCTGCAGAAATGGAAGTCCTAAGTACTAAAAACCGCATCAATGAATATATAATGACTTCCCTGCGCACAAGTAAGGGAATGAGTTTACAAAAGATCACTGAACGCTTTGGCTCAGACTATTCAAACGAAGTAAGAAATGGTTTGGAACCTTTTGCAGATAAGAACTGGATTAACTTAAATGATCAGATCGTTACATTAACAACAGATGGCAAACTCTTCGCTGACCATATTGCCTCAGAACTATTTATAAATACCTAAATTCTATGGAGATCAGGAATAAAGTTGTTTGGATAACAGGTGCATCAAGCGGAATAGGTGAAGCACTAGCTTATAAACTAAATGAAATGGGCGCTAAACTCATCCTCTCATCCAGAAACAGAGCTTCCTTATATGTGGTAAAAAGTAAATGCAAGATCAACCCTCTTGATATACATGTACTTCCGCTCGACCTTGAAAACACCAATTCCTTAAAAGAAGTAACTGCTTCTGCAATCAAAATATTTAATAGAATCGATATAATTATCCATTCTGGAGGTGTTAGCCAGCGTTCACTCGCGCTTGAAACTAATTTGGAGGTGGCACAAAGGATCATGAACATCAATTTTTGGGGGACTGTAGCACTTACTCAACGGATTTTACCCACTATGCTATTCAATAATTCTGGTCATATTGTTATTATCAGTAGTCTGGTTGGAAAATTTGGAACAAAATTTCGTTCGGCTTACTCAGCATCTAAACATGCTTTACATGGGTATTTCGATTCGTTACGCACAGAAATAAACCCTAAAATAAAGATTTGTATTATTTGCCCAGGTTTCATTAAAACTAATGTCACTATCAATGCATTAACCGCAGATGGAACCAAACAAAATAGTATGGATGATGCCCAGGCCAATGGTATGCCAGCAAATCAATGTGCCTTAGAAATAATTAAGGCTATTCAATCAGAAAAAGAAGAAGTTTATATAGGCGGAAAGGAAAAATACGCCGTACTCCTAAAAAGATTTTTTCCAGGCCTATTTTCAAAAATTGTACGTAAAGCCAAGGTTACCTAATTCATTAACTTGAATGATCGGTAATTACCTTCCATTGGCCCTTGATTTTTTTTACAAGCAAGGTGAAATATCCTTTGGGTTCATCCTTTTCTCTCTTTAAATGCCAGGCACCAAGTATAAATGCATGATCTGCCGATATCATTTTTATTTCTTTAATATCAAAGCTTAAATATCCCATTGCTGATTTGCTGGGGTAACTCTTTTTATAATTTTCGAGGGTATTATTCCAGCCATATTGAGGACCGTTTTTTCCAACAAAAAGCAATGAATCTGACTGATTATAACCTTGCATATATTCATTTATGTCTCCTCTGTTCCATGCTTGTCTTTGGTCTTCAAGCAGTTTAAGAATTAAGTCGCTTTGGCTCCTTTGAGCATACAAATTGATAGCAAACACTACTAATAACAAGGAAATAACTAGTTTTTTCATGTCTAAAAATAAAGTTTTAAGAGAACATTTTTAAAGTATCTGAAAATAGAGCGTTCAAGCAAAATTTGCTCAATCCTTTATTTGACACATCCTTAACATTAATAGCCGTTTAAACCTTTAACTTTGACCTTTCAAAATCAAAGCAATCAAATCACATGCGGGGACATGCATTTTCAAAATTTATTCCGAATGAGCTTCCAAAAGGGGGCTTTGATGAATTATTGAAGCTGTTTCTCGAACTGCTGAATTACACAGCAGGTGATGCAAATGAAGCTATTGCCTGGCTAAACGAACTTGACAAACAGTACAAACTCACTAACGATGAGTATGGAATGGGCGATTTCATCGAAGACCTAAAAAAGAAAGGCTATTTGGGCGATGACGACAAAAACCCCGGAGGTTTCAAAATAACTTCAAAAACTGAACAAAGCATCAGAAAATCTGCACTCGAAGAAATTTTTGGACAGCTGAAAAGATCTGGAAAGGGAGGCCACAACACTAATATTTCAGGCATCGGCGAAGAGAAAAATGCAGACAGAAGAGAGTATCAATTTGGCGACAGTGTTGACCAAATCGACATGACTGCATCAATACACAATGCGCAGATTAATCATGGTATTGGTGATTTTTCAATGACCGAAAAAGATCTTGAAGTTGAAGAAAAAGACTATAAAACCATTACTTCTACAGTCCTGATGATTGATATTTCTCATTCAATGATTTTGTACGGAGAAGATAGGATTACCCCTGCAAAAAAAGTAGCGATGGCACTCGCAGAACTAATCAGAACTAAATATCCAAAAGATACCTTAGACATTGTTGTATTCGGCAATGATGCCTGGACCATTACCATAAAAGAACTGCCTTATTTACAGGTAGGGCCATATTATACCAATACTTATGCAGGTCTGGAACTTGCCGTCGATTTATTAAGGAGAAGAAAAACTCATAATAAACAAATATTCATGATCACCGATGGTAAACCTACCTGTTTAAAGGAAGGCAACAAATACTATAAGAATAGTGTGGGATTAGACCGCAAGGTGGTTAATAAAACCTTGAATATGGCTGCCCAATGCAAACGTCTTAA
>Ga0208960_1000835_pt1 | contig 16885 bp, 16 predicted proteins | sample GreLakmeON33MSRF_FD_187703 | JGI IMG/M metagenome (GOLD analysis project Ga0208960, IMG submission 187703) | Freshwater lentic microbial communities from great Laurentian Lakes, MI, USA - Great Lakes metaG ON33MSRF (SPAdes) | ecosystem: Environmental > Aquatic > Freshwater > Lake | place: Great...
TGCACGCTGGCAACAGTGCCCGCCAGCCCGTTGGTTAGCTCACTCAGGCGCGTGCTGGCACCGCGCTGCAGCTGGCCGGTGCGCGTCGGTATCGGGTCGCCATGCGGGTCAAAGCGCGGGTCGCCCAGCTTGAGCGCAATGCGCTCCTCAAAATCTTCTGAGATCACATGCTCCAGTGCCTCGGCTTCCGCGTGCACTTCGCCGCCCGTGTATCCCAGCGCCTCGCTCAGGTACAGCTCAATTAATCGGTGATGGCGCAGCACCTCCAGCGCAATTGCGCGGCCGCCCGGCGTAAGCGTGACACCCTGATGGCGGGCGTAATGCACAAGCCGCGGCTTGTGCTCCGCCAGCTTCTTAAGCATACCGGTCACCGACGCCGGCGCAATGCCCATGCGCGCAGCCAGCGCGGTGGTGGAAACCGGCTGCTGCTCCCTTTCCAGCGAGTAGACGGCCTTGATATAGTCTTGCGCGGCGCTGGAAAGCTGGCGCGTTTTGGCGGCGGGCTGGCGCATGTGCGCGGAGTATAGTGCGCTGCGCAGGCGCTGTTATACTGGAACTGCAAAAGGTGTGGACGAAATTTTGGACGAGTCTCTGCAATTGACGGCGGCTCACATGGCGCAGATGCAGGCCTGGCTGACGGCTGAGCTGCCCAATGAGGGCTGCGGCCTGCTGGCTGGCAATGGCCGGCGGGTGCGGCAGGTGCTTGCATTGCCCAATGCAGAGCGCAGCCCGCAGCGGTTCCGCGCTGAAGCAAAAGCGCAGGTGGCTGCCATGCTGGAGCTGGACCGCAACGGCTGGGAGCTGCTGGGCGTGTTTCACTCCCATCCCGCCAGTCCCGCGCAGCCTTCGGAGACGGACCTGCTGCAGGCGTATTACCCTGCGGCTGTGAGCATCATTTTTGGGCAGCCGGCAAACAGCAGCGCGTGGGAAGCGTGCGCGTTTCGCCTGCAAGCGGGCAGCAGCCGGCCGGTGCAGCTGCAGCTCATAAGCGATTCTGTTTCCAGCGCATGAGCCCTGCCTTGCTTCCCCCACTGCTTCCAGTACAGCCGCGCTAATGCAATCCGCACTCAGCGCGCTGCTGATTTTAATTGGCTATGTGGTGGGCGGCGTGCCGGTGGGGCTGGTGGTGGTGCGGCTGCGCACGGGCGTGGATGTGCGCACTGTGGGCAGCGGCCGGTCCGGCGCCACAAATGTAATTCGGGCGGCCGGGTTTTGGCCGGGCTTTGCCACGGGCTGGCTGGATGTGTTGAAGGCTGCGCTGCCCGTTTGGCTGGCGGTGGGGCTGCAGCCGGAGGCGTATTGGGTGCACACGCTGTGCGGTGCGGCGGCGGTGCTGGGCCATAACTATTCCATCTTTCTGCGCGAGACTGTGACCGATCCGGATAGCGGACGCGTGCGGATGGTCTTGCGCGGCGGTGCGGGCGGGGCGGCCACGCTGGGCGGAGCGATGGGTTTGTGGCCGTATTGCGTGTTGATTATTTTTCCAATGGGGGCGCTGGTTTATTTTGGCATTGGCTATGCGTCGGTGGCCACGCTTTCAATTGGCGTGATGACAACAGTGATCATGGCGTGGCGGGCGTCCGCACTGGGCATGCCGTGGGAGTACACGCTGTATGGCGGGCTGTGCCTTGTCTTGCAAGTTTATGCGCTGCGCCCCAACTTGAAGCGCCTGATGAACGGCACCGAGCGGCTTGTGGGCTGGCGCGCCAAGCGCCACTCCGGCACCCTTACGGCCGACCCCGGCGCCAGTACAAAGGAGTAGCGAAATGAAGAAGCAGCGCCGCAAAGAGCCGCCCACCGCGCCACGCAAGCCATCGCGCGCCAACACCGTGCTGGTGTTGCTGGGCTTGATTGTGGTGCTGGCAATGGTGTTGGGGCCGCTGCTCAGCTTTGCGTCCGCCGAAAGCGACCCCGCGCAGCCGGTGACTGAGACGCAAGCGGTGCCGGCCGGCTAGCCGGCGCGCAGCGCAAGCAGCAGCGCACCCGCGCCGGCTGCCAAATATCCGCCGAGCGTACTGCGCGCAATGGGCAGCGGCTCGCGCAGCAGCCCGCTGCACACATGCAGCGCCATCACCAGCAAAGCAGCACCAGCTGCGGGCGCAAGCGGCCAGTAGGCCAGCCCCCATGCGCACTCTGCCACAATCACACCCGTCACAAGCGCGCTCACGCCTGCAGGCGCTGCGCCCGCAGGCGCCAGCTGTGCCAGGCGATAGGCCAGCAGCGCCGCCACCATAAAAATAATTGCTGCCGCGGCCAGGGGGCCGGTGCCGGCTGCGTGCAGCCAGCCAAAGATGCACAGCGCCGCCACGTACGCCAGCCAGTCCAGCAGCAGGCGCGTGGTGCGCTGCGCTGCGGGCGCGGGATCCACATGCGCATACTCGCATATTAATACCAGCGTGAGAAACAAGACCCCCAGCAGCAGCGCCACAGCCCATGCCGGGCTTACGGGCAGCAGCTGCAGCAGCAATCCCACGCCAATTGAGGCCAGGGCGGGCAGGATCCAGTGCGCTGGCAGCTGCAGCGTACTGGGCGTGCCGCCCCACAGCGGATGGCTGCGCAGCATTGCGTCACCACCACTGGTGATCAGCGCCGCCACCAGCAGCAGCACAACCGTGTCGCCATTTATCCGCAGCGCCACGGGCATGCCCAGTAAGGTTGTTTCCACCAGGCGCGTGGGCAGCGCCAGTACGCGCGCCAGCGTGTAGGCCAGTGCGATGGTTGCGGCCAGCACGCTGAGCTGGTCGGTGGCGGGCAGCAGATTGCGGCGCATTGGGTGATTTTAGCAGGCACCTATAATCGCACGGTGATTGTGTTGCGGCTGATTGCGGGTGTGCTAGCGGGCTGGCTGCTGAATGCGCTGGCGGACTCCTGGCCAAAGCGGCGCTGGGGCGCGGCTGCGCGCGGCACGCCGCAGCCATTGCGCCGGGTGTTCGTGCTGCTGGCAGCGGGTGGCGCTGCGCTGGGCTTGCATCAAGCTGGCCAGCCGCTGGCAGTGCAGCTGCTGCACAGTGCGCTGCTGTTTAGCCTGCTGCTGGCGGGTGTAATTGATTGGGAGCAGCGCCTGCTGCCGAATCCGCTGCTGCTGCTGGCGGCCGGCATTGCGCTGCTGCTGGCTGGATTGCGCTTTGCCAGCGTGGCAGCGGCGTTGCTGGGCGCCGCAGTGGCGGGCGGCTGCATGCTGGCAGCTTACGCCGGCGGACGCTGGTATGCCGGCGCGGGTGCGCCGCCGGCACTGGGCTTTGGCGATGTGAAACTTGCAGCTGTGCTGGGGCTGGCGCTTGGCGTGCAGGCTGTGCTGCCCGCGCTGCTGGCGGGTGTGCTGCTGGCAGGCGCAGCGGCGCTGCTATTGCGCGTTGGGCGCGGCTACCAGCCGGGCGGATTTATGCCTTACGCACCGTGGCTGCTGCTGGGGGCGCTGCCGGCCCTGCTGCGCTGACGCAGCACGGCGCCAGCCACAAGCAACACTGCACCGAGCTGCGTACTGCCCCAGCCCCAACCGAGGCCGGGCAGCGCGCCATACAGTGCGCCGGCAATCGGGCGCACCAGCAGCAGCGGCCAGCTGTTGGCAGCCAGCCCGCCCGCAGCGAGCAAGGCAAACCCCGCCCAGTACCAGCGCTGCCCGCGCAGCACTGCGCCCAAAACGCAGCCGCCCGCAGTTGCAAACAAGATCCACATTTGTGACTGCAATTCCGGTTCGTTGCGGTAAAGCAGGAATGGTTCCGCCAGCACGCCGAAGCCCAGCAACGGCACCAGCAGCAGCGCGCGGGTGCGCGGCAGCTGCCATGCCCACGCGCTGCTGAGCACAATTGCAAAACTCAGCGGCGCCAGAAAGTTGAGGCGCCCCACCGCCAGCGCGCCGCTGCGCACCTGCGGCAGGTAGGTCACCCACTCGGAGAGGTCAAGTGCGTTGAGCGAGAGCGCCGCAGCTGCGTGCGGGATCCATGGCCCAAAGTAACCGGCCCACAAAAGCGCCAGCCCCAGCGGCAGCAGCCCGGTAGCTACACGGCGGCCGGCTAGCATTGCGGCGGCACGGCGGGCAGGCAGGCGCAAAAATTCATGGCTAATAAAATGTGGTGCGCAGCACCGGTTGAAAAAGCTGCGTGCGATGTGCGCAGACCGCATCCATTGCACACTGTGCGCAATCCGGCGCCGTCATCTCCGGGCAGCGCGTGCGCGCGTTAAAGAAGAACCAGTCGATGGCGGCCATGCTGCGGCCGGAGCTTTGCGCCAGCTGTTGCATGGCACTATACACCGCACTGCGCACCGCCCACTCATCCGCTGCCGGCAGGCGCTTGCGCGCGCCAAGGGCGGCCAGCAGTGCGGGCTCGCTTGCTTCCACCAGCCCCATGCGCAGGCACATGCGCTGCAGGTGATAGTCCACAATTGGCGGCAGAGGTTCGGCAGGCGCCGGCTGCAGCCAGCGCTCCGGCCGCTCAATCAGAATTAAGGCGAGCAGCGCGGACTTCTTGCGCAGCGGATCCTCTTTGTAGCCGCCCACATGATCAAGGCTTTGCAGCAGCGCCGCCAGCGGCAGCGGCTGGCTGTTTGCATGCGCCAGCATGGCGGCGGGCGTGGCTGCCAATTCGCACAGGTCGCTGCCATAGGCACGCGCCTGCTGCAAGTGCAGGCGCAGCGCGGGCATGGGCTGGGTGCCATCGTCCGCGCGGAAGATGGCCTGCAGCCGGCTGCTGCGCAGCGCAGCTTGCTGCGCGGGCGCTGCAAACGCGGGCGCGGCCTGCAGTGCGCTCCAGTAGGCGTGCCACAAAAAGTCGCTGCCCTTGCGCTGCTGCCCGCCTTGCGCGGCCAGCAGCGGGCGCGCGTAGCGGCCGGCGCGCTCGCTCCAAAATCCAAACTGCTGCAGCGTGGCTGCAAAAAAGAAGTCCAGCGCTGCGCCGTGGCCGGCGGGTGGAAAGTGCGGGCCGGTGAAGTTGAAGGGCTGTAAGTTTGGCAGCGCAGCCACCAGCCGCGCGGTGCGTTGCACTTGTTGTGCGTTTACCTGCACGCGCAAATCTGTTGGGGCAGCGGCGTTGGCGGCGGTGTGCGCAAAGAGGACGGCTGGCCCGACGGCGGTGACCATGGCGGCGGCCAAAGGCATGGCGCTGCGCGCTGCCTGCTGCGGGTGCGCGCCGGCGCACAATGCCGCCAGCGTGGCGCCGCAAAAGGTATCGCCGGCACCCGTGGCATCCAGCTCTTGCGCGGGCGCGGCCGCAATGTGTGCGGTGTGCGCGCCCTGCACCACCAGTGCGCCGCCCGCGCCCTGCGTAATGAACAGCAATTGCCCGGCGCGCACGCGCGCGGCGCTTGCACCGCCCAGGAGAATGCTTGCTTCGTTCTCGTTCATAAAGAATATGTCCGCAGCCGCCAGCAGTGCGCGCACGGTTTCAGTTTCGTTGGTTGCAACGCGGGCATACGTGCCCGCGGAAATGCGCGGTGCTCCGGCGGCGCGGCACGCCTGCAAAAATTCCAGCTGGCGCTGTGCGCTGCTAAGTGCGGCAATATGTATGCAGCTGTAAATGGACAAGTCTGCGGGCAGCTGCGCCGGGTTGAGCAGCGCTTCTGCGCCCCAGCGGGCGTTTACAAGTGTGGCGCGCCCGCCGCCGTGGTGTGCAATTTCAAAGTGGGGCAGCTCGGCTGCTGTAACCAGCGGACCCAGCCAGGTAATGCGCTGCGCTGCAGGCTGCAGCGCAGCGGGCATTTCTGCGGGGCGCGGTGCCAGCATGCTCACGCGTGCGCCAGCGCAGCTGGCAGCCACGGCCGTGTACATGCCGGCGCCGCCCGCGGCCTGCTCTGTGCGCCCCGCAAAGTGCAGCACATCCAGCGATGCGCCGCCAATTACCAGCAGCTGTGTCACTGCAGCAGCGCGGCAACGCGCGCGCAAATGTGCTCGGCTACCAGCGCCTTGCTTTGCAGCGGCAGTTCCTCCACGCCGCCGTGCGCATCCAGCAGCGTTACGCGGTTGGTATCCGTGCCAAAGCCCGCGCCGGGCTCGCTGATGTTATTGGCCGCCACCAGCTGCAGTTTTTTGGTGCGCAGTTTGGCGGCTGCGTTTTCCAGCAGGTTTTCACTCTCGGCGGCAAACCCAACCAGCACGCGCGGCCAGCCGCTTTGCGTGCGCTGTGCCACAACCGCAGCGAGCACATCCGGGTTGGGCTCCAGCACCAGTGTGGTTGCAGCTGCACCGCGCTTAAGTTTTTGCGGCGCTGCGGCTTGCGGCCGGTAGTCGGAAACGGCAGCGGCCATTAAGAGCGCATCGGCTTTGGCGGCGGCCTGCAGCACGGCGCTTTGCATTTGCTGCCCGGTTAACACATCAACGCGCACAGCACCCACCGGCGTTTCAAGGGTGCTTGGCCCGCTAATCAGCGTTACCTGCGCGCCGAGATCAAGCGCAGCCTGTGCCAGCGCAAAACCCTGTTTGCCGGTGGAGCGGTTGGTGAGCAGGCGCACGGGGTCGATGGCTTCGTGCGTGGCGCCGGCCGTGACCACAAACTGGCGCCCAGCCAGCACACCGCCGGCGCCAAGCGCAAGGCGGATGTGGCCAAGCAGTTGCTGCGGCTCCAGCATGCGCCCCATGCCAGTGTGGCCGCTGGCCATGCGGCCCGCAGCGGGGCCGGCGCAGCGCGCGCCGCGCTGCAGCAGCGTTTGCATGTTGGCTTGCACGGCCGGGTGCAGCCACATGCCGCCATCCATTGCCGGTGCCAGCAGCAATGCGCAGCGCACAGCCAGCGCCGTGATCGTAAGCAGGTTGTCGGCGCGGCCATGCGCCAGCTTGGCCAGCGTGTCTGCGCTGCACGGCGCCACCACCAGCAGCGCCGCGCCTTCCGCCAGCCCAATGTGCTGCACGTGCGCATCCGCGGCCCACAAATCCGTGTACACGCGCCGGCCGGTTACCGACTCAAAGCTAAGCGCGGTAATGAAGCGCGCAGCCGAGTCCGTGAGGATCACATCCACCAGCGCACCGGCTTGGGTAAGCTGGCTGGCCAGATCCGGCGCCTTGTATGCAGCGATGCTGCCGGTTACGCCAAGCAGCACGCGCTGGTTGTGCAGCCGGCTGATCATGCGCGGCCGCCCGCAAGCGCGGTCACTGGTTCAACTCCCAGATGATGCGCAGCCCGTCGAGCGTGAGCCATGGCGCAACAATGTCAATCACGGCGGTCTCACGCGCCAGCACCTCGGCCAGCCCGCCGGTGGCAATCACCTTCATGTCCGCCCCCAGCTCGGAGCGGAAGCGCGCCACCATGCCTTCCACCAATCCCACGTAACCATAAAGCAACCCGGACTGGATAGAGTGCACTGTGTTGCTGCCAATTGCTGCGGGCGGACGCGCCAGCTCCACGCGCGGCAGTTTGGCAGCGCGCTGAAAGAGCGCGTCGGCGGCAATCTCAATGCCGGGCGCAATCGCGCCGCCCAGATAGTCGCCATTGGCAGAGATGGCGTCGAAGGTTGTGGCCGTGCCAAAATCCACCACGCAAGCCGGGCCGCCATAAAGCGCATGCACTGCGGCTGCATCCACCACGCGGTCGGCGCCCACCTGGCGCGGGTCGTCATAGCGCACGCGCACGCCGGTGCGCACGCCGGCATCCACCACCAGTGGTGTGCAATGCAGGTATTGCTGGCAGGCGCGCAGGAAGGTGCCGGTGAGCGGCGGCACCACGGAAGCCATTGCCACACCGGTGATGTGCTGCGCTGTATGGCCGGCGTGCTGCAAAAATCCAACCAGCTGCAAACCGTACTCGTCAGCAGTGCGCTCGCGTGCGGTGGCCACGCGCCAGCGCGCGCCAGGCTCAGCGCCTGCATATACGCCGGCGGTGATGTTGGTATTGCCGATATCGAGGGTTAGCAGCATGTCAGCAGGCTCCTGCGGCGATTGCAGCTGCAGAACCGGGGCGCTGCCAGACAGCCAGCAGCTGCCGTTGGGCGGGCAGAGGATATTGAGTTCATTGTGGCCGTCTCGCTCGCAAAGGATGCCAGCGGCTGCCAACAGTATAAGCGCGGGGGAGCGCGGCGGTCAACCAGCGGCAGCGCGCCGCCTACAGTTTTGCGGTTACCTTGCTGATGTAGCGGAAGCCCTCGGTTACATGTTGCGCCGCGGTGAGGCCATCCACATAAATCTGCGCTGCCACGGTGTCGATGATGGGCAGCAGGAACTCATCAAACGGTGCTGCAGTCGGCAGAGCCTGGCCGGCCACAAATGCTTCGCCACCCTGCACCAGCAGTACGCGACAGCCGTAGCCGTGCAAATCACTGGCGAGGCGCGCGGTCATGGCTTGGTATTCGTTGGGCGCCGCAAACAACACCGCACCCATGCGTGCGTCTGCACTTTCCATTGGCCCGTGCCGGAACGAGCCGACGCTGTGCGCCAGCGCGTGGCCCTTGGCCCACTCGTTCACCATCATTGCACCCTGGCGCGCACTGACGGCGGGCGCGCCCTGGCCCACAAACACCTGCCAGTCCGCGCTGCCCACGGCTGCCAGCCAGCGCGCTGCAATGCTGGCGCAATTCTGCAGCATTTGCTCAATGTGGTCGGCCACGCGCGCCAGCTCGTCAAACGCGGCTGCATCCAGCCGGCCCTGCCACGCGCGTGCCAGCAGCCACAGCAGCGCGAGCGAATTCACATAAGTCTTGCTGGACACCGTCTCTTCCGCGCCGGCGTGGAGCGCAAGCACGCTGCGCGCGCTGTGCGCCAGCACACTCTGCGGATCATTGGTAACGGCCAGCAGCGCACTCGCGGGGCGCAGCTGTGCGCACACCGGCTGCACCTCCGCACTGGCGCCGGATTGTGAAACGAACACAATCGTTTCTGCGCGCGCCAGCCAGACATTGCCGGGCTGCAGCAGGTCTGCAGCTTCCAATGCCAGGGCTGCAATGCCGTTGCGCTGCAAATGGCGCGCGGCCAGCAGCCCGGCGTGGTGCGATGCGCCCATGCCTAAAAACAGCGGCTGTGCGCCGGCTGGCTGCGCCAGCAGCAGTTTGCGCGCTGCGGGCTGCTGGTAGTAAGCAGCCAGCGCGCGCAGCGCTGCTGGTTGCTGGCACATCTCATCAAAAAACTTGCTCATACTTGCTTATGCTCCCGCTATTTGATTATAAAGGTGCGGGGTGCGAGTCGCTGAGAAACTGCAAGAGCGCCGCGTTGAAGGCCTGCGGCTGCTCCACCATGATCGCATGCCCGCCATTTAATATCAGCTGGCGCGCGCCGGCAATGCCGTGCACAAGCCCGGCCTGGTTTTCTGGCAGCACAGTTGCGTCTTGGCTGCCGGTGATTACCAGGGTTGGCACGCGCACTGCGGCCAGCCGCGATTGCACATCAAAGCGCGCGAGCGCCAGCATGGCGCTGCGGTAGGCGCGCACATCGGATTGCAATATCTGCCGGTAAAACGCCGCGCGCCAGTTTTCTTGCGCGGGCAGTGGAAACACATGCTGCGCCACGGCGCGCGCCTGGCTGGGCAGCCCGCGCAGATGCAGCAGCAAGTAGCGGCGCGCAAAGTAAAGCAGCTGGCGCGGGCCGCGCGCGCGCAGGCGCGCAAATGTGCTCACGAGCACCAGGCGCTGCACCAGCTGCGGGTAGTCCAGCGCAAGCTGCAACGCCACGGTGCCGCCCATGGAAATGCCGGCCACGCATGCGCCCGCCGGCTGCAGCGCGTGCAGCAGCGCAGCCAATTCCGCAGCGGCATCGGCAATCCGCCAGCGGCCGCCGGCAAATGGCGAATCGCCAAAGCCAGGCATGTCCGGCACCAGCACACGCCAGCCGGCGCTGCGCAGCGCGCCGGTTTGTCCTTGCCAACCGGCATTGTTGGAGCCAAGGCCATGCACCAGCAGCACGGTGCGCGCTGCATCCGCATTCAAATCCAAATGGTGCAGCACCGGCTGCCGCTCGCTATTGCGCCGGCGCGCGGAAGATAAAGAACACTGCGCCCAGCAGGCAGAAACCCGCGTACAAATAATTCAGGGATGGCTTCTCGCGCATGTAGAAAATGGCAAACGGCACAAAGACCGTAAGCGAGATAACCTTCTGCACAATCTTTAGCTGCGCAACATTAAACAGCGTGTGTCCCGCGCGGTTGGCCGGAACTTGGCTCATGTACTCGAAGAAGGCAATGCCCCAGCTGGTGATGGCAGCCACAATCCAAGGCATGCCACCGAGTGACTTGCGGTGCCCGTACCAGGCGAAGGTCTTGAACCCGTTGCTGAGCATAAGCCCACCCACAAAAACAATTGCGGGAGTGTTGATCATGGCGCGATTTTAGCAGTGCGCCATTGGTGCGTTTGCTGGCCGCCGCCATGCCCGGCTTTACGCGCGGCCGGCAGCGGGCGCGGGACGCACGGGCGCGGGAAACTCAACGCGCACGCGGGCCACCGCCAGCCCGTCCACCGCCAGCACGGAAAAGTGCACGCTGTCTTTGTGTGTATGGCGGTCGCCCACTTGGGCGGGGCGCCCCAGCCATGTAATCATCAAGCCGCCCACTGTCTCCACTTCTGGCAGCGCGCCGGCTTCACCGAGGTCCACATATGCTTGCAGCTCCTGCACCAGGCAGGTGCCATTCAGTTCCAGTACTCCCGGCGCCAGCTCTGTCAAGGGCTCATGCTCCTGGTCAAACTCATCGCGCACTTCACCAACCACCTGCTCCACCAGGTCCTCAAGTGTCACCACTCCGGCCGTGCCGCCAAACTCATCCACCACCAGCGCCATGTGCAGGCGCTGGCGCTTGAAGGCCGCCATCAGCTTGCCAACCGAGTAGCTCTCGGGCACCATGGGCGCTGCGCGCATCAGCAGCCGGATATCAAACGCATCGCCGCGCGCGCGCAGGCGGTGATGCGCCAGATCGCGCACATGCAGCACGCCAATCACACTGTCAATGTCCCCTTCGTATACCGGGAAGCGGCTGAAGCGGCTGGTGGTGACAAGATTGAGAATTTCTGCCAGCGGCATTGTGGCGGGGATGCCCTGAATTTTGATGCGCGGGGTCATCACCTGGTTTACCTGGCGCTCGCTGAAATTAAATATGTTAAGCAGGATCTCTTCCTCTGACTCGCGCAGCAGGCCGCCTTGTTTGCTTTCGGCCACAATCTGCTCCAGCTCTTCAGTGGAGTGCAGGCTGGCATGCCCGGAAGCCGGCGGCACGCCAACAGCGCGCAGCAGCCACGCGCCGATGGCGTTCAGGGTGCGCGTGGGCCAGAGCAGCAGCACCCGCAGCGCCTGCATCGGGCGCGCCACATTCAGCGCCATGGTGCGCGGGTTTTCCAGCGCCAGCGCCTTGGGCACCATCTCCCCCAACACAATGTGCAGATAGGTGAGCAGGGCCAGGCTAAGCACATGCCCGGCAGTTTGGGCTGCTGCCACCGGCATGTCGGGCAGCAGTTGCAGGTAAGCCGCCGCAAAGTCCGCCAGCTGCGGCTCGCTGTACACGCCCAGCCCCAGTGATGCAATCGTGATGCCCAGTTGCGCTGTGGCAATATATTCATCCTGCAAGCGCGGTTGCTCCAGCACAGCCAGCACTGAGCGCGCCACGGCGTTGCCTTGGCCGGCCAGCTCTTCCATTTGTGTGGGGCGCACGCCGATGATGGCAAACTCGGCGGCGACCAGCAGGCCATTGAGTGCGACCAGCGCTGCCACCACCAGCAGTGCCAGCAGCAGTTGCGGTGCAGCCGGCAACACGGCAGCTGCCGGCGGGAGGGCTGCAGCCAGGCTAGTCACGCACTGCCACCGCCCACTCGCCAACTTGCGTTTGCACCTTTGGCCCCAGCAGCAGCGAGACCTCCAGCACAGCCAGCTCGTCAATACTTTCCACGCGCACGGAGATGCCGGGCATGCCAAGCGTCACTTCATCGCCCACGCGGGGGCGCCGCCCGAGCGCCTCAAACACCAGCCCGCCGAGCGTGTCCATCTCTTGCTCGGGCAGGCCGAGCGTCAGGTACTCGTTCACGTCTTCCACCAAAAGTTCGCCGCGCAAAAAGAGGCGCCCGGTTTTGTCCGCCGAGACCAGCGCATTTTCTTTGGAGTCGAACTCATCCTGCAGTTCGCCAAATATTTCTTCGAGCAAATCTTCGATGGTGATGATGCCGGCTGTGCCGCCGTATTCATCGAAGACGGTGGCCATGTATTGATGCTTGGCTTCAAGCGCGGTCCACACCGCATCGAGCGCCAGCGTCTCTGGCACAAACACCGCCTCGCGCAAAATTTCGGCCAGGTTTTCGCGGCCTTGCACCTGCAGGCGCAGCACATCCTTGATGTGCACAAAGCCGATGATTTGGTCGATGGTGTTGCGGTAGAGCGGGATGCGACTATAGCCGGCTTCGCACGCGCCTTGCAGCAGCGCGTGCACCGTGCTTTCCGCCGGCGCAGCGTACAAGCGCGTGCGCGGGGTCATTACCTGGCGCGCCACGTGGTCGCGCAGGCGCAGCGTGTTGCGCAGCATTTGGCGCTCGTCTGCATCCAGCACGCCGCCGGCATGGCTGTCTTCAACCAGCTGCTCAATTTCTTCGGCAGAGTGCAGGCTGCCGCGCACCGGTGCACTGCTGCGCCCCAGCAGGCGCAGCAGCAGCAGCGCGCTGCCGTTCAGCAGCCAGATCAGCGGCGCAAACAAAAGTTGCGAGGCGCGCATGGGCAGCATACTGGCGAGCGCCGTGCGATGCGGGTATTGCAGCGCGATGGACTTTGGCACGAGCTCCCCCAGCAGCACCAGCAGAACGGTGAGCAGCAGCAGCACAGCCGTGGCCGCCAGCGAATGCGCTTGTGCGCCGCCCAGCAGCGGAGCCAGGCGCGCTGCCAGTACGGCCTCGCCATAGGCGCCCAGCAGCAGGCCGGTGAGCGAGATGCCCACCTGGCAGGCTGCCACAAACTGGTCAAGCTTGCGCGGATCTTCGAGGATGGGCAGCAGCTGGCGCGCAAAACGGTTGCCGGAAGCTGCCAGCTGGCTGATGCGCGTGCGCCGCGACTTTACAACGGCAAACTCCGCACCCACATACAGCGCGGTCAACCCCGTCAGCAGCGCTACGATGATGAAACTAGATAACAAGCAAGATTGCGGCGGGCGCGCTGCAATGCGCGCACAGCCCGGAAGGTCCCCCTAGCGGGGCATTATAAAGCAGCGGCGGGTGGGCAGGCGCAGCGTGCCCGCTCCGGCAGCCCGGCCAATCGGCTGGCTTGGTATGTGCTTCAGTGATTTACCGGCAGGCATTTGTTTATTGCGGTTTGGGAAGCCGGCCATGATTGTAGCAAGCAGCGCACGCAAGCTGGCTGGATATAATCGCAGCAGTTGCCGGAGTGGCCCGTGCCCCCGCAATTTGGTTGCATGTGCCCGACTCCCACGCAAATTGTCCGGATTTTTGGCAGCCGCGCGCTGCCGTGTGCATGTTTGTTGGCGGCTGCGCTGCTCGCCGGCTGTGGCACAGCGGCGGTAAAGTCGCGTGCGGCAGCACTGGCAGCTTCCGGGGCGCGGCTGGCGGTGCCCCCGGGCAGCACGGCTGCCGTCGGTGCCCAGGTAAATGGGGCCACACTGCCGCCGCCGGCGCCCACGCCCGTTCCGGTGCCTACGCTTGTGCCCTCCGCTGCCAATCCGCTGGGCTGCGCTGGCAATGTGTTTGACCGGGTAATGGAGCGCATGCTGCCAACGGCAGCCGAACTTGCGGCCGATGGCGCGGACTGGCAGGCGCAACAGGTTGCGCCTGGGTTTGCGGAAATGCAGCAAGCGCTGCAAGCGCGCCTGCCGGATGGCGGCTTGCTGACGGTGCTGCGCAGTGGCACGCAGTGGGCCATCATTGCGCAAGATGCAGCCGGGCAAATTCTTTGGCCGTGGGATGCGGCTGCGCGCCGCTTCCAATTGCGCCCGGAGTATGCCGGCCCGCTCCAGCTGCTGCCGTTCCCGCCCGGTGCAGCGCCAGCCTACGCAGCCTTGCATGGCGGCTGCCTGCTGCTGCAAATATCAGCGGACGGCATGGTGCCGCAATTTCAAATTGACCCGCGCGCAACGGAAGACTTATGGGTGGATGTGGCGCAGGCGCTGAACGCAAGCGCAGCCTTTGATGCATTCTGGGCTGATGCGCTGGGCCTGGAACTGCCCAAGCAGCTGACGTCTGAGACAGAAGTGCTGCGCTCCAGCGGCGCAGTTGCGCTGCGCGTGAAGCTGCAGTTTAGTGCGGCGCTGCTGCAGCCCACTGGCATTACGCGCGTGCGCATGGCGCCGCGCGCCCTGCAGCAAACGGGCGCATTGCTGCTGGGCCTGCTGGCTGCGCAGCAGCTTGTGCCGGAGTGGGGCGATGCGGTGCGCTACGCGCCGCTGTACGCCCAGGATTTTGGCGCAAACCCGGCAGCGCTGCTGCGCACGCCGCAGCCCGCCCAATGGCCGCTTGTAATGAAGACCGCCACGGCGCGCCTCATGCGTGGCGCACCATTCTTCTTTGATGACCGCTTCAAGGGCTCGCGCGCCGTAGCGGGCGCGGCTGCAGAGCCGGCCGGCGCGCTGCAGGAGATCCGCGCATTGCGGCTGGTGCAGGCCACGCGCCCGGAGCTGGCATCCGCCAGCGCTTACTTGCAGCAGGCCGGCATCCCGTACCGCACTTGCGCGGAGCTGACGCTTTGTGAAAGCGGCTGGCTGGAGAGCGTGGCCTTCATTCATCTAAACCAGCTTGTGGTTTTGCTGGCCAATCAAGATTCGGTGGCTGCGGGCGCCAAGCAGGGCTATGTGTGGTCGCACTTTGAACCCATGGTTGGCATTGGCGACCTCACGCCGCGGCAGGCGCGCGCGGGCGGTGCGCTGCGCGTGTTGTACGCCGTCTGGCAAAATATTATTGCTGCCAGCAACGGATCGGACCTGCTTTCTGATGCGCCGCTGTTTGCAATCTTTGGCTGCGCTGCGGATCGCAGTGCCTGTGCGGGCACGCTGGTAAACGGGGCAGCGAGCGAGCTGCTGCGGTTGGAGGTGGCATCGTGAGTGCGGCGCACTGCGCTGACAGCAGCGCTGCGCCGGTGCTGCTGCTGTCCGGTTACGAGCTTGGACACCAGCCGCTGGGTATTGCCGCACCGCTGGCGTGGCTGGCCGCTGCCGGCATTGCAGCGCACGCCGTGGACCTGGCGCAAGAGTCGCTGGCGCAGCATGCGCAAGCGCTGCGTAATGCGCGCTGGGTGGGCATCTCCACGCCCATGCATACCGCATTGCGCGTGGGCGTGCAGGCTGCGCGTGAAGTGCGCGCCATAAACCCGGCAGCGCACATCAGCTTTTACGGGCACTACGCAGCGCTGAATGCGCCGCAGTTGCTGCGCGCGGATGCAGACAGCGTGCTGGCCGGCGAGCTGCAAACCGCGCTGCCGCAGCTGGCGCACGCAGTGCTGCAGGGCACATGGGACGCCAAAGCGCCGCCGCCCGGCGTGCGCACGGCACTACACCCCAACGCAGCCGTGCCCATACTGCGCCCCGCTGCAAATTTGCAGCCGCAGCGCGCCGGCCTGCAGCCGCTGCAGCACTACGCGCAGCTGCGCAACAACGGCCGGCTGCAGCTTGCCGGCTACACCGAAGCCACGCGCGGCTGCAAGCACATGTGCGCGCATTGCCCGATACCGCCCGTGTACAGCGGGCGCTTTGTGGTGGTGCCGGTGGCGGCCGTGCTGGCTGATGTGCATGCGCAAGTGGCGGCCGGTGCGCGCCACATCACTTTTGGAGACCCGGACTTTTTGAACGGGCCGGCGCATGCGCTGCGCATTGCGCGTGCGCTGCACCAGCAGCTGCCGCACATCACTTTTGATTTCACCGCCAAGGTTTCGCACATTGCAGCGCAGGCCGGCTTGTTTGCAGAGTTTGCAGCGCTGGGCTGCTTGTTTGTTGTGGCGGCGGTTGAGTCGCTGGCTCCCGCCGTTTTGCAGGCGCTGCACAAGGGCCATACGCGCACCGAGCTGGAGCTTGCGCTGCGCACGCTGGACGCTGCCGGCATTGCGCTGCGCATTTCACTGGTGGCGTTCACGCCCTGGACAACCCTGGCGGATTATCTGGAGCAGCTGGCGTGGCTGCGCACAAACGACCTGCTGGAGCACATTGATGCAGTGCAGCTGGGCATTCGCCTGCTGATCCCGCCGGGTTCGCTGCTGCTGCGCGAATTTGGCAATGCCGCCTGGCTGGGTGCGCTGGATGCAGAGAACTATTGCCATCCGTGGACGCATCCGGATGCGCGCATGGACGCGCTGTGCGCGCAGGTCTCTGCGTGCACCGCAGCCGCTGCGCGTGCCGGCGAAGACGCACGCACAACTTTTGCGGCGGTTGAGCAGCTGGCATACGGCGCTGCCGGCCGCATTGCGCCTGCACCCGGTCCGCGCCTGCGGCCGCCGCCGCCGGGCCTTACCGAAAGCTGGTTCTGCTGAGCAGAGCCGCTCTAGCCGTCCAGTTTGGCCGGCCTTCATAAAGTCACAACAGCGCGGTGGGCATTGTATATGCGCTGCCCGCCAACAATAAGGAGTGCCCATGCCTGAATCAACTTTGGTCCCCGCGACTCAAAAATGCATTGCACTGGTTGCGCATGACAACAAAAAATCAGACTTGATGGAGTGGGCTGCCTTTAACCTTGGCGTGCTGCAGAACAATATGCTGCTGGCCACTGGCACCACCGGGCGCATGCTGCAGCGCGAGCTGCAGCTGCCCGTCACCTGCCTGCTCAGCGGCCCGCTGGGCGGGGACATGCAAGTTGGCGCCCGCATTGCCGAGGGTTCCGTGGATCTGCTGGTTTTCTTTTGGGACCCGCTGGAGCCGCAGCCGCATGACCCGGACGTAAAGGCGCTGCTGCGCATGGCGGTGGTTTGGAACATACCCATGGCCTGCAACCGTGCCACGGCTGACTTTTTGATTTCTTCGCCGCTGCTGCTTTCCGCTTACAAGCGCCGCGTGCCGGACTACAGCGCCCGCCGCCC
>Ga0208960_1000839_pt1 | contig 16866 bp, 13 predicted proteins | sample GreLakmeON33MSRF_FD_187703 | JGI IMG/M metagenome (GOLD analysis project Ga0208960, IMG submission 187703) | Freshwater lentic microbial communities from great Laurentian Lakes, MI, USA - Great Lakes metaG ON33MSRF (SPAdes) | ecosystem: Environmental > Aquatic > Freshwater > Lake | place: Great...
GCGCGGGGTTGGTTGAGCTGGCGCCATTCCGAATACGACCCGGTGCTGATGAACGGTTGTCCGTAGAACTGGAACGAGAGGGCGGGCGTGGCGGTCCAGTTCATCCGCATCGTGATGCCCAACGTGTTCTGATCGAGCCGGGCAAAGGTGTAGTGCGTGGTGTCGCTGAGGAGCGCCCCGTAGTTGCCTACCCACTGTTGGTCGTTGGTCGTGCGGTCGTAGCCGAGCGCCAGCGACGCGGAAAACTGGCTCGCGACGCGCAGGTTGCCGCCAAGCTCAATCCCGTTGTTGAAGGTCCGTCCCCCGTCGCCCATCGCGGTATGCACCTGGCCCTGGGGTTGCACATCCATCCGCGGATCGCCGATGATATCCAGTCGAAGCGATCGCCCGGGCGAGCGGCGGAGCGCCGGGCCACCGCGTGCGCACGACACGCAGTTGATGCCGCCGAGATCCACGGCCTGTATGGTGAGCGCGCCAGACCAGTTGTTGTGCAGCGATGCGCTCGTGTGCAGGGTCATATTGCGTGCCGATGGTAGCCCACCCGTGGTCCAGTGGGCGTCGCCGGCGAGTGACGAGAAGGATGAGCGGATCCATCGGTTGGGCGCTGGCTGTTGGTAGTCCACGCTCTGGCGAATGCTCATATTGTTCACCGTGGGGACGAGCCCGAGGTCATTCATTTCTTGACCGGGCGAACTGCGGCGCACGAAGGTCTCGAACTTCACTGCGCCACGGATCTTCTTGATGCTTGCCCCTATCGCGCCACCTGCAAGCGACGTGCGCGTCGGGTCGTACTGTTCTTCGTGGTCAAGGCGTTGGTAGTAGTGCACGCTGCTCCGCTGCGTCAACGCGATGGCGCTCTGACTTCCGCGTACAAGACTACCGCCAGCGTAGGCCATGAACTCGTACTGGTTCTGTGCGAATCTCGTGATGCCCTGCGCGACCGCCACCGTGGCCTCGCGGCGGAGCAGCGGATCGGTGGCCTTGTCGAGATGGCGACGCATGTTGGTGAGCAGGAACCCAATCTGCCGAGTTCCATCTTGTGATTCGTTCGCCCCGCGTATCACCAGATAATTCGTCAGCGGCTCGATCACCGCGCCGCTGACGCCGTGCTCCTCCCGTGTCGTCGCATTGAGCACAGCCAGTGTGTATCCGTTGCGGAACCGACCGGTCAGCTTCGCGGCGCCAAGGATGCTCGTGAACACCGGGTCGTTGGCCGATGTGCGCAGCTGCGGCGCGCGGCCGATCCGACGGGTGTAGAACGATCCGTCGCACGGTGGACCGCAGCGGAACAATCCGATCCCTTCCTGAAAGAAGGGACGCTTTTCTTCGAAGCGCGTCTCGAACGCCGTGAGATTCAGGATCGACGGGTCGGCCTCGACCTGTCCGAAGTCGGGATTGATGGTCGCATCCACGGTCACACTGGTGCCGAGTCCCGCCTTCGCGTCGAGTCCTCCAGTGAAGTCACTGCGGTTGCCGCTCGTGCGGGATACGAGATCGGGTACACTCTTGGCCACGGCGTATGGCATGACCTCGATACGCTGGGCGCCCGGGACGCCGGTGATGCCGCCGATCGTGCCAAGCTGCGAGACAATCGTCCGCGTGGATCTGTTGTACAACGGCCACGCGTCACGCTGGTTCAGCCGCGCGATGTCACGCCAAACGCCAAACCCAAACGTGTTCGATTCCCGCGCCGTGAATCGCAATTGACTGAATGGCACACGGAACTCGGCGACCCACCCCTTGGCGTCCACCACCACACCGACATCCCACACGCCATCCCACGAGGCGTCCTCGACATGGTCCGAATAGATCGTGGCGTCGCGCTTCACGCCGGCGGGATTCACCATCAGCTCGATGGCGTTGCGGCGGTCGAGGAATCCGTCGATGATGATCTTGATCTGGTCGGAATTGGTCCGGACGTCGCGCCGGCTGAGCAAGGTCTTGAGACTGTCAGGATGCGGATCGAATGCCCGCACCAGTGCGTAAAAATTGTGGTCGTCGTAGGCGATTCGGAATTCGGTGTCGAACGTGGGGAGTACGTCTTCGCCAGGATCGAACTGCCGGAACCCGCGGGTCGGCGTGATGGATGTCCAGATCTCGTCATCCTCGCGCCCGTCGATTAGTGGCGCTCGTGCTGCGCGCGTGGCCGACGCTGATGTGCGGTCCATGAGGCTCGGCAGGTTTCGTGCGCTGTCGCGCGGCGCGGTGTTCGGGCCGCGCTGCGCCCCGAGCGACGAAAACGCGAGACAACTAGCGATCCGGGCGATCCGGGCGATCCGGGCGATCCGGGCGAGCAGGACTGGACAGGGCATCGGAGGGGCGATGGGGAAGTGCAACCTTTTGAATTTGCCTACAGGCATGATGCGGCGGTACGTCCCGGGCACCCAGCGTGACAGCCGGATGCCTCCCAAGACGCCGCGCCTCTAAACGGTTGATATCGCTCCCGCCCCAAAGCCGAAAACAGGCAGGTACCTGCAGGTACCTGCTGTACGGGTTCTCGATGTCGCCTCGAGTGGAATACTCCCTGGGCGAGTGACTGATGCCCCCGATGCTCGGGATGAAGATCATCCTCATCGGCCCCACGACCGGGTGTGGCGCCACCGAATAGCCCGACCGCCGCGCTCCCACCGGCCGCCGCCGAAGCCGCCCGAACAAACGATCGCCTTTTCATATCAGTGGCAAGAGCCCACGATCCGTCGCGGCCCGTACTGCCGATCCGGTCGGTACGTTCGGCACCATTGACTTGGACGGTGTTATATATTATTATATCATTATATATGTATATAATATCGTATTCTACGATTTCGCACACCACGCGATTCCCTGGACTCGGCCGATGATCTGGGGCTTCGCCGCGCTCATTGGCGTATCGCTCGGATTGCTCGGCGGCGGCGGCTCGGTCCTCACCGTGCCAGTGTTCGTCTACGCCGCGGGCTTTGACCCGAAAATGGCGATTGCGATGAGCTATCCAGTCGTCGGGATCGCGAGCCTTGTGGGCGCCATCAGTCATTGGCGTGCTGGCCATGTGGCAACCCGCGTGGCGCTCCCCTTCGGATTCGTGACGATGGTTGGTGCGGTCGCAGGGGCGCGACTCGCCACGCTCGTCAGCGGAGCTACGCAGCTCGCCATTCTCGCCATCGCCATTGTCGCTGCCGCCATGTCGATGCTGCGCCGAGGCCCCGCTGCGACAGATCAAGAGCCAGCGGTAGCGGGCAGCCCGGCCGGCGGCACAGTCGCCAGCGCGCCGGCCACGATGCGGTTCTCGCTGCTTGTCGTAGGACTTGGAGTCGGCATGCTGACCGGACTCATTGGAATCGGCGGTGGTTTCCTCATCGTACCGGCGCTCATCGTGCTCGCGCGCGTTCCGATCCATTCGGCCGTTGGCACATCGCTTGTGGTCATCGCGATGAACTCGGCTACCGCCTTTGCCGCACACGCTACAGCGACGCCGATTCCCCTGGCTTTTGTCAGTGCGTTCACCGCGGTGGCTATCGTCGGCTCACTCGCCGGCTCGCGGGCAGCACGTATCGTTCCTGCGGCCGCACTGCGGCGTGCGTTTGCCGCGCTGCTCTTGATTGTCGGCGGTGCAATTCTATATCAAAGTCGCGTCGTGTTGTATGACGCTTTCAGCAACACCACAGCTCGATGGAGTGCCCCGTGATTGTCCGTCGTTTTTTCGATGTCAAACTTGCGCAGACCAGTTACCTCATCGCCTGCGGCAAGGCTGGCGTTGGCGTCGTCATAGATCCGAACCGTGATATCGAGCAGTATGTGGAGGCCGCAGAAGCTGAAGGCGTTCGCATCGCCTCGGTCACCGAAACACACATCCACGCCGATTTTGTCTCAGGCGCACGTGCGCTTGCCGAACGGACCGGCGCGACGCTTTACCTCTCGGACGAAGGCGAGGCGAACTGGAAGTACGCGTTCGCCAAGGCCGCTGGAGCCGTGCTGGTGCGCGACGGCGACGAGTTCGGCGTGGGCAATATCCGTGTGCAGGTGATTCACACTCCCGGTCACACGCCCGAGCATGTCTCGTTTCTCATCACCGATCGCGCCGCCGCCGCCGAGCCCATCGGCATCGTGACGGGCGACTTTGTTTTTGTGGGCGACGTCGGCCGTCCGGACCTGCTCGAACGCGCCGCGAATCTCGAAGGGACGATGCGCACGGCGGCGCGATCACTCTTCGCGTCGCTGAACAAGTTCAAGAACTATCCGGACTGGCTGCAGATCTGGCCCGGCCACGGAGCGGGCTCTGCGTGCGGCAAGGGTCTCTCCTCTGTTCCGCACAGCACCGTCGGATACGAGAAGCGCTTCAACTGGGCGTTCTCGATCACCGATGAAGAAACGTTCGTGGACGCAGTGCTCGACGGACAGCCCGAGCCGCCGAAGTATTTCGCCAACATGAAGCGCGTGAACAAACTCGGCGTGCTGGCCTTCGACTTTGGGGCCGTGCCGCCCCGCGCAGGAATCGCCGAAATCCGCCATGCGCTCAAGTCGGGCCTACCCGTGGTGGACGCGCGCCTCGCTGACGCGTTCGCCGCGGGCCACATCCCGGGCACGATCAACATTCCGCTCAACAAGTCGTTCAACACCTGGGCCGGTTGGTTCATCCCATACGACGCGCCATTCCTCCTCATCGCCGCCGATGCCGACGCAGTTACAGCGACCGTTCGCGACCTCGCAATGATCGGACTCGACCGAGTGGCTGGTGCGGCGCACCGCGAAGTTCTTGACGCGTGGACGGCGGACGGTGGAGCACTTGACACGATTCCACAGATCTTGGCCGCGGAACTCGCCGAACGGCTGCGCAACGGCTCGGTGACCGTGCTCGACGTACGCGGTCGCGCCGAGTGGGAAGCTGGGCACATACCCGGCGTGGCAAATGTTCCCGTTGGACTGCTCCGCGATCGGCTTGCCGAGGTTCCGCGCAATGGAACCGTTGTCCTACAATGTCAGGGCGGCGGCCGGTCTTCGATCGGTGCGAGCGTACTTCGTGCGCTCGGCATTCGCGACGTCGTCAACCTCAGTGGCGGATTCGGTGAATGGGCTGCGTGTGAACTTCCAGTCGAGCCCGCGTTGACTTCCGGCTCAGCCGCGACGGCGGGAACCAAGTGAGCACCCGAACCGTTTTCCGGTCGCCCATGCCTCGCCCCTTGATAGACCTGGTGGCAGCCCGGTTCCGCGCGCTCGGCGAGCCGGCGCGGCTTCAGATTCTCGACGTCCTCCGCGATGGCGAGCTGACCGTGAATGATATCGTCGAACGGACATCACTGAGTCAGGCGAATGCTTCGCGCCATCTTCGACAGCTGCACGATCTGGCCTTCGTATCGCGACGCAAAGACGGACTCCATGTCCACTACTCGATCAAGGACCGCAAGGTCTACCAGATGTGCGACCTCGTGTGCGGGCAGGTCGACTTGGAACTCACCGCGCGGCAGCGTATCGTCGCAGCACATTTCAAACCCTGAGGGCTTTCGTGAATCTCTTGAACGACCCGTGGCCGTGGTATGTCGCCGGCCCGATCATCGGATTGTTTGTTCCCGCGCTGCTGATCGTTGGCAACCGACTGTTTGGAGTGTCGAGCAGCCTGCGCCACGTATGCGCGGCGACGGTGCCTCGTGGCGTTGAGTTCTTTCGCTATGAATGGTGGCGGATCGGCGCGTGGAACATCACGTTTCTCGCCGGGATTTTCATTGGCGGCTGGGTAGCCGCTCAGGCCTTTCCGGGCGCTGGCCACGTGGTGGTTTCCGATGCCGCGCGCGCGACCTTTGCGGGCTACGGCGTCACCGAGGTCACCGGCCTCATACCGGCGCAGCTCCTGTCGTGGGAGACGCTCGCGACGTGGCGCGGTGCGCTGATGCTCATTGGCGGAGGATTTCTGGTTGGATTCGGCGCAAGCTGGGCCGGCGGGTGCACGTCGGGCCACGCGATCGCAGGACTCGCGGACCGCCAGTTACCCTCGTTGATCGCGACGTTGGGTTTTTTCGCCGGCGGACTCGTTTCCGCCTGGATCGTCCTTCCCTGGTTTGTGGGCGTATGAACGAAACCAAACGATTCACCCTCCCGTTCCGCGCCGCGCTCGTTGTCTATCTCGCGATAGGCGTGCTGTTCGGCATCGCCCTCACGATGTCCGAAGCGCTTTCGTGGTACCGGATCCAGGAGATGTTCCGGTTCCAATCGATGCATATGTATGGAATCATCGGCTCGGCCGTCGCGACCGCTGCACTGGGGCTCGCGGTCCTGAAGCGCGCGGGACTTCGGTCGCTCGAGGGTTCGGAGATCAGCGTGCCGCCGAAGGTTCTGGGCCGCGGGACTCGATACTGGGCGGGCGGGATTCTATTTGGGCTCGGCTGGGGACTGGTCGGTGCGTGCCCAGGGCCGCTCGCGGCGCTCGTCGGGTTCGGGCACACGATCATTCTCGTGCCGTTCGTGGCTGCCCTCAGCGGAACCTGGCTGTACGGCCGGCTCCGGTCGTCATTGCCGCACTAAAGGCGAGGCGTTCACGTGCTGCTCGTCGCCGCTGGGCTGAAGTGGCGTCTGCGCGCCGGCGATCGAAACGCCGGCGACGACCGCCAGAAGGATTCCAAAGCTATGGCGCAACTGACGCGTGGCGGAGTGAAGTCGGTCCAGCGCGTGCAACTCATAAACGCCGCACCGCACCAACACGTGTCAGCCCGTTAAGCCCCGGCGAAGCGGAGGCGAGCGGTATTCACGGACGCAGCCAGTGCGTCGACATCCGCGACATCGTTGTACAGGTAAAAACTCGCGCGGGTGGTGGCGTGAACCCCGAGTGCGCGCATGAGCGGCTGGGCGCAAAGATGGCCGGCGCGAACGCAGACGCCGTCGGCGTCAAGCATCTGCGACAAGTCATGCGGATGCACGCCTTCAAGTGTGAAGCTCACGACGCCGCTCCGCCGATCCGCACCTGGTCCGAGTACGGTCACTCCTGGAATCGCCGAGAGTCGTTCCATTGCCAGCGACACCAGCGCGCGCTCGTGTCTGATCACTCGGTCCATGCCGAGTGCCGTGAGATAGTCGCACGCCGCCGCGAGGCCGATGGGGCCTTCGACATTCGGCGTGCCGGCCTCGAACTTGTAGGGCAGCACGTTGTACGTGGTGTGCTGGTCGCCGACGTGCGCGATCATGTCGCCGCCATACTGGTACGGCGGCATCGCCTCGAGCAACTCGCGTCGCATCACCAGACCGCCGATACCCATCGGGCCGAGCATCTTGTGTCCGCTGAACGCGTAGGCGTCGACGCCGAGGGAGTCCACGCTCACGTCGAGATGCGGCGCGCCCTGTGCGCCGTCACACACGGCGAGTGCGCCGACGCGTTTCGCGATCGCGACGAGGTCTGCCACGGGGTTTACCGTGCCGAGCGCGTTCGACACGTGCCCAAACGCGAGCACTTTCGTGCGCGGCGTGACGAGCGACTCGAGCGCGTTCATGTCGATCGTGCCGTCGGTGTTCAGTTCGGCGATGACGAACTCCGCGCCCGTCGCCTGCGCGAGTTTCTGCCAGGGCACGAAGTTGGCGTGGTGCTCGAGCCGCGTGACCACGATGCGGTCGCCGGCCTTCACATTCGTGCGGCCCCACGCGGTCGCTACGAGGTTCAGCGCCTCAGTGGTGCCGCGCGTGAAGAGCAGTGTGTCCGCGTCCGCGACGCCAAGGAATGTTGCGATGCGAGCGCGGGCGCCGTGATACGCCGCTGTTGCCGCTGCGGAGAGCGTGTAGGCCCCGCGGTGCGGATTGGCGTTGGTCGTCTCGTAGTAATGCTGGATGGCCCTCAGAACTGAGGCCGGCTTCTGGCTGGTCGCTGCCGAATCGAGATAGTGGAGGCGCGGGTTTGCCGCGAGCAGCGGAAAGTCCGCGCGGCGCCCGAGCGCGTACGGTGCTGCGTCGAGGTTGCCGGTTCCTGTCATGCGCCCTCTGGGCCGGGGCCGTCTGCTTCGGTGCTCACCGCGGCTGAATCACCAGGCCGCGCAGCGAGCGCCGATTTCATGGCGTGCCATGCCAGCGAAGCACACTTTACTCGCAGCGGAAACCGCGACACGCCGCCGAGCGCCTTGAGCGGTCCCACGTCGCCGCCAGTGGGGTGGCCGGTAATAAGCGCGTGCACGTCACCGAACAGTTGCTCGGCTTCCGCCCGCGACTTGCCCTTGATGATCTGGGTCATCATCGAGGCGCTCGCCTTGCTAATGGCACAGCCCTGTCCGCGGAATGACACGTCGGTCAGCTGGTCGCCATCGAGCTTGATCCAGACGGTGAGCTGGTCGCCGCAGAGCGGATTCACGCCGTCGGCCTTGACCGTGGCGTCTTCCATCTCGCGAAAGTTTTTCGGCCGCCGATTGTGGTCGAGGATTACGCTTTGGTAGAGCTCGTCGAGTTCGGCGGACATGACGGCAACTACAGCTGTGTGCTGTGCGTGAAGCGTTCGAATGCGATCCGTTCCAGTCCGTTGCGCAGTGCGTCGAGCTCCACGGTTTCCAGGACATCGGCGGCGAACGCATACGTGAGCAGGGCGCGGGAGTTCTCGTCGCCGATGCCGCGGCTCTTCATATAGAAGAGCGCGAGCTCGTCGAGGCGCCCCACCGTCGAGCCGTGCGTGCACTTCACATCGTCGGCGAAGATCTCCAGCTGCGGCTTGGCGTCCACTCGCGCAGTCGGCGAAAGGAGCAGCACATGATTGCTCTGCTTGCCGTCGGTCTTCTGCGCTTCGGGGTCCACGAACACTTTGCCGTTGAATACGCCATGTGCGTGTCCGTCGAGGATGCCCTTGTACAGTTCGCGGCTCGCGCACGACGGCGCGATGTGCTCGACCCAGGTCTGGTGATCGGCGTGTTGCGTCCCGTCCACGAGGTAGAGGCCGTTGAGGCGTGTTTCCGCCGCCTCGCCGAGCAGCCGGGTGTAGATGTTCGTGCGTGAGAGCGCCGCGCCAGAGGCGTACGAAAACGAATGGAACAAGGAGTTGCGTCCCTGGCTTACCTGCACCGTGCCGACGTGGAACGCTTCGGTGCTTTCGCGCTGCACTTTGTGGTGGTGCACGCGCGCGCCATCGCCGACGGAAATCTCCGCGACCGCGTTCGTAAAATACTCCGTGCCGTTGAGCGAGACGAAGCTCTCGACGATGTTGAACTGCGACAATGGCTCGGCCACGACCAGTAGCCGCGGATGGAGCATGCAGCCGGCGGCCTGCGCATCGGCCACGTGGATGATGTGCAGCGGCAGGTCCACGACCAGGCTGCGCGGCACGTGCACGACGAGTCCGTCCTGGGCGAACGCAGTATTGAACGCGGTGAACGCCTGCGCGCTGAACGTGGCGAGCTTGCCGAGGTGATCGGCGACGAATTCCGGCGTGTCCTTGATCGCCGCCGTCAACGTCGAAACGCGCACGCCGGCGGTTGTCAGTGCGCCCAGTGTCGACAGGGTGGGGTCACACTGGCCGTTCACGAACACGGCGCGCGGCCACGAGGCATCACCGACGGTGAGCGCGAGAATCTCCGCCGCTGTCGGGGTGCCTGTAGACGTCGCGTTGCGGAACGTGCGATCGGCGATCGGCGTCACGCTCGTGAAGTGCCAGTCCTCGTTGCGCGTGGTCGGGAAGCCGAGCGCGTTGAATTCGGCGAGCGCAGCCGTCCGTAGTGCGGCGAGCCACGGTGGCGCGGCTGCGGTGTCGAGCTGCCCGAACGCTTCGGCGTACCTGGTTGCTGCCGGAGCGTTCACGCCGTCCCCACCAGCCAGTCGTAGCCTTTGGCTTCGAGCTCAAGCGCGAGTTCCTTGCCGCCCGACTTCACAATCTTTCCGCCGGCGAGCACGTGCACGAAATCCGGCACAATGTGGTTGAGCAGCCGTTGGTAGTGCGTGACGACGATCGTCGCGTTGTCCGGGCGCTTGAGCGCATTCACGCCACCGGCCACAACGCGCAGCGCATCGATGTCGAGGCCGGAGTCGGTCTCGTCGAGGATCGCGAGCTTCGGCTCGAGCACGGCCATCTGGAGAATCTCATTGCGCTTCTTCTCACCGCCGGAGAACCCCGCGTTCACCGACCGCTGGAGCATTGCCGGATCCATGTCCACGACCTTGAGCTTCTGTTCCATCAGATCGAGAAACTCCATGGGGTCCATCTCTTCCTTGCCGTGCGCCTTGCGGAGCTCGTTGTACGCGGAGCGGAGGAAGTAGGCGTTCGTGACGCCGGGAATCTCAACGGGATACTGGAAGGCGAGAAAGACGCCTTGCTGGGCGCGAACCTCAGGGTCCATCTCGAGGAGGTCCTGGCCGACGTAAGTGATGCTCCCCTTCGTCACCTCGAATCCGGGGTGACCGGCAATCACCTGCGCAAGCGTGGATTTGCCCGAGCCATTCGGTCCCATAATCGCGTGGACTTCGCCCGCGTTCACAGTGAGCGAGATGCCCTTCAGGATTGCTTTGTCGCCGGCATTGGCGTGGAGATTGTCGATCGTCAGCATGTGTTCGTTCTGGTTGGTTTTTCGGAACCGCGGAGATTCGTCTGCTTTGGAACCGCGGAGATTCGCCGAGTTGTTGCGGAGTTCCGCGGAGACTGCAACGACAACTGCAACTGACTGGGAGTACTCACCTCGTGCGACGAACTTTCCGCGCGAACCCCCTGCTACACGTCTTTCTCCGTGGATCTCCGCCCTGTTCTCAGCGAATCTCCGCGGTTTCCAGGACGGCCTACCCGACCGAACCCTCGAGCGTAATACCGAGCAATTGCTGGGCCTCGAGCGCGAATTCCATCGGCAGTTCCTTGAATACTTCCCGACAGAACCCGCTCACGATCAGTGAAATGGCATGCTCGGCGCTCAACCCGCGCGCCTTGCAATAGAAGATCTGGTCTTCGCCGATTTTCGAGGTCGACGCTTCGTGTTCGGTGGTTGAGCTGTTGTTGGCCACTTCGATGTACGGGAACGTGTGCGCCCCGCATGTGTTCCCGATCAGCATCGAGTCGCACTGCGTGTAATTGCGCGCGCCTTCCGCCTTCGGCAGTATCTGCACCCGCCCGCGGTAGGAGTTCTGCCCTTCGCCGGCGCTGATACCCTTCGAGATGATTGTGGACTTCGTGTTCTTGCCGATGTGGATCATCTTCGTGCCCGTGTCGGCCTGCTGCTTGTTGTTGACCACGGCTACCGAGTAGAACTCGCCGACGGAGTTGTCGCCGAGTAGGATCACGCTTGGGTACTTCCAGGTGATCGCCGAGCCCGTCTCGACCTGCGTCCACGAGATTTTGGCGTCGGCGTGCGCCTTGCCGCGCTTGGTGACGAAGTTGTAGATGCCGCCGACGCCTTCCTTGTCGCCGGCGTACCAGTTCTGCACGGTGCTGTACTTGATCGTGCTGCGGTCGAGTGCGACGAGCTCGACGACCGCAGCGTGCAGTTGGTTCGTCGAGCGCTTCGGCGCCGTGCACCCTTCGAGGTAACTGACGTGCGCGCCTTCGTCGGCCACGATCAGCGTCCGCTCGAACTGCCCCGTCTCGGCGGCGTTGATGCGGAAGTAGGTCGACAGCTCCAGCGGGCAGCGCACGCCCTTGGGGATGTAGCAGAACGAGCCGTCACTGAAGACCGCGGAGTTGAGCGCAGCGAAGAAGTTGTCGCTGTACGGGACCACGGAACCGAGGTACTGCTGGATCAGTTCCGGATGATTGTGCACCGCTTCGCTGAACGAGCAGAAAACCACACCGTGCTTTGAGAGCTCTTCCTTCATCGTCGTGCCGACCGAGACCGAGTCGAAGATCGCGTCGACGGCCACGCCCGAGAGCATTTTCTGTTCGGTGAGCGAGATGCCGAGCTTCTTGTAGGTCGAAAGCAGTTCGGGATCGACTTCATCCAGCGACTGCAGCGGCTTCACGCTCTTCGGCGCCGAGTAGTACCGCGCGCCCTGGTAGTTGATGGGCGCGTACTTGACGTTGGGCCAGTGCGGCTCGGTCATCGTGAGCCAGCGCTTATAGGCCTTCAGCCGCCACTCGAGCAGCCACTCAGGTTCGTTCTTTTTCGACGAGATGAGCCGGACGACATCCTCGTTCAAACCCGGCGGAAGCGTGTCCGAGTCGACGTCGGTGACGAAGCCGTACTGATACTCTTTGTTGACCAGCGTTTCGATGGACGAGCTCATGCCGAGTAACTTACTCGGGTATGCTTGCTAATTCAATGGCACCATTGGAGTTGTGTGCTGTTTGCGAAGTCCATATTGGCCAGTAATTCCGACCCAAATCAAGGTGCCGCATAGGGTTGCAAACTTTGGCCGAACGTCAGCGGGTCGGGGCGCAGATTCGCGTTGGCACTCGGCCGATCTGACGGTCAATCCTGCAATGATCGTCATGTGACGAAAGGGGCGCGAGCGGAGCATTGAATGGCCAGCGGCGGATTGGGGGATAAGATCTTGCGGCGATCAACGTGCCATACGAATCGTTTGCGCCCGCAGCTTCACTGCGTACATTCGCGCAGGCCCACCCCGCCCACTCAGGAGCTGTCGGCATGCGCCTCGCCCGATTGCTGGTCACCTTCATCGCGACTCCCGCGCTGCTGTACGCACAAGCGGTTGCCGCGCCTGACACGAACTACACCTACACGCGCGTGATGGTCGGGGCGCGCGATGGGGTGAAACTGAACACGGTGTTCTTCGTGCCGAAGCGAGCGACTGGCCCGCTGCCGATCCTCTTCGTGCGCACGCCGTATGGCGTGCCGGGGCCGAACTACTCGCCGACCCGCGGTTACGCCGAGCTCCACGCGGACGGCTACATCTTCGCGATGCAGGACATCCGCGGGAAATACGAGAGCGAGGGGACCTTCGTGATGCAGCGTCCGCCGCGTTCGGTCGATGGACCGCGCGGCGCAATCGATGAGAGCACCGATGCGTACGACTCGATCGAGTGGCTCACGAAGAACATCCCCGTCAACAACGGCCGGGTCGGGATGATGGGCGTGTCGTATCCCGGGTGGACCGCGGCGATGGGAATGCTCGACCCGCATCCCGCGCTCAAGGCGGTCAGTCCGCAGGCGAGCCCGAGCGACATGTGGATTGGCGACGACTTTCACCATAACGGTGCGTTCCGGCTGAGCTACGGATTCGAATACGCCTATATGGTCGAAAACGCCAAGGGCGGCTCGCAGTTCCAGTTCGATACCTACGACACCTATGAGTGGTACCTCAAGCTCGGGCCGCTCAGCAACATTCAGAAGAACTACCTCAAGGACAAGCACCTTCCTACCTGGGACGATTTTCAGGCCCACCCGAACTACGACGCGTTCTGGCAGCAGCAAGCAATGAAGTCGTACCTCACCCGCGTGAATGTTCCGACGCTCAACGTCGCGGGCTGGTGGGACCAGGAAGATTTTTACGGGCCGCTGATGATCTATCGCGAGCTTGAGAAGCATGACGCCCAGTCGAAAAATTTCCTTGTGGTGGGTCCGTGGCGGCACGGCGGCTGGCGTGGCGGCCCGGGCGACAAACTCGGCAACATCAGTTTCGGGTCGGCGACCGGCGAGTATTTCCGCAAGAACGTCGAAGCGCCGTTCTTTGCGTACTACCTGAAGGACAAGGGGTCGCTCGCGCAACCCGAGGCGACGCTGTTCGAGAGCGGCGGTGGCGGCGGCAAGTGGCGGACCTTCGATTCCTGGCCACCGAAAGATGCTGTGACGAAGTCGCTGTACTTCCATCCGAGTGGACTGCTGAGTTTCGATCCGCCCACGGCGGCCGGTGTCGCACATGACTCATACGTCAGTGATCCCGCGCATCCGGTGCCGTATCGCCATCGCCCGATCGAGCCGACGTACTATCCGAAAGGCTCCGGCTGGGGCGCGTGGCTGATGGAGGACCAACGGTTCGTGAACGATCGGCCTGATGTGCTCACCTACCAGACGGCGGTGCTGACGGAGGATGTCGTGCTGGCGGGCGACGTCACGGCGAAGCTGTTTGTCAGCACGACCGGCCAAGACGCCGACTTTGTCGTCAAGCTGATCGACGTCTATCCCGAGAACTTTGAGCCCGACTACAAACTGAGCGGCTGGGAACTGATGGTCTCGAACGACGTATTCCGCGCGAGGTTTCGGAACTCAGGCGAGAAGCCGGAGCCGATGGTGCCGGGCAGGGTCACGCCGTTAACGATCGACCTGCACACGCAGAGTTACCGGTTCGGCAAAGGGCACCGCATCATGGTGCAAGTGCAGAGCAGCTGGTTCCCGATCATTGACCGGAATCCGCAGACGTGGGTGCCGAACATCTTCGAGGCGAAGGATTCGGACTTCAAAGCGCAGACGCACCGGGTGTATCGCGCCGGTGCGACGGCGTCGCGTGTGGAGATGCAGACAGTGAGGCCGTAGCGACAGCCGGGGAGCGGCACGGTGTGCGGGCGCGCCGATGGTGGCGCGCCGATGGTGGCGCGCCGAGCGCTAGTCGGCGTCGAGATCCGAGGGCAGGTCAATGTCGCGCAGAACGCCGCGGTCGCGTACGTCCACATGCGCGACGCGTGTGCCATAGGCGTGCACCACTGCGCGCGCACCGCCATCGGCGACCGTCATCAGTTCACGCCAGGTGTCGCGGTGAAAGAACACGGGGTGTCCGTGTTCGCCTTCGAACTGTGGGCGAACGATCGGTGCGCCCGTCCGCCGCGCGCCGTCTATGACGGCGAGCACGGTTTCGAGTGTCACGAACGGATGATCCACCGGCCAGACCACGACGCCCACCACCGTCGTATTGGCCAGCTGCGCGAGGCCGAGCCGCACGCTCACGACCTGTTCACCGTCTGCCCGGGCGTTCACGACATAGACGGCGCCATGGGGTGCCTCCACTCCGGGCGGGAGTACCGTCACAAGTGGTGACAGTCCGGCGTCACGCGCCGTTTCAGCGGTGGCATCAACGAAGCGCCGGCCGTCGCGGAGCGTTGCGATCGCCTTTGGTCCGCCGAATCGCTTGCCCGCTCCCGCCCCGACGATGATTCCGGCAATGGCAAATGCACGCTCGGCGGTCATCGCGTATCGCGTATCGGCGTGCGCACGACGTCGGGTGGGCTCACGCGGTAAGTCACTCGCGCGACAGTTCCATCATCGCGCGCTTGAGCAGGGCGGTCGCTTGGTGGACCTTGTAGCCGTTCATCTCCAATGGTTGTGCGTCGTGGAACGCGCGTGCAGACAGTGCGTCGGCGCTGTCTTCGTCGAGCGCGCCACTGGCGATGTCTTCGCCCACGGATGGATTCACGAGCCAGGGGATCGGGGCAACGCCACCCAGTGCGAGACGCACGGTGCCATCAGTCCGCCGGCACGCGGCCAGTGACACGAGCGCGAAGTCCCAGACGCCGCGTTGCATCAGCTTGGTGAACCGCTGCGTGCCGCCGGCACTCGCGGCACTCAGCTCGATCGCCTCGATCAGTTCGCCCGGCGCAAGCGTGGTCTCGCTGCGCGGGTCAGTGGCGGCGTTCGCGTAGAGTTGCTCGATCGACATCGTGCGCGTGCCCTGTGCGCTGCGGATGAGCAGTGTGGCGTCGAGCGCGAGTAATGCGACCGCAAGATCCGACGGATGCGCTGCGTGACAGGGCCCACCGCCGAGGATCGCGTGGTACTGATTCTCGCCGGTGAGTGCCGGGCATCCAGTGCCGCCATTCTTGTGGCAGGGAATGCGCTGCCGAAGGTACCAGCACCGCGGTCGCTGGCCGAGGTTGCCGCCAATTGTGCCCATTGAGCGAATCGCAGGCGTCGCGACTTCGTATACCGCGAGCGAGAGGGCGGGGAACTGCGACTGAACGGTTGGATGACTCGCGATGGCGTCGAGTCGCGCTGCTGCGCCAATCCGGAGGCTCCCGTCCGGCTGTTCGGCGATCGTCGCCGCGCCGGCAGCCTTGGTGATGTCGACGAGCACGGCCGCTTGGTCGAGGCCGGACTCCATCGCGACGAGGAGGTCTGTCCCGCCGCCGACCAGGCGCGCGCCGGTAACGCCGATCATCTCCGCGGCTTCTGCTACTGTTTTGGGCGCTTTATATGAGATTGGCATCTGTTTATAATAAAAATAACTAGTATATTTATTTAGCAGAACGAAAAGTGTAGTCCAGTATGTATTTACATCAGCGAGCTACTTACCAATAAAAAAATACATCTGCTATATTGATATACCGTGAAAGACGAGCAGTTCATTACGCCGAACCTAGAAGCGCTCGGTACTGACCAGATCGCCGCCTTGGATCGCGCTGCCAACGCCTGCGGCAGACTCTCCGCAGCGGTTGAGTCATCGCGATCAGCCTTCTCCAGCTTCCTGCTGATCCGTCATGCAGTTCGCGTCCACGATGGCGCGGCAGAACTCGCGACAGAACTTCTTCTCGCCGATCTCGCCGACGCATCCGTGCTGGCGCACAACGCTGAATATGACAGTACGCCGGCCGGTCGGCATCCATCGATAGCGCTGGCGCTCGATGAGGCCGGACTCGGTGAACTCCTCACCGACCGCCTCCGCGCAACGCTCAACCAGTTCGCCGCCGCCGATCCGCGCCACGTATCGAGCGTGCTGCGCGCGGCGATCACGGCCGGTCTCATCGTCACTCCATCGCCCACGTCCGCCGACGCACAGCGCGGAGCGGCTCTCGCCGGCGCGCTCATGCTCGCGGGAGGGGGCAGTCTCGCCGCACCCTGGCTCGCGCCATACCGACTCGACGCCGCGGCCCGCGGCGCCGCGGTGCAGGTCGATCGTTCCGGCGATTGGAGCGAATGGATCCGCGCGTGGTGCGTCATGCTTGCCCGAGAAGCCAGCATCGCCGAACGGGCAGTGCGGAACGCCGAGCTACAGCTTGAGTTAGCGCGGGACGGCGCGCGGGCGCAGCGCCGTGTCGGGGCCACCGACGACGGGGTACTGCAATGGCTGAACGCGCAT
>Ga0208960_1000841_pt1 | contig 16849 bp, 7 predicted proteins | sample GreLakmeON33MSRF_FD_187703 | JGI IMG/M metagenome (GOLD analysis project Ga0208960, IMG submission 187703) | Freshwater lentic microbial communities from great Laurentian Lakes, MI, USA - Great Lakes metaG ON33MSRF (SPAdes) | ecosystem: Environmental > Aquatic > Freshwater > Lake | place: Great...
GAGACCAGTGATTCACCCCATTGGGTTGTCTTATAGGGTTCGTACAAGGACGAATCGTCAGGTGTGTAATTTAATATTTCAGAAGACAATTGGCGGCAGTATAGTGCTACTAAAACGCCATCAAAAAATGGAAATAATCTTGTATTAGGTTTTAATCTTGTTGCTTTAAATGTGACAGTTCTTTCGCGCATATACGGTACTAAAGATGTATCTACAACAGAATTACCTAGACGTTCTGATTGTGTTTCGGGGGTAACGCTTAAGGTTACACCCTGTCTTGTCTGTCTTTGCTCAGTAGTTGTGGTAACTAACTGATACTGACCTTCATATGCTCTTGAGGGGTTGTTATTGATATTGGTGCCTAGTATATTGGCTGTGTCTGTCGTAGTACCAGTCCAATTGGTTTGCCAATCGTTCCATTGAGTGCCCCAAGAACCAGCCATTTGCTCCCAGTTGTCATAGTTACCATCAAAGTTAACTTGCACATCGGGGCGAATAGTGGTATCAATCCAGTTATCGGCCGGAGGATCCAGCGACATGTCACCTAGCCAATTAAAGATCAAATCAGAAACCGCGTTTCTAAATTTGGATGCAGAGGTGTTTTGGGCGTAAACCGTTTGCGTATACGGTAGCGTCAATAGGTCGCCAGTTTTTGCCAAATTTGACGAGGCACTGGAATTAAAACTTACGTCTTTATTTTCCAGGAAGAAATATGGGCGCAGTTCTTTCTTTGCTGGATCAATAGAAATGTGATACGCCTTGTCAAACACGTTACCAATATTGTGACCAGTAAATGCGTCTACAAGAATACCATTTTTAAATCTGTCAGATCCACCAGAACTTGAAATTGTTAAATCGGCCGCTGCCTTTTCCAACAGTGTTAGTGAAGTATAATATTCCAGTCTATTAATGCGCTGCTCAAGTGTACCAATATCGCGCATTGTATAACGGCGATTATCGACAGGTTTGTATTTAACACCATAATCGGTTCTTTTTACTGAACGCGCATAGTTAGGAGCAAGCGAAGGATAAGGTGGAATATCAATTGTTGCCAGAGACATTGATGTTTCTGGCTCAAAGGGATACTTTGGATTGAGAGAAGGAATACCAGAAAGTACTGAGAAATATCCATTCTCGTCAAGAATTACTCTATCTTTTCTTCCAAGATAGTATTCAAAGTCCGTGATAAACTGTTCTGTTGGTACGGGGTTAGTAATACCAAACGTTGGTGCGGAAATGGTTAGTGGTACAACCGGATTAATTGTTGCACTACCAACTGAAGAGGCATTTGTAGCAACGTCAGCAATTCTAGGTCTAAAATCAATACAGTCTCTTAAATCAAATGTCTCACCTGTTGGCGAAACATAAATTGGAATTTCATGTGTGTAGATACCAGTTGCGCCGGTGTCGTCAATAGGATATGAATTTACTGTAAAGAATGATCCTGTGGCAGAACCCTGAACGTGAGTAAAATAGTCCATCTTGACAAGAATAAACTTGCCTGATAAAGACAATGTACTTCCTGGTTTTAGTGATATTGACGCTGGTCCATAAAACGATTCGGCTTGACCGTTGTTAACTACAAACTGGTCAAATTGATTTGTTTCAGATGTAGCATAAGTGCTACCAACATAGATTGCCGTAACTGACTTAACGTCCGAAACACCTAATTGCCATGGGCCTGTAAGGCCGGCGGCATGTGTTGCTGGATCAATCTTAACAAAACGATCTTTTTGTATTTGTTTTGTAAGAGGAAGGGCATCGGCGGTTGTTACGTTAACATAAAGTTTTACGTATTTTGCCGCGGCAATTGTGCCTACATCAATAGCAAATGATGTTGCTGTGTTTCTGGTAATTGTTACAGAACCGCCAGTCAGATCAATATATTCGCCTTCTTTACGCGAAACGCTATTAATTGTTGCGTCTTCTTTTAACACCATCATAAAGTTATTTTTTACAATAGTTGCGCTAGGATTTGTTGCATATGGGAATGATTCAGGCGAACTTAGTGTAATGGTAATTAGACCGTTTGAGTCTAACTGCCCATCAAATTCTTTCGTGTAAATAAAACTGTTATTAAAACTGGTTGGCTGTAGAGTCTTCAGAGCGGTTGCAGGAATTCTGAAAATAGAATTCTTATAATTTGTCTCTTGCAAATCAACAAGAGTAGTTGATCCTACAAAGTCCGCAAAACCATAAGTAGCATAACCCGTTCGTGTTTCGGTACTATGAAGACTTACTACGTCTGCTAATGTGCCAGAAGTAAGTCTAATGTCGTACAGATACACACGATAAACCGCGGCCGCAGCCCCCATTGTGCCAGACTCGTATACTAATTGTCTGACTCTGGCGGTACCTACTTTAGCAACAGTAGTGGCGTCAGCAGAAAAATCGGTGCCGGTTACAGCATCAAACCTGGTGGTGCAAAGATAAACTTGGTCACCATTTTTAATATCCCAAATACCAGCCAGTTCGTCTACAAGAATATAATTTCCATAAGAGGTGCTGATAGGAATGTCATAATTAATTACGCTGGTGTTGCCTTTTTCTACTGCAATATATTGTGTTGCGTAAGTCTGACACTCGTAACCTTGTACGTATGCTTTACCCGGTTCAATACCAAGGGCAAGTTTAGTTGCTTGGCCGCCCATTTCGGGCGCGGGTGGATTATATAGTAAGTGACCTCCATTTTCGCCTGTATCCAAATGCTCTTTAATAAGAATTGGAAATGCTTTAACTGCGTAGTTTCCAGATTCCTCAAAAGTCCTACGTGCCATATTCTTACCAATATTGGCATAGATGGCAGTAGTATTTTCGATCTTTCTAAAAACTTCACCATTAACAAGTTCTAAAATGGAATAAAAATTATCGTCCGGAGTTTCGTCTGAATTGTAGACTACTAATGTTAAAGAGGCATGATAGCGGTCTGCACCTGGAGCGGCATAGTTAAAACTACCTTGAGCAGGATCTAATAGAGTTTCATCGTCATTTGTGTCAACAACTTCTTCATCTAGTGTGAAACCAATTTTGCAACTTGCATTGGTTGTATATTTTGAAATTAAGAGGGTTTCTTCTTCGTGATAAACAAACTTATTATTTACATAAAAGACACCAGAACCAACCTTTACACGCAGGCCTGCGCCAAAGTAAACGTCCGAAAGGTCGGCACCAATAGTATCGTCAACAACAAAGGTATTGTCGATTAACGTTTCGTCTTCTGCGACCGTAACCGTGATAGTTTCTTCGTCATAAAAGTGTACACCAACCGCGCCATCACCGGTCAAGTAACGAAGATATAGCGTCTTATAATCAGGCGTGCTGGCCTCTAGACCGGTTGCAACGTCTAGAACTTTTGCCGTAATACCCGAGGTTTGACCTTCTAGGGTAGCGCCAATATAATCTTCTAATGTTGAATTGCTGACGGTTTCGCCATCGGCATCCGTGTCGAGAATTTTAATGAAAAGAAACGTTTTATCTAAAGTGGTTTCGCAACCGGTTACTATCACGCCATTTTTGAATATGTGATTACCAAACTTACCAATTTGATCCTGAAGTGCGGATTGGAGTTGTGTTAATTCTCTAGCCTGGACTGCATATCCCGGCTTGAAGAGAATTCTGTTGTAATTTTTCGTTCCATCAAAATCGTCGTAATATGGTGAAACGTCTAAATTTAAGGCCATTAACCTCTACCCCTATAATCTTAAAAAGTCAAGATTGCTTTTAATTTTTCAATTTGGTCCGAACTTCTCGTAATATAACGCTTGTTATCGATATAGAGAATTTCACCGGTTTTATTGTCTACTTCTGGTTCTGTAACACTATTTATACTCAGATTGGTAAAGTTCTGGGTTGTGTTTGTTAAAATTGATGAACCGCTTATAATAGGAATAATTGGTAGCAAGTAAATACTTTCAACTGTTCCATCGGAATCTAAATCTCTTTTTTGTATAACCGTAAACTGTCCATCGTCGTCAGTTGTTATGTTGTCATCTAAAGCATATTTAGTATGATCGGAAACATTGATTACGTAACAAGTAGTTCCCGTTGTAGCTTGGAAATTTGTGGATGTATCAAATACCATAGGATTTTTTATAAGTCCAATTTGTCGAAAATCGTTGCCGATGAATATATCATATGTTTCATTGGTTAAGTTTGTGGAGATACAAACTGCCGTGGCAAACAATTCTTTCTGCGAATTAGCACCATGACCGGAGTAGGGTGAAAGAACAACTCGCGCTGTGGCACCAACGCCGTTGCCAACGTTATTTACAAACGAGATATCGGCAAAAGAATAACCTGAACCAACATTTGTTATCTCAACGCTATTAATTTTTCCTAACCCGTCTTCACTAACTTGCACGTTGCCTTCAGCATTTTCACCATCACCAGTAATAACACACGTTACGTCATCTTGAATATAATCTAGACCAATTTCAAGCATGACAACTCGGTCTACTGTACCATTAACTGCTGCGTTTTCTACTGCTTGGTGAGTTGTATCGGTTTCAGTGCCTCCTAAATTTGCTGTCGCGGCCGCAGCGCCAGACGAAAAAGAAATATTTGCAAAGGAATAACCTGAACCGGCATTGCTTACTGTTACTGACGTTACTACGCCACTGGTTAATACAGCAGTTGCGGAAGCACCAACACCATCACCCGAAACAACTACAGTCGGCGCGGCCGCATAGCCAGAACCTCCTGTAGTTACAGTAACGCTGTCAAGTTCACCATTAACATCAAAAGCAGGTTCTCCTGCATTAACAACTTTTCTTACTGGAATGTAATCGGGTGAAAGAAATCTTTGCTGGTCAGATGCGCCAACTGTAAACATGTATTTCCAAATATAACCATCTTCGGTCGTAATGGAAGAAGAACTTGTGCCTGTTGGTTTTGCCGTACTTTCTGAGTCTTCGTTATTGTAAATGCATTTGTAAACGTTAAATGAATCCGTAATAACGTAAAAATCGGCTAAACTTAATTTTTCGGCACCAGAATATGCAGCATAATCTGACGAATAATTATCGTCATAGGAATCGTAAATAGTATCAACAGCCCAATCAATTCTTCGCGCCATCATTACAATGTCGCCAGTCTGCACTCTCTTTAGAAAAAGAGTGTTTCTATGTGCGGCATTGTTATAGGAACCGGAATCAACAGGAGTCTCTGGAGACTCCTCGTCGTCCCATTCTATTGTGCGCCCAATGTAGAAATATAAGAAGTCATTTTCAGTTGCAACATCACGATAAATGCTTCTAGCAATCTCTACGCGGGCATTATCGCGAAGAAGTACTGTCATGGTTTATTACGATACCGTCACAGTCCAAGTGATTGTCATAGAGTCAGATGCACCCTTATTGACCACCGAGAACACTGTACGACAAAGCATTGTACCAGCAGAAGAAGCATTAAAGATGCCCGCTTCTGTTAGAGCGCCTGTACCTACGCCAGCGCCAAACGTTGTAACATACTCAACAGCACCGGCGGTAACGACACCACCAGCAGTTGTTAATGCTGTACGTGAAGAAGCAACTAAGGCAACCAAGGCGGTCTGACCTGCGGCCGCAGCAGTACTAGAAGTACCAACTTCCATATGGCTCATTTGATTGGGTGAACCTGTATCTTTCATACGAGACGCAATAAAACCAAGACCAGCCGTAACCACTAAGTTGTGAGTTACAACTTCCTGCTTGATATTACCTAGCGCATCACGTACAACGATAGCGACCTTACCGGTAGCATTGACACTTTCTTTAACTAATTCTGACATTTTTTGTCTCCTAATTGACAATTCGTTATTATTTATGCTATTTAAAAGTAGTAACCTGCACCAACATAGTCACCGGAAAAATAATCTACCGCATAATCTTGAATGGTAATAACACCACTTTCAGCAACAGTTGCGGCATCGGTAATTGGTTTGCTTATATTTATACTGGCGGATTCTGTTGCTGTCGCGGTTTCAGTAATAACTTTATAGAAAGTTCTAATCATTGTTTCGGCAGCAGTTAGTGCCTCAGATTTGACCAACGTTGGGCTAAGTATCGCAGTATCGGTTGCACCAGAGGTACTGTCCGTAAATACCACATCGGCCGACAACACCGCAGTATCGGTTGCACCAGAGATACTGTCCGTAAATACCACATCAACCGACAACACCGCAGTATCCAAAGAAGTTCCAGTATCACTTAGCGTTTTTGCAAAAGTATTGACAAGTGTTTCGCTGGTGGTTGCTGTATCAGATTTACCCAAGTTTGTTGCAAAACTAAACGTTTCAGACGTAATAAGAGTTTCAGTGAGAACCTTTTGTGGTCTTAATGTTACTGTATCAGAAGCAGTTTTGCTTTCTGAGAAGACTTTAGATACACTTCTTATTACCAATTCGGAAGTTGAAATAACTTCAATCTTAGTCAGATACTTGACAATTGTCTGAACTGGAGTACCAATGGTTTGACTAAAATCAAGAGTTGTTGAAAGCACCAATTCACCAAATACCGAAGTGCCTGCTGGGTGTGCGGCATTCTTTACAGTATTGTACCATGTGTTTGTTGCAATACCGGATTTAATAACATACGAATAGTTTTGATAATAGTAATTATCTTGTAGACGGTTAACGTCAGATAGTTTACCTCTGGAATCCGCAAACTGGCCAGGATAACTATAGATTGCGCCTGTCGTAAACGCAATAATTTGAGTACCGCCATTTGGCGAATCTAGTGTAATTTCAAAGTCTTCGGCGTTGAATTTGGAACCTGGGTTAATTAATTCAAATTTGGCAATTGAATAATCAGCATTAACGCTTGTAACGCGAATAGACGCATTATTATTAATACCAAAGTCAACATAGTTTTCGGCAAAATATGTTTGGCTGAGTCCACCGGTAACATAGAAGCCGCTAGTTTTTGTTTCGTTGATATTATAAATCTGGTTTGTTCTAAAACCATAATCACCACCAACAACGGTTGTTTTTGCACCTAAAGTACCTGATCGTAAAACGCGAATCAAAATACCATAAAGTAGTGATTCATCACCAGTAAGGTGAATATGCGAGCGTTTTTCTCCAGCAACATTTATTTCAACGCCAGGTGGTGTAGTGTACCCAGAGCCGGCAGAAGTAACTACAATGCTGGCAATCTCATTATCAGCGTTGGTAAATGCTGTGGCGGTTGCGCCCGACCCGGCCACATCTGTTACAATTGTAACATCTGGCACAACATGATAGCCATTGCCGTCACTAGTCACAGTAATCTTTACAACCTTGTCGGTAAAAAAGGTATGAGTAGAACCTGTTCCTCTACCCGTTATATCAATAGCAGTACCGGCAACAGCATTAGGTGAAGTTGTTGCTAACTTGAAAGTGCTGGCACTTAGTCTAATTATGTAATAGGTTGTACCGTCAACTAATCCTGTAATATTTGTGCCATCAGTATTATCGTAAACTACGCTATCGCCGGTAACTAAAGAGTGAGTAGCTGCGGTAATAAGACCATTTTTTCTTGCTTCAAAATACTGCGCAACGTTACCTGTTCCTGTAATATCAACTGCACTGCCGCCTGATGATGCTGATACTCTAAAAGCATTCGCAGTTAATCCAGCAGAAATTACATAATACGTAGTACCGCTTGTTAATCCCGTGACACTTGTACCGCCATTATTGTAATAGACTACGGCATCTCCGGAAGAAAATCCATGAGAAACGTAAGTAAATGTTTCGGTGGAAATATTCACATTGGCGTTTGTATAGGTTAGACCTGTTGGTGTACCTGCGGTTGTAACAATGGCAACGCTTGATGTTGTTTGAAGAGTAAATGTCGTTGTACCGTTTGTTGCAGAAATCTTATATGATGTTCCTGTTGTATAACCGGTAATTGTGCCGGTACCACCAAGAGTACCAGTAATTTTTATTGTGTCCCCAACTGCCAAGGTAGTTGCGGTGCAAGTAAACTGACCAGCAGTACCAGAAATTGCTACGCCTGCAAGGGTTGTACCCGAAATTGTTCTTTGAGTAAAAGTAACATCGGTGCTAGAAATTGTAGGTCCTAGATAAGCATCTGCCGTAGCACCATAACCCGGTAGAAATACTTCTTGGGTTTTGCTTATGTTACCTAAAATGAGTTCATAAACAGACGGGAAATTATACGAAATCTTTTTTACAGTTTTAACAGAACATTCTATTTCTGTCGCGGCAGAAATAGAAGACCCCGCTAGAGTTTTGTAATAAACAATTGTGGTTAGCTTACCCTTAAGATTAAAAGGATTTACTTCATCATCATCGATGTAGTCTACACCATTAATAGTTTCGTCAACAGTAATACGTAAAGTAATGTCTTCGGTCCACACACCATCTGAGGCGCGTAACACGTATTTGGAAGGATAGTCAATTTCAATCTCTTCGTTATACAATGCTCTAAACAAATACTTTAGTGCTTCTGGCGAACCTTTGGCACGAAAGAATTCTTGAACTTGCTTAATTAATCTACGCTCATCAATTTGAGTAGCTGATGCTGTTACTTTTGGAAATTGTGCAAGATACTGTTTCTTATAGGCAGGCAGAAATTCGGCAAGTGTATTATCGATATCAGACCAAGTGGCCGCATTTAAAAGCAGGTCGTTAGGTTTTGAAGTTGTATCAAGATATCGATAATACGCTTCTATGAAAGAAACGAAAGCGGGATATTCTGCTCTTACGAAATCTGGTAGTTGCTCATTAACAAAAATAGAACTAATGTCTTTAGAGGTAGACTGTGGGCCTGCCATCATAGCAACAGAAGCGGTTGCTGCTGCACCTGAACCAGTGTTGCTTTGGAAGGTAATTGTGGGTGCTGATGTATAACCCGTACCAGGAGTATTTAAAATTATGGAATCAACTACGCCAGTACCAAAACCAAGTACTGCTGTGGCCGTGGCGCCTGTGCCACCGCCACCGGAAAAGATAACGGACGGCGCGGTTCCATACCCGCTTCCGCCGGCCGTTTTTGTTACGGCGGAAACGTAATAATAGAATGATGGAATTTTATCTGACATTATTGATCTTGTATTTGAGGATAAGAGGTAACTGCTAGGCCGGTTTCGTAACCATATGTTGTGTCAGATGCCGAGGTATCAAGTTTTAAAACTATATTTCTAGAAACTGTAGGGCGCACCGCGGCTGTACTAACTGTTGCGGTTCTAATTACCGAAGAAAGAATATCTGCACTCTCTTTGGACGGTGTTACATAAATTCTAAAATTTGGCGCATCACCACCTAGAGAAGGTATTAGTGCAGATGGTACGTAAACGACACCGGTTGTGTAATCAATTGTACCAAAATCTGACGATATGATAGAATCATCAGAAACCGATTTGACAACAAGTGTGCCAGCAGAATCATCAACCAGATACGATTCATAATTTACGCCACCAATTGTAAGTGTTGCAATCGATGATCTTAATGTACCGGGTCTGATTTCAGCATTAAAATTACCACTAATATCAGTATCTCTTGTGGTTGACTCTAAACCAGTCCATCTTTTGTGCAATCTTATTTCAGCCGAGACGGAAATAATTGCAGGTGAAATATCAAATATTTGTCCAGTCATCTGAGAGTAGTAGAAATTTTTTCTCAATTTAGAAAGATTGGTTGAAAAGAAACTTTGAATGTTTGATCTAATTGCGGAAGACATTTGCATAGAAGTGGTCGAAGTTGTCTTAGCATCATACTTTACAGTTGCATTTACTCCGATGTAGGTGTATTCAGGATCAGCAAATTCGGTTTGTATTGAAACAACACTTCTAGGTCCCAGAACTTCAGTGGTAATGATATCTTTATCGTCTTGCGTAATAATTGAACCCGTTGCCGCTTCAAGACACACAAAAACCTTACCGTAAATTGGCGGATCATTATCTTCACCACCCCAAACAGATATAGAATTTACGTTTGGAAATCTTGCAGAGATTAATGTTTTGTAATCTTGTGCGGTAACTGCTCTATTCTTGGTCGCGTTAAAACGAGGAGCATTATATCTAATTCCATCAAGCGTTTCTCTAGCAACCCCACCATAAGAATTAGATAGTGTAGCAATTGCTTTTTGCTCACCCGACCCCGTTAATGTTTGCGAAATGGTAAATGAACTAGCATAATTTCCATCAATGCCATGTGAAGTGATGTAGTCAACATAAACAACATTACCAACACTAAGTTGTTTACCAATTATGTTGTCACCAAAGACAATTTGATATTGACCAGTTGAACTCTCTTCAACAAAAAACGATGTATCATCACCAGCAACACCTAATGCAGAATCACTATAATTCCAAGTTACCAGAGTATCCGTGGTTGTTGATTCTTGTACTCTAACTCGTAATGTGGTAGTATCAAGATTTTCATTTGGCAACAGAAAAGGACCAGATAGAATATCAGATGTTACAATAAACTGGTGTAATACTCGTCTGCCTTCAATCAGTTCAATATCTTCAAAAAAGAACCCGGTTGTATTGTTGGAAAGAGAACTCCGCGCCGCAGTGTATCCTTCTTTTGGATAAAATGTATACGATGTATTATTTAAAGACGCAGAGAAAATTGTATCTCTTGTAATATCCAGCGTAGTCTCGGTGTAAGCACCAGGAGGAGTTATGGTGACGGAGACATTTGCTCTAGCGGCCCTAGCAGAAGTCGGCATGTATCCAAGAGTTTTAGCAATAGAAACAACCGAGTTTCTTTTTACCGCACTGTCGATAAACATTTCATTGGCATTCAAATGCGCCAAGATGGCGTTGTAGTGTGTGTTATACGCCAGAATATCAAGCAGCACATTGAGCGCGGACCCCTCAAAGTTGTAGTCCGTTAGTTCCTCTTGCGCCTTTAGAAACGTCTTTAAGTTAGCCTTGATTGCATCAAAATCTAACTCTGTTACTCTTAATTCTGCCATTATCGCATTCTCTTTAAGAAGGTTGAATAAACTACTGGCCCCGGTAATCCTACGATTTGAAAATAGATATTGATATCATATTGATTCTGATCGTAGTTAGCATTAACTTCCAAACTATTTAACCTTACTCTAGGCTCAAAATTTTGAATTAATTCGCTAATATTTTGCTTGAGTACATTGGTCGTAATCGGATCCATTGGTTCAAACAGTAGTCGGTAAATGGGTGAACCTAGTTCGGGTTTAAAATGTCTTTCGTAGTGCTGAGTCTTTAACAAAATTGTCAGCGATTGTTTTACGGCATTAACATCCAGCTTCTTAGCAACATCAGCCGAAACCGGATGTTGACTAAAAGTTAGGTCTAAATCTTTATAAAGTCGAGTTACTTGTGCCATGTCTTATTTATATCAGTATTTCTTAAATGTTCCAAATTCGCTCACTCTCTTGTGATTATACATTGTGAAATTCTGACTTTTATTTCCTTGCCCATTAGGTTTAAAGGATATATGAATCCAGCAACCACCGCTGGCCAGATATTCGTTCATTAACTGGTCGTGAGGAATGTTTGCGCCGATCCATTTTACAATATCAAAATACTGGGTTTTGGAGAAACCATTAAATTTCATGTCAACCGCCTGACCTAACATGTGCTGAGAAGTCTGCGACCCGCCTTTTGGTACGTAGTCTCTAAATCCTGACGTTAGAAAAAGACCTGGATATTTGTCTTTAATTGGATCTAGACAGTTAACGGCCAAGCATCGCATATTGGCAATCATATCTCTTTGTGAGAATCCACCAAAGGCTCTCAATTTGCCACTGACCATGACATCCTTGAGCGTGAAATAATCCGATATTTTCATTCCGTAATTAACGCCAGTTGCGATATTAATTTCTGGTAAAGTAACCTTTTTCCTTGTAATATTACAGGCGGTTACTGATATTTTTCCAGAATCAACGGACGCTTCTTCCTGACTGTCTGGAGCCGTTCCACCAACTTCAGCACCATTTGCTATGGCCGTTGCCTCGTCTGCTATACCATCTTCTCCGTCGTAATCCATATTGGTCTTTTCGGCAACAGAAAGTCCATCGGTTGGAGCAAACGTGGTGTCTGTTGGTGACAATTGAGCAACAGGTGCGTCAACAACCGTAATATCCGGCGGAGTTGGGTCTTTTGCTTCCGCAACAGCAGCGACCGTTGCAGTAGTTGGGCCCTCAATATCGGTAACATTTTCTGGACCAGTATGGTCGGTGCCTTTTAGATTTGTTGTACCCGCATTCAGTGTGGTAACATTTGCGGTTGTCACATTGAGAGTTGCAGTATCTACTGGAGACGAAACAACCTTGGTAGATTTTAGGTTAATATTTGTGACGGCTTGTTCGTTAATATTTGCTCCCGATTTAAGATTCATATCAGTTGCAGATTCAACATTAATACCTGCCGCGCTGGTCACGTTAATATCACCAGCAGTACCAAGATTCAATACTCCAGATGTATTAGCGTTAATATCACCAACGCCATCATAGGACAATTCTCCGTCATTTCTTACGTAAATACCCTGAGCAACCGATAATGACAATTTACCACCAATGCTAATATCAACATCATTGTGGAAATCCATTTTGGTTCCACCTTGAACCGTCAGATTGCAGGCATTTGCTATGAATACGTTACATGTTCCACCAACGTGTACGTTTGCAACACCTTCAATTGAGATGTAACCGTTCTTGTCGATAATGGTATAACCATTACCAACAATTTGTGCAACTTGTGAGCCGTCTGGATACATTTCAAAGAATGTGCCTGACCTGTGACTTAATGATACTCGCTCGGCTTTAGGTGTATCGTCAAACTCTTGTGTGTGGCCAGATTCAGACTGAAACACATGGTTGTGTGGATACTGTGCAGCATAAGGAGAGTTTGGTTGTTCCCAAGTTTCACCTGTACGGCCATTAACAGGCACGTTTGTTTTCTTGGAAGCATTTCTTCCACCAACCGTTGGTACCTCATTTTTTCCTGTTACAGGCACCTTAGAATTAATACCCGCAGCAAGTGTATTGGTATCTGGTTTGCCAATTTCGCCCTTGCGAGGATAGACGTTATTAGGATCTTTAAATCCAACCGTAGGATCAGTATTACGCAATCCTTCGTTAGAAGGTTGATTCTTAATAGTTGGTTTTGCTGGTTGAGATTCTGCGGGATTTGAAGGTAATGCTAATGGTGCGGAAGGATTACTTGACAAATCATTTTTTAATAATCCCGGTGATTGTGCAGAGGAATTAAAATACTGTTCCGAAGATTTACCATCAGAACTAGTTTTGTTTGCTCCTCTAGCATAACGTATTGCTTGGTCAGGACCCTGACCGTTTGCAACAGCAAGAAGACCTGCAACCGTACTCTTTGGTGAATTTTCTGTAATAACGCCAGCAGCAAGTAAAGACTTATAATTGGTTTGCATTAAACCAGACATTGCTTTATGTTGACTTGCTGGGCTATCTAAAAATCCTTTTGAGCCTCCGCCTAACGAAACAACTTGATTTACCAAAGAACGTTCTAATTGTCTTACTGCGGTGGTCTTTGAAGAATTTAATAATGATTTTGCAGCGCCAATTGCGCTCTGTAATCCACCTGATGTAGGATTACCCAGGACAGTTGCAAACAAACCAGGTAGCGCATTTCTAGCACCACCCAATGCAGTATTAACTACTTGAGAGGCACCTTTCATTTCCACAAGAGAACTTGCAGGTAATCTACTTCCGTTTCTCGAACTGATAGGTTCAAGCGCAGCCGTTGACACTCGTTCTGCTCTAGTTAAAGACGTTTGAATCTGACCTAAAGATCGAGTAACATTAGAATTTACCGACTTGTTTTCTCTTGACAATCCACCAGACAAAGAAAGTTGCATGAGTGAAGTCGTTTCAAGGCCTGTTAATTTGTTTATAGAAGAAGCAATTGTATTAGCAACTATGGACTTTGAAATGCTTATTGCTGTAGATACCCCACCAATAGGACTACCTTTTGGAGCAACCCATAATGTAGGATCAGTTAATGCCGAAAAGTTAACGTTTGCTTTTGCGTGTGAAGCAACCGCAGGGATTTTAATACCTAAGTCTTTAGTTGCCTTTGAGGCAAGATCGGTACCAAATGTTTTTGGATTTGAATCAGAAAACCCAAGTTTCTTTAGAGGATCAGAAGCAGTAGTCTTATCCCAGGTCTTCTTAACTAATGGTGTTACTTCAGATGTTTGTGATTTCAAAGAATCCATTGCCTTTGAAACAGATTCGCCTTTTAATACACCCATTTTTTCTAATGCAGCCGCATTAAAACCATATGCTCCTATTTTGCCTGACGAAGACACTTTTGATGGATCGCCACCAGAAACATCTTTAGCAATAGATAACATGACCTTTTTTACGTCTGTTTCAGACAAAGGTCCAATACTACCAGTTTCACCGGTTGAGCTTGAGAGTTTTACTGATTTTAATGCGTCCAACATAATTTAGTCCTTAAATAAACTTCTTATCTTTTTCATAACGCGACTTAAAGCAAGCATACAGTTCTTTCTTTTCATTCCAATGGGATTTATCGCCAGCAACCATAGTTAACAGTATTTGCATAACACCTGGTGATGAAAGTTGACTTGCCGTTATACCCTTCGTTGCAAAAAATGCTGCGACTGCTTTAGCACCAAGCACCGGATCGGTACACAACAAATCTGGGTTGCCTAGAAGATCGGCACCAATTCGGCGACCAATATCAATATAAGTGGCTTTAAATGTTATCTGAATAAATCCTCGACCTCTATATTTCCACCCATCACCTGGAGCCGTATTGCCGATCTTGCCGCCATATGCAATATTAGCAATCATTTCTTGATTGGCAGCATGAGTTGATGTTCTTCCATATTTCTGTGCCAGGTCGCTGCCGTCCTTTTCTTTAAACTTATCAAACTTTGCGACACAAGCAGAGGCCGAATAATTCATATTTTCTTGAAGCAATTTCCAATTTGATTCAACCCCAGCAATACCAAGAACGGCCGCAATCGCATCAGGATATTTACCCCATCCTTGCGCCGTAAGACCCGTAATAATTGCTTGCATATTTGCTTTATTACCGCTTGCAATTTTATTAACTGCAAATGTTGTGCAACCGAGGGCCGCTAATTTTGCTGCCTCTTCTGAGTCAAACTTTGGGGCTTCGTCGCCGGCACCTGGTGAACCTGGTGTACCCGTACCCGTGTCGCTTGTACCACTACCACCAGAGGCATTTTGTGCTTGTACCATAGGATTTCCTCCTATAACTCCCAACATCATGGGCTGTTGGTTATCTGAACCATCTAGAAAGAACCCAAGTACCCATGTACCTTCTACTGGGCCTGTCGGCGACCAACCAACTCCAGACGATCCGGCGGAGGTAATTGGTTGAATAGGCCACGACCACGGAAGGTCTTCAGTTTTTAATTCTTGTTTACTATCCGTGTGGTAGCCTAAAATTCGTACCCTACAACGACCAAGATGCAGTGGATCGTCGCGATCTTCAACGCAACCTAACCACCAGTGAAAACCTCTGTCGTTATTGGCAAAAAAGTTATCCATTACTGTCTCTCAATTTCAATTATAGGAGTTCTAAACGAATCCTTGGCAATTTCCATATTCATTGTATGTCTAATAGGTGTAATCTTGTGATTTATTGCAGTAATCATATAGGTGCCAGAAATCAATGGGTCCCATAGACTGTTAGTGTCATCAGTTGGCACTTTATCACCAACCGTTGGATATAAAAGATTAATCATTTTACCAACTTCTGCATCAGTTCTTCCGGCAACTAATATTTCTATTTTAAGAGTGTTCATATCCGCCAGAATGCTTTGTCTCTGAGATAACCATTCTTCAGGTTTTAAATCAATAGAGTCTTTGTCATCCCATAGATTATTGGAATAAATTGGTTGAAAAAATCTCTTAGACTCAACGGACCGAGGAACGTTAAAAGGATATGTCATATTGCTGGTAAGGCTTTCTTGAGAGAAAACAGCCCTGCCGTTAGAAATTTTAAAATTCTCCATATGTTTTATGGTTTCAAAATAGAAAGTATAGTCGTGGTTCCAAACAAAAGATTCTTTCTTAATAAGATCATACGTGCCCACACTGCTGGCAAAATGCCCCATATCTTGAGAGGCCAACATATCTATCTGCTTCGCAAACTTAATCTCTTCAACGATTTGAAACCCATTATCTAAATTTGGTTTAGAAACTTTAAACGGCGGTGACTCAGCGTCATCAAGAGTTGGTTTACCTACGGCCTCGGGTGAAGTGGGCTTCTTTTGAAACTTATATTGAGAAAATACACTTGCACCGTCAGGATTACCCAGTTGTGCGACAATCAAGTTATCCAGAGATGTGTAATAAAAACATTTTGTGGTTTCATAAAAAAGAAAAGAAGGTGCAGAGTTCTTTGCACCAATAGTTCTTCTTGCCAACCAATTTAGTATTTTAAAAGGAGACCAGTAAGTTGAGACAAACGCAATTTTACTTTTGTGAGGAGCATCAGCAATAACAAGAGGTGTCATGTCATCCGCTTTTGGTTCAGTATTACCCGCGTTTGTTACGTATCTAGGTTTTTCAATATATTCTACAAAAATCTTTTCAACAATTTCGTCGGTAGTACCCTCAAAGCGTTTTGACAATCTGGTAATGTTATCATCAACGGCCTCGGCCGAACAAAAATACAACATGAAAGTTTGGTCGCGATCTTCGTTAAGTGAACGATCTCGAATAGAATAAATCACAAAAGTTTTTTTAATTCTCTCTTCGTAACCTTCACCAAATCCGGGGGTAACAATATCAACATTTAAAAGTTCTGTACCTACAATAGGTATTTTAGATATTAGATTTTGCGAATCGCTGACCAGTAAAGTTCCATGAAGTGCATTTGAGTACATGTCTTCGTAGAT
>Ga0208960_1000849_pt1 | contig 16730 bp, 20 predicted proteins | sample GreLakmeON33MSRF_FD_187703 | JGI IMG/M metagenome (GOLD analysis project Ga0208960, IMG submission 187703) | Freshwater lentic microbial communities from great Laurentian Lakes, MI, USA - Great Lakes metaG ON33MSRF (SPAdes) | ecosystem: Environmental > Aquatic > Freshwater > Lake | place: Great...
GAATTCAACAAGCACTGAACCTTCGGCGTGATCTAACCATCCACGAGTTATCTTGATATCGCGGAGTTGATCTACTGTGCGTCCATCGTTGCGTGTCATTACATTCCTCGTTCTCTATTAGTTCTGCGGATAAAATTAGAATTAAAGTTCAGTGCTCACAAATCTTGGTGCTGCACCGAACCAACTTCGGGCCCGAGGAAGCGTCGTGCAAGGGACTCAAAGGCTTGAGCGTCTCCGGTTGCCAAGAACTTGTGGGTGGATGGGTTCTCAGAACTTCCTCGAAGCAAATCATTTTCAACTAATACTCGGTATAGATCCTTGGCAGTTTCTTCCGCACTTGAAACGAGTGAAACACCGTTGCCCATAACGTATGAAATAACGCCGGTAAGAAGCGGGTAGTGAGTGCAACCTAAGACCAATGTGTCTATGTCGGCATCAATCATGGGTTTGAGATACTCACGAGCAACTTTTGTAATTACCTCTCCAGAGGTTTCACCACGCTCTACAAACTCCACAAAGAGCGGGCAGGCGATGGATTCGATAGTTAATTGCGGAGCAGCAGCAAAAGCATCCAGGTAAGCCCTTGATTCAATTGTTGCTCGAGTTCCAATAACGCCGACTCGACCCGATCGTGTTGCAGCAACGGCGCGACGAACAGCCGGTTGAATCACTTCAATTACTGGTATCGAATATCGCTCTCTTGCATCGCGCAACATTGCAGCACTTGCCGTGTTACATGCAATAACGAGGGCTTTGACTCCTTGTTCGACGAGAAAATCTAGGGTTTCAAGAGCGAAGTCGCGAACTTCTGCCAGGGGCCTTGGACCATATGGTCCGCGCGCTGTGTCACCGATATATAAAGTGGATTCGTTCGGTAATTGATCAAGAATTGCTCGAGCGACGGTTAAACCGCCAACACCTGAATCGAAGATACCGATTGGCGCAGAACTCATGGGATGAGTCTAACCGTGAGAACGGATTAAGCCCAAAGAGTGCCGTCGAGTCCCTCGGTAGCAGCTTCGACTTGTGAGCCATAAATGCCAGTCGATAAGTATTTCCAGCCAGCATCGCAGACGATAAATGCAATATCAGCATCACGCTTTGCAGCGATTGCTTCTTGACCCATGGCTATGGCTGCATGCAAAATTGCGCCCGTTGAAATGCCAGCAAAGATTCCTTCAATTTCTAAGAGTTCGCGAACGCGCCTAACAGAATCTTCGGCACCTACTGAGAAACGTCGAGTAAGAATTGATGCGTCATATAACTCAGGGACAAAGCCTTCATCAATATTGCGAAGTCCATAGACCACCTCACCATATCGAGGTTCAGCGGCAATGATTTGCACATCAGGGTTCTTCTCGCGCAAGTAACGCCCTGCGCCCATAAGTGTTCCTGTCGTTCCAAGGCCGGCAACGAAATGTGTAATTGTTGGTAAATCCTTAAATAGTTCAGGTCCTGTATTGTTGTAGTGCGCCTCAGTATTTGCAGGGTTGCCATATTGGTAGAGAAAAACGTAATCCGGATTCTTTGCCGCAATTTCTTTCGCAACGCGCACAGCTTCATTGGAACCACCCGCTGCTGGTGAAGAAATAATTTCAGAGCCCCACATCTCAAGTAACTGCCTGCGTTCTGGGCTGGTGTTCTCTGGCATCACGCAAATTAATTTATATCCACGAACTTTGGCAGCCATCGCAAGCGAGATTCCGGTGTTACCACTTGTGGGTTCAAGAATTGTTGCGCCAGGTTTTAAGAGACCATCACGTTCTGCGGCTTCAATCATTGATATAGCTGTGCGATCCTTAATCGAACCAGTTGGGTTTCGATCTTCCATCTTCGCCCACAAACGAACATTTGGAGCAGGCGAAAGACGAGGTAAACCGATAAGAGGAGTGTTTCCTACCGATGATTCGAGTGAGTCATATCGTGCCAAATTTAGCCACCAGCGACAGCAGGCAAAATTGTGATTGAGTCTGCATCCTTAACCGGAGCCTCGAGTCCACCTAAGAAACGTACATCTTCATCATTGATATAAATATTGATGAAGCGACGCAATGCGCCATCTTCTAGTAGTCGCTCACCCATGCCTGCAAAATTTGCATCAAGGTCGCTAATAATAAGAGCAAGGGTTGTTCCTTCGGCCACTACAGTTTTCTGATCTTTTGTATAGGGGCGCAATATTGTTGGGATGCGAACTTCAATAGCCATGGCGTAATTATGTCGAAAAATCGGCGCTATCTCTAATCGAGAATTCCTACTCGAGAATAGTGACCGGTTCTTCGGTCACAATCCCATCAATGATGCGATATGAACGGAATTCTGGAGTTGTTGCAATCTCTTTGCGGGTAGAAACCAAGACATAGTGCGCACCTGGTTCGCCGGCGTAGGCGATATCGGTCCGAGATGGATAAGCCTCTGTCTCTGTATGAGAATGATAGATAACAACAATCTCTTCATCATTGTCATCGACCTCGCGGTAAAGTGCCAGTAGATCTTTCGGATCAAATTCATAAAAAGTAGGAGAATGCGCTGCATTGATCATCGGCTTAAGCCGAAGAGCTTTATCTGAACCCACTGGTCCCAAAATCACTCCACAGCATTCATCCGGGTATTCAACGCGTGATTGTTCAAGAATCGCATCAACTAATCTGCGAGAGATTTCCAGAGTCATGTCTATATCTTACAAGAAGTAATCTTAAGAATTCTCAGGTTGAGATTTTGAATCTACATCATCGATGAGAGCTGCAAGAAGGCTTTCTTGCAACCAACCCAGCCAGGTATAGACGGCATAGACACCTCGAAGTGGATCATCGGGTGCAAGAATTTCAAGATGTTCATGGGAATTACTCTCCACCTTAAGTCGCACACCCAGGGCCAAGCGAATATCGTTTATTGCGCCAAGCCAGGCATTGGCATTGTCATGGTCTAAATCAACAGTGCCATCCTCTGATGACTTCAAATGTATGCGCATCACAATTGCATGTGCTTGCTTTTTTGCACGCAGAGTAGATTCGGTATATCTGCGAAATTCAGATGAATCGACAGAATCCGCATAAGCATTAGGCAAGAGACGGTGCAGCACGTCATCCTCGGGTGGAGAATCGTGAGATGTAATTCCAACCATCGCAGCCAAAGGATCATCATTTCCATGGTCTGTGCGCTCGGCTAGGAGTTCAATTATTTGTTCACATAAATTCAGGAGCACTTCTTTCTCACTGTCAGCAAATTGTGCGACATATGAATGATCTCCGTGGCGCTTAAACCCTTCGGTGGAGGTCACAGTTGGTCACCGCGTTGCAATGTCGCCCACAAACCATATTCATGAAGTCGAGCTACATCATGTTCCATCTCTTCCCGACTTCCGGTCGAGACAATAGCTTTGCCATCATTATGAACCTGCAACATCAACTCAGTGGCGCGAGCTTTGGAATAGTTAAATAGCTCCATAAATACATAGGTGACATAGGTCTGCAAATTAACCGGGTCATCCCAAACAATGGTGACCCATGGCGTATCAGCAGAAAAGATTGCCCGAATCTCTTCCTCAACCTTATCTGCAGTTTTTACCATCACCGGATAATGATATTAAATGTTTCACTCGTTAAGGCAGCCCAGTTTGCATCTTCGCTCACAGTGGTTCGTAAGGTATAAACACCTCGAGTTTGTGGCGTAACCGTGATGACAAAGTTACCTTGAGCATCAGTGGCTACGGTTTCGGCGATTGATTGCCACTCTTTCCCGGTTAGTTTTTCGAGTGTCACCATGGCATCCGCACTGCGAGGAATAACATTGCCACTCACTTGGAATTGTGTTTCTGACTTAGCACTCGTTGGGGCGCTGAGATTTATCAGTCTATTGATGGTAATAGGAATCTCAACTGAAAGACCTTCGCTCCTCTCCCACGTTGCATCTGAATAAATGCGTATTGTGGTTGATTTGCCAAGAATCAAAGATTTTTCGAACTTTCCTTCCGCATCTGTTACTGCATTTGCCAAGGTGCGCCAGGTGCTTTCACCGAGAGATTTTCCTTCGACTCGAACTGCTAGATTTGCAATGGGTGACTTATCTTTGATGCTCAATTGCCCAGTGAGCGTAAATGGTATTCCATAGCTCATCTCACTCTTATCAAATGATGTCACGACGTTGACTTGATCTGGAGCAATCGCCTTAGCAACTGTTCTAATGGCCTCCATCGCAAGCGGTTCTTCCATACCAAATGTCCACGCTGTTATTCCGCCTATGCGGTATGTATTAACAAGTGCGGCTCGCAGCGCCCAACTGCGATTGTCTTGATACCACGCTGTGCGCGATGCTGTGCAAGAGGTGGCGAGCCCGCCGGCTGTGGTTCCGTTATAAAACTTTTGATAAGTGAATGTGACCTCACCGAATTGTTCGTTATAGACAGGTGTTGCCCCATAGGTGGCTGCAAGTGATGCCGCATCACGCATCACAAATGTTGCAGCTTTCGCGCCTACTTTTACTGAATTAGCAACATTCGCTGGACATACTCCTGCAACTGCCGTAACCCAGTCTCGTCCATATCCAGGGACACCCACAAATACTTTCGATGCCGGCATAATTGAAATCGCATATTGCACTGTTCGTTCAGCCCAGGTAATTGGTCCAAGCGGGCCAACTTTTGCAACCGAGTAGTCGTATGTCATGATGCGCAATTTGTCGATTGATGATGCAATTGCAGCCCAGGCATATACGTAATACCCCTTCTGTTTATCTGCCGGATTTAATACATAAGGTGTTGAAACGGAGAGAAGTTTTTCTTCAGCATGCAGCGCAACGCTCAATTCTTTTATAAATGCGGTCCAAAGCGGAGCAGTTGCGCTCCATGTTGTATTTTCATCAACAAATGCGAAACCTTCGAAATCAATATCAATGCCATCGTAGTTATTTGTACGCACTAGATTCATAATTACATTGACTACCTGCGTGCGTGATGTCGGTTTTTTAAGTAATGCTGCGAGAATACCTTTACTAGTTCCGTCGGTAATCGTAGGAATAATTTGAAGATTAGCGCTGCGAAGTGCGGTCAGCGGCTCCGAAATTGGAACGCTCGGATTTGCTGGGGTGTAAAGGTCGAGAATTTCGGGGGCCTTGGTCTTGCCGTTGTATTTAAGTGTGTACCAGAAGGGCATTACCTCTTTAATAAGATCTGCATTATTAAGCACATCTGGAAGTGCTGTTTTCATTGAGTAATAAGGGATCCAACCGGTAAGAATCTTGCGCGGTACATTCTCCTCGGCGTGAGCAGCAGGTAGAAAAAGAGCATGGGTAAGAAGTGAAAATAAAAGAGTAAATGTAAGACTTATTCGCGCAAATCTCCTCATGCCGATTTTCCAAATATAATTTTAAGGCGAGTCATCAATCGCCCACCGTATTCGCGATCGACCGACCAGATGTTTAAAAGCAGAGCTATCAAAGAGATGAACTTGAGTAAAAATGGAATCGGGCTGATGATAAAAAAGAGTGAATTAAGGCTACCTACGGCGCTGATAAGGGCCATCAATGCTCGGCGCAGAATCTTTGCCACCCGATTGCTTGTCAGCGATTGCGCTATCCGGCTTGAAAGGAGAACTGAAATGGGTGCACTGAATATAGTGATAGAAACCAAGATAGTGACAAGGAGGGCGAGTGATTCCATCTCTACCTCTCCCATGTTAAATCAGTTGCTGCAAAGAGTGCCATATCTATCTGCCCACGTTCCTCGCGAGTGACTTTATTGCGCATGATTCCTTCTTTTTCATATCCCGCACTGATTAAAAGCTTCTGGGATGCGTGGTTATCAACATCAACCAGTGCCTCAATACGCTTGAATCCAATTTCACGGAATCCAAGTTCGGTAATCATCCGTGTGGCGGTAGTGCCAATTCCCTTACCGCGCTGTTCGGAGTCAATCCAGTAGCCAATTTCAGCGGTGTGATTTCGAATATTGACCGAATGAAGTGAGACCTCTCCTGCAAATTTCTTATCAGGGCCATTTCCATAATCAATCACAAATAACATTTCGCGGCGCTCTGCAAAGGCAAAGGGAGCATTACGCACAAATTCGATGGCGTGATCCATCGTGTAATTCGACGGCACCGTCGTGAATGCTGGAATGAGTGGGTCCTGGCAGGCGCGAAAAATCGCATCAATATCTTCCTCGGTGCTTGGGCGAAGAGTGATCAGCCCATGCGAAAGAGTTGGAATCTGCGCCGGCCACCAAATCATTACTCAATCTTATGGCAGAGGTAAGTTAATCAGGGGTAGTACGCCTGAAGTGTTAGCCAATCAATTCAGAATCGCGATAACGACTCTGGTCATGGGTGCAACTTAAATTAGAGGGCAGCGCGGCGCAATTATCGCAGAGCAGGGTTAATTGATGGCAAGAAGTGGTGTTGCAATTACGAAAATCCTTGGTGGGGGCGTTGCACTTGTCGCACTCGCCAATAACTTTAGTCTTAGTTGAAAAATCCATAGAGATGCGATCATCGAAGATATAGAGCGAGCCTTCCCAAGAGGCCTCATCGCCGAAGCGTTCTCCATATTTAACTACGCCACCATCTATTTGGTAGACCTCATTAAATCCGCGGTTTTTCATTACAACAGAGAGAATTTCGCATCGAATGCCACCAGTACAGTAAGTAACAACCGGCTTATCCTTTAAATGATCGTATTTTCCACTTTCGATTTCCTTCACAAAGTCACGGGAGGAGTCGACATCAGGAACTACTGCATTTTTAAACTTTCCAATTCTAGCTTCGTAAGTATTTCGTCCATCGAAGAAGATGACTTCATCACCACGCTCTTTGACCAGCTCTTCCACCTGTTCTGGGCGAAGGTGAACTCCTCCCCCAATAACGCCATTTTCATCGACTTTAATTTCGTCAGGGTTTCCGAATGGGACAAGTTCATCTTTGACTACAACCCGAAGTCGTGGAAATTCATTTCCAGTTCCATCTGACCATTTAAAAGCGATATTTTTGAAACCTTGATAGCCTCGAGTTTCGTGCACGTATTTCTTCACATCGGCCATCTCACCGCCAACGGTCCCGTTAATTCCATGTGGAGAGATCAAGATTCGACCCTTGAGATGTAAAGATTCGCAGAGTTGTTTCTGCCAGAGGAGCATCGCTTCGGGATCTGCAACGGGAGTGAAGCCGTAATACAGAACCACTTTGTTGAGCTTCGGTGCGTGCTTATTCACGACGCTATTCTAGACCGCTTGTGGAGCCCATCGATTTTCGCTCTGCTCAAGCATCCACGGCACGGGAAATGGCCAAGTTGCAGGTAGTTGAAAGTTCAATTACATTTACCTCATGATAAGGGAGCACCAATGCCAGCAGTAACGGTTAGCGATATAACAATTCTTCCGCGCATCACTGATGCGTCACATCTGCGTGCGCGAGGCATCAAGAGCATTACAACTGCTCCCCAAGGTTTCGAGGGTGAGGGTTTTCCTGTTCGACGTGCATTTGCCGGTGTAGATCTTGCGCAGTTAGATCCTTTTATTCACCTTGATCAAATGGGTGAAGTCGAATACGCACCAGGTGAACCAAAAGGTACTCCGTGGCATCCACACCGTGGTTTTGAAACTGTCACATACATTATTGATGGCATCTTCGATCATAAAGACTCTAATGGTGGTGGCGGATCAATTACAGATGGCGACACACAATGGATGACTGCTGGCGGAGGAATTCTTCACATCGAAACTCCCCCAGAACATTTAGTGGTCTCTGGTGGTTTGTTTCACGGCTTCCAACTCTGGGTAAATCTTCCGGCTGTAAAGAAATGGTCACCTCCTGCATATCAAGATGTGCGAGCAAAAGATGTAGCACTTCTGACATCAACTGATGGTGGATCACTCATTCGTATTATTGCTGGTGAACTCGATGGTCACGTAGGTCCGGGATCAACCCAGACTCCGATCACTCTCATTCACGCAACCGTTGCACCAGGTGCCGAACTAAGACTTCCTTGGCGTAAGGATTACAACGCCCTTGTCTACTCCATGTCAGGTCAAGGATTTGTTGGGGATGAACAGCGTCCAGTTTCAATGGGTCAACTCACCGTCTTCGGTGAAGGTGATTGCATCGTTGTTCGCGCCGCAAACCAGCAAGAGTCACGTTCTCCAAACTTGGAGCTCTTCATTCTTGGCGGGCAACCGATTAAAGAACCAGTTGCTTGGATGGGCCCCTTTGTTATGAATACAAAGAGTGAAGTTCTACAAGCCTTTGAAGATTTCCAGAAGGGCTTACTTGGCTCAATTCCGGCGATTTACAAGGACGATGCCAAGCGTCCTGTGAACCGCACAAAGATTTTGGATGTGCACAACGCGCCGACCGACCTACAACAAGGCTAGTTCTTATAGCGCTTTGAGCGCTGAAACAACCTTAGTTAGCGATGCCTTGGCATCACCGAAGAGCAGCATTGTCTTTGGGTCATAGAGAAGTTCATTTTCGATGCCAGCAAAACCTGGGCGCATTGAGCGCTTCAGGAAGATGATGTTGGCAGCGTTGCTGACTTCCAAGATAGGCATTCCATAGATTGGGCAACCTGGAGATGTTTGAGCTGCCGGGTTCACAACGTCATTTGCTCCGATAACAATGGCGACATCTGTCTGACCAAATGTTGGGTTGACCTCATCCATTTCAGCTAGTTGATCATAAGGAACATTTGCTTCCGCAAGAAGTACATTCATATGACCTGGCATACGACCCGCTACCGGGTGAATTCCATAAGCAACATCAATACCTTTTGAAAGCATGAGGTCGGCAAGTTCCCGCACTGTGTGTTGCGCTTGCGCAACAGCAAGTCCGAAGCCAGGAACTATTACTACGCGACGCGCATAATTTAGAAGAATTGCAACGTCATCAGGTGAGCCTGAGCGCACTGGACGCTCTTCTGCTGTGCCAGATACTGCTTGTGGTTTTGCAGTAAATGCACCGAAGAGAGTTCCAAAGAGTGAACGTCCCATAGCTTCTGCCATCAAGCGAGTCAAGATTGTTCCTGATGCACCGACGAGAGTTCCCGCAATAATCAAAAGTGTTGACGAGAGCACATAACCACTTGCTGCCACAGTCAAACCTGTGAATGCATTGAGCAGTGAGATCACGATAGGAACATCTGCGCCCCCGACTGGAAGCACAAAGAGAATACCAAAGAGCAATGAGAGCACTGCCAGAACCAGTAGTGGAGTTGTTCCAAGTGCGGTCACGACCCAGACGCTGACGCCAAGTACGGCAACGAGCGTTGCGGCAATGACAAATCTTCCGCCAGGAAATACCACTGGGCGAGTAGTCATGAGCTCTTGCAACTTCATAAATGTAATGATGGAACCGCTGAAAGATACGCAGCCAACTACAACGGTAAAGACGGTAAAGATTACTTCGGCAGTTGTTGCGCTATCTCCGAGATTTAAGTATTCAACGATCGCAACGAGAGCAGCAGCCCCACCACCCACACCATTAAAGAGTGCAACAAGCTGTGGCATCTGTGTCATCTCGACCTTGCGGGCTGCGGGTACTCCAATAATCAGACCCACTGCGATTGCGCCCAAAATCCAACCTAGGTTATGAATTGGAAGCGAGTGCGATTCTGATCCATCACCACTGGGGGTGACGTAGAGAAAGACCGAGAGAGTTGCAACTGTTGCACCGAAGGCACCAATTAAGTTACCGCGACGTGCAGTCTTTGGATGTGAAAGTCCTTTAAGGGCCAAGATAAATGCCACACCAGCTGCGAGACCTACCAAGCTATAAAGAGTGCTATTCACTTCTGGTCTCCCTTCTTAGGCTTAAACATTTCTAGCATTCGATCAGTTACAACAAAGCCGCCAACCATATTGATGGTTGCCAAAACAATTGCGGCGAGTGAAAGTCCGAGCTCTAGGTTATTTTTGCTGTGATCTGCAACGATAATTGCGCCGACAAGGATGACTCCGTGAATTGCGTTAGCGCCAGACATTAAAGGCGTGTGTAGCGTTGATGAAACCTTTGAAACAACTTCAAACCCCACGAATACTGCAAGGGTGAAGATTGAAATAACGGCAATTGCATCCATTAGTTGCTGCCTCCTTTTTCACTAGCTCCAGGTGTGTGCTTGGCACCTGCATGTGTAAGTGCAGACTTATCAATGATTTCATCTGTGAAGTCAATATTTAGCGCTACCTTCTCGCCATCCTTTGCAGCAGTTGTCATCAAGGTAAGTAAGTTGACCACGTTACGTGAATACAGACTTGAAGCGTGGAATGGCAACTGGCTCGGCACATCTTTACCGCCCCAAATCTGAACACCCTTGGCAGTCGTGACAATCTCTCCTGGTTTTGAGCCTTCAGCATTTCCACCAGTTTCGGCAGCGAGATCAACGATGATTGTTCCTGGCTCCATCGCATCAATCATGGCTGCAGTCATCAAACGTGGAGCTGCTCTTCCAGGAACTGCAGCGGTTGTAATAACAAGGTGAGATTTTGCAATATATGGAGTTAAGAGTTCTCGTTGCTTAGCCGCACGTTCTTCCGTCATTTCACGTGCATAACCACCAGCACCCTCAAGCGCCTCAAGTTCCAAATCAATAAATGCTGCGCCCATTGATTTCACTTCATCAGCAGAAGATGGGCGAACATCGTAGGCAGAAACAACAGCGCCAAGTCGGCGAGCGGTTGCAATTGCCTGCAGCCCTGCAACACCAGCACCAAGAACAAGTACTTGTGCAGGTGTAACGGTTCCCGCGGCGGTCATGAGCATAGGAAAGAATCGCGGAGAAAGTTCAGCACCAACAAGTGCGGCTCGATAACCAGCACAGAGTGCTTGCGAAGTCAGTGCATCCATCGACTGTGCACGTGAAATACGTGGAACTAGCTCAAGTGAAAAAGCAGTAACGCCTGCTGTGGCTGCTGCCTCGATTGAATCAACGGCAGTTACTGGAGATAAGAAAGAGATCGTGACTGCGCCTTTTTTTAAGGACGAGATCTGCGCTGGGGTAAGTGAGGTAACGCAGAGAACTACGTCAGCATCACTAATGACATTGCCGCTCTTAACTGTTGCACCTGCTGCGGTGAACAGGTCATCTGTTGCTTGGGCGTGCACCCCGGCTCCAGATTCAATGACAACGTCATAGCCAAGTTTGGTCAATTTATTGATGATGTCTGGGACTAGCGCTACGCGCTTCTCGCCATCTCTAATTTCTCTCGGGACTGCAACTCTCATGGGGGAAAAGATACATGTATCTCAGAGCAACAGCCAATCAAAAGAATACGAAATCCTGATTAATAGCCCTTAATTTCACCGCGAGTTAAGTGATAGAGCAGTGCCTGGATGGTTGTGCGACGATGAAATGCTTCGCGCCAAATTACCGACTTCGGCCCATCAATCACAGAGCCCGCAACTTCTTCTCCTCGATGAGCTGGAAGACAATGCATAAAAATTGAATCTTTTTCTGTCAGCGACATTAATTTTTCTGTAATTGCAAATGGCATCAGTGCCTTAGTTTTTTTAGCGCGCTCAGCCTCCGGATCACCCATCGACATCCACACATCCGTATAGAGAACTGAAGCACCTTTTGCTGCAGATTCAGGATCGTTGGTAACCTCAATCGTTGCGCCAGTGGTTCTTGCAATCCCTTTAGCTTTTCTCACCACTGCTTTATCAGGTGCCCAGTCGCCAGCTGGCGTCGCTGCCACAACGTGCGCGCCCATGATTGCGCCCATAATCAACCATGCGTGGCTCATATTATTTCCATCACCGAGATAAACAAATTTGCGGCCTGTTATTTCGGTGCCAAAATTTTCACGAATTGTTAACCAATCAGCGAGCAATTGTGTTGGGTGGTCGTCATCGCTCAAGCCGTTAATCACTGGAATGCTGGCATGTGCGCCGAGTTCATCTATATCTGATTGTGCAAAGGTACGAACTATCAGCGCATCGCAATATCCACTAATGATTTTGGCGGTATCCGCAATTGTTTCGCCGCGGCCAAGTTGTAATTCATCACCACGAATAAAGATTGGAGTTCCACCCAAATGTGCCACAGCCGTTTCAGATGCCAAGCGAGTGCGGGTAGAGGGCTTAGTCATATAAATGGCAACGCTCTTGTTGCTCAGTGCGGTCTGGGAACGAAGTGGGTTCTGCGCGAAATCTGCAGCAGTGTCGAGGAGTAAATCGACATCAGCACGGCAAAGATGCTCGGTGCGCAGTAAATCCTTCATCGGGAAATTCTATCGGAAGCCGAGATGGCTATGTGGCTAGTTTTTGTTGGATACTAAGCGCATGCCACTTTTCGGTCGCGGTACTCCATCGCTTGAAAGCGATATCGACACACTTACTCGCCCAGTTGAGCAAGAAGACGATGGCGGGCATGATCGATTTGCTCATTACATTAAGAAGGAGAAGATTGTTCAATCAGCAATCACAGGCAAATCTGTCAGAGCACTCTGCGGAAAGAAGTGGGTACCCTCTCGTGATCCGCAGAAATATCCTGTCTGTCCTATCTGCAAAGAAATCTTTGAAGGTCTAAAGCCTGGCTCCGAAGACGCAGACAAGTAGTACTAAGCATTACTGGTGGAGGTGCCGGGAATCGAACCCGGGTCCTTCAGAATTAAAAGAGGGGTTTACGGGCGTAGTGCGTTTATCGTTTTCTAGAAGTGAGCACACCCGCGATTACTACAACAGCTCCAACATAGTGGGGTTTGCCTGAGCACTCTCTGGTAAAGATCTCTTTAGCAGGGGGCTCCAGGTTCTGGTGTCTGCGGTCCTTGTGTGAAGGCCTTTAAGAAGACAGGAAGTCTTGGGTCTGTAGCATCTTCTAATTGCAATTGCTTACCCCAGGCCGAGAGCACAATCGGTGATGCTAGCGATGGATAGGGAGATAGAAGCTGGTACGGATCTGATGCAACGGTTTTAGCGAGGGCGCTTAATTGATTTTTGGGTAAGCCTGGTAGGTAAGTGATCCATACGGCGCCATGCTCGAGTGAATGTACTGCTTGCAGGGTTTCTACTGGTGTTGAGTAAACACCGCAAGTGATCCACGATGAAGAGTGATCTCCGCCCGTTGGCGGTAGGGCGGTGAAAGGCCTTGGTGTTGCATTGTGAGACCGGGCTAGATCGGTGAAGGTTTTTACGCCAACAATTGGCTTGGATGCGGCTTCGGTTAGGACCGCCTCTTTACTCCTCTCATTAAGGATAAATACAGTCGTTAATACAATAAGGGCTAGCGTAAGTACAAGTGCGGTACCGTAGATAAAGAACTTACTACGGCGATCATTTACCTGATTTGGGGTCTTTGCAGAGGCCATTGCTGCTAGTCGCGCCTTCCTACTATCTGAGTTCAATTAGATTATCACTGCCTTGTGTCAAGTGTACAGATTTACGAGTGCATTGTAACTATGAAATGCCTGGTCGGAGAAAGACTGCCTATTTTATTATTGAGATTGTGACTGGTCGCAGTAATGACACGGTTGGTCAATCCCGGTAGTTGCCTAATAGGCCTCCTAACCCAAAGGTTAGGAGGCGATGGTGGAGGTGCCGGGAATCGAACCCGGGTCCTTCAGAATTAAAACAGGGCTTCTACGGGCGTAGTGCGTTTATCGTTTTCTCAGTTCTGAATCTCTTACACACAAGTATTCAACGAACTCATTTGCGAAACTGTTCTCTCGAGATATTCGCAACGCTATCTCGATGAAGAGCTCTCTAGCGACGCCAGATTCCGGGACGAGAGCGCGCCCGGGCTGACGGATTCGGAACTAGCTTATGCAGCTAGGGCGAAATCACTGCGACTGTTGTCTGCAGTTATTTTTGCACAGGTTTCATGGTTTACGAGATCATCCCGGCTTCCTCGGCCCGCTTCCCCTGCCCCAACAACTAAAGTCGAGACCGTTCACCCCCAAGTTGAAATGGGGAATTACGCGGAAAACGTAATTCACACTATGTAGTTTTAGTTGTACTTATTTTTTCGACAATTCACCCATTGATTTCCGTGAGGAAAGATTTTGTGTGAATGAGTTATTTGGCGAGGTATGGAGCGGCATTCTTGTCTGCCAAACTCGATCGAGCCAAACGGTATGAGATAAGTATAGAGAGAGGTTGCGACTTCTTCAAAATGCCCGCCTGGGGCACTGCCTAACTATCTTTGCCAGATTGGCGGCGTGAAAGTTCGCGATTTACCTCGCGCGTAGCTTGCTGTTCCATCAGCGTCGATCGCTTGTCATGAGCCTTCTTGCCCTTTGCGATTGCGACTTCAACCTTGGCTTTTCCATCTTTGAAGTAGAGCTGCAATGGCACCAATGTGATTCCTGAATCTTTAGTGCGGGCAGCAATTTTGCGAATTTCAATCTTATTAACGAGCAGCTTTCGCTTACGACGTGGGGTGTGATTAGTCCACGTACCTTCTGTGTATTCAGGAATGTGAACACCATGTAGCCAGAGTTCGCCATTTTCAATCATGGCAAAACCGTCAATCAATGAAGCTCGCCCTGCACGAAGTGATTTCACTTCAGTTCCGGTAAGCACAATGCCACACTCATAGACATCTTCAATAGCAAAGTCGTGACGAGCCTTCTTGTTCTGTGCAATCAGCTTTCGTCCGACCTCTTTGACCATAAATTACACCTTGAGGTATCGGCGCAGTGTTACTACAGATGCGATAGTTGAGACTACAAGGCCTGTAAGAAGTAACCAACCAGAAGCTAGCGCCACTTCTCCCCAACCAAAGAACTTGGTAAAGGTAAGTAACGGGGCGACTTTTGTTTCAACGACATACTTAAGTGCAGCCAGTAATCCACTGGCAAGCATCCATCCAATGATTGCCGCGAAAACACCTTCCAATAAGAATGGAAGTTGAATTGACCAGGACGAAGCACCCACGAGTCGCATCACGCCAGTTTCACGACGACGATTAAATGCAGCAATTCGAAGGGTGTTGCTAATCAGCAACGCTGCCGTGAGTACGGAAAGAAGGCCGACAATCAGCGCGCCATTACGAAGTACTGCAAGTAGTTGGAAGAACTTCTCGAGAATACTGCGCTGATCTTGCACGACATCAACACCAGGTCGACCGCTAAATGCGCTGACAACAACATCGAACTGCGTTGGATCTTTTAACTTAACGCGGAAAGATTCTGGCAATTGATCGGCAGTAACGTTCTGCGCAATTGCTGAACTCTTAAAGCGCTCCTTAAAGCGAGCAAATGCTTCGGTCTGTGATTCATAGAAGACGCTCTGCACAACTGGCAGAGCCTCTAAATCTGATTTGATTGCTGTGCGCTGTTCAGGTGTGACTACTCCACCACTACAAGAAGGTGACTCCGAGAGTGATCCGCAGAGAAATACAGATACTTCAATCTTGTCATACCAATAATCCTTCATCGCATTTACTTGTGAATTCGAAAGTAAACCAATACCAAGCAGAGAAAGTGAGATTGCCACAGTCACAATGACCGCAAATGTCATTGTGAGGTTACGACGAAGACCTATTCGAACTTCACTGAAGAGAAATCCTGCGCGCATTGTCTTCCCCTTATCCCGTATATCCGTAGACGCCGCGAATTTGATCGCGAATTACATGGCCACCATCGAGTTCGATAACTCGCTTACGCATCTGATCAACAATTCCTGAATCGTGGGTAGCCATCAATACTGTGGTTCCCTCACGGTTAATGCGGTCGAGCAACTTCATAATTCCCACAGAAAGTGCTGGGTCTAAGTTTCCAGTTGGCTCATCCGCGATGATGATTGCCGGGCGCGTGACATATGCACGAGCAATCGCAACGCGCTGTTGCTCTCCGCCTGAGATTTCAGAAGGCAAGCGATCGCCCTTATCTTCCAGGCCAACAAGTTCTAGCATCTCTGGAACTTCGCGATTAATCTCCTTCTGCGAATATCCAAGCACATGTAATGAGAATGCGATGTTCTCTGAAATTGTCTTATTGGGAAGCAATCTAAAATCTTGAAAGACAGTTCCTAGTTGGCGACGAAGCTCAGGCACTTTATGGTTTGCAAGAGTTCCAAGATCTTTGCCCGCAACATGAATGACACCAGAGGTTGGGCGCTCTTCACGCAGAATCAAACGTAAGAATGTTGACTTACCAGAGCCTGACATGCCCACCAAGAAAACAAATTCGCCCTTGGTAATTTCTAGCGTCACGTTCTCGAGGGCAGGACGATCCTGACCCGAGTAAACCTTGGTTACATTTTCAAACTTAATCACTACCTGCTCCTTATATAGGCGCATGGTGATGCGCTCGTGAGACCTGGCCCTAGTTTATGTAGGAGAGCTGGAAATTTAGGGTTGATTCGGGGTTTTTATGCGAATTCACAGAGGAAAGAAGAATCACAGCACGCGTGGATCAGCCGATTATTGCCGAGACTTATTGTGACGCGCTACGGCGCCAGCGAATTCCCGCTTCTATGAAATCATCAATTTCACCATTTAATACCGCAGATGTATTGCCCGTTTCATGGTTATTACGGAGGTCCTTCACCATTTGATAGGGGGCTAAGACGTAGGAACGCATCTGATTTCCCCAAGATCCAGAATTATCACCCTTAAGTGCATTCATTTTCGCTTGCTCTTCCTGGCGACGGCGCTCTAATAATTTGGATTGCAATACTGCCATCGCAGTTGCCTTATTTTGGATCTGAGAGCGCTCGTTCTGACATGAAACAACAATGCCAGTCGGCACATGCGTTAGGCGCACAGCAGAGTCGGTTGTATTCACACCCTGCCCACCTGGGCCAGATGAG
>Ga0208960_1000851_pt1 | contig 16714 bp, 14 predicted proteins | sample GreLakmeON33MSRF_FD_187703 | JGI IMG/M metagenome (GOLD analysis project Ga0208960, IMG submission 187703) | Freshwater lentic microbial communities from great Laurentian Lakes, MI, USA - Great Lakes metaG ON33MSRF (SPAdes) | ecosystem: Environmental > Aquatic > Freshwater > Lake | place: Great...
GCGATGGTCAGTCGCGGGGCGCGGACCCACTCGACACCCAGGCCGGTCTCCTGTTCGCAGAGCTTGATGTATTGCACGAAGTGGACGTGCGTATCGAGCTTCAGGAGCGGTTGGAACCAGCGGTAGAGCGCGCGCGCCTCGTCCCACTTGCCGGCGCGGGTCAGTTCCCAGAGGCGTTGGTTTTCGGCGGGGAACGCGATGCCCGTGCCCGCCACCCAGCCGTCGATGCCGAGGATGCTCGCCTCCAGCACGAGGTCGTCCACGCCGGTGAAGATGGCGTAGCGCCCACCGACGGCGTTGTGCAGTTCGGTGATGCGGCGCGTGTCGCCGGAGCTTTCCTTGATGGCGACGAACTTCGGCTCGTCTGCCAGTTCGGCGAAGAGCGCGGGGGTGATGTCGTTCGCGTAGCTCAGGGGGTTGTTGTAAATCATGATGGGCAAGCCGCCGCCCTTCGCCACCGCGCGGAGGTAGGTCATGCTCTCGCGCGGGTCGCCCTTGTAACTCATCGGCGGCATCACCATCACGCCCACCGCTCCGAGTTGCTCCACATCCCGCACGTAGCGGATGGCTGCGCCCGTGGACGATTCCGCCACGCCGCTCACCACCGGCACGCGGCCGCGCGCCGTCTCCACAGCGCAACGCACCACGGCGCGCTTCTCGTCGGGGTCGAGGGTTTGATTCTCGCCGAGCGAGCCGCAGACGATGAGGCCGTTGACGCCGCTCTCAATGAGCACCTCGAAGTGCCGCGCCGTGGCGGGCAGGTCGAGGGATTGGTCCTTCTTAAGTTGAGTTGTGCAGGCAGGGAAGACGCCGTTCCAGTTAAGTTTCATTGGGGCGTGATACTGAAAGCCTTGGTGTGGGTTGGTAAATGGGAATCTGTGCCTCCACTTGGGCCTCACTGGTCGGAGGTTGCAGGCACTTCCTGACTTCCCCTTGCGCCTGTCCTCCGGTATCTCTCCCACGCCAATCGCCTTGGCGAACTGACTCTTATGGGCCAACTGATGAACTTCTTCACGCCGCTGCACAAGCGGACGTCGCGCAAATACATCGACCGCATGGTGGATGACAAAGTCGCCTGCATGCTCAAGGCCAAGGAATACGAGTTCGACTACTGGGACGGCGATCGGCGGTTCGGCTACGGGGGCTACAAGTATGACGGGCGCTGGAAGGCCGTAGCGGAACAGATGATTACGACTTACCAGCTCAAGGCAGACGCAAAGATTTTGGACGTGGGCTGCGGCAAGGCGCACCTGCTCTACGAGCTGCAGCAGTTGCTCCCGGACGCGGAACTGGTCGGCTTCGACATCTCGAAACACGGCATGGCCACCGCGCCTGAGCCGGTCCGTCCGAAGCTCATTCCGCATCGCGCACAAGACGGGTATCCGTGGGGCGACAAGCACTTCGACCTCGTCATCTCACTGGGCTGCCTGCACAACCTGCGCATCTTCGAGCTAAAGACGGCGCTGGCTGAAATCGAGCGCGTGGGCAAACGCGGCTACGTGATGTTGGAGAGCTACCGCAACGAACAGGAGCTGTTCAATCTCCAATGCTGGGCGCTGACCTGCGAGTCGTTCTTCGACACGGCCGAGTGGATTTGGCTCTACACCCACTTCGGTTTCACCGGCGACCACGAGTTCATTTACTTCGAATGAGCGGCCGATTCTCTCCCTTCGCATGAAATTCCGAGCCGCTATTCTCACCGAGCTGAAGCAACCGCTCGCCATCGAAGAGATCGAGTCCAGCCCGCTGCGCTTCGGACAGGTCCTGGTCAAGATTCATTGCAGCGGCATCTGCGGCGCGCAAATCAACGAGATCGAGGGCGCGAAGGGCCCTGACAAATTCCTCCCACACCTGCTCGGCCATGAGGCGACGGCCACCGTGCTGGAGATTGGTGAAGGCGTGACGAGCGTGAAGCCCGGCGACCGCGTCGTCTGCCACTGGCGTAAGGGTGCGGGCTTGCAAGGGCCGGCGGCGACTTACACCTCGAAGCGTTTCCCGCACATCAACTCCGGCTGGGTCACGACGTTCAGCGAGTATTCCGTTGTCTCCGAGAATCGCCTCACCCGCATCCCGGCAGATTTCGATGCCGAGGCGGGCGCCCTCTTTGGCTGCGCGGCGACCACTGCGATGGGAGTGCTGAACAACAACGCGAAGCTCGGTATCGGCGAGAGCATCGTCATCCTGGGCACCGGCGGGGTGGGGCTGAACCTCGTGCAGTTCGCCGCGATGGTCGGCGCGCATCCGATCATCGGCGTGGACTTGCACGATCACAAACTGGAGCTGGCCAAGAAGTTCGGCGCGACGCACACACTCAATTCACGCGGCATCAACCTCGTCGAGGAAGTCCGCAAGATTATCGGCACTGCGGGCGCGGATGTGGCGATTGAAAACACCGGGCTCGCTGACCTCATCGAGCAGGCCTACGAGATGACCGCATCGCAGGGTCGAGTGATTCTCGTCGGCGTCCCGGCCAAGAGCGCGCGGAAGCCCAGCATTTACACCTTGCCGCTGCATTTCCAAAAGCTGCTCACGGGTTCGGAGGGCGGTGGCTGTCGTCCAGAGGTGGACATTCCAAAACTCGTCCGGCTGCACGAGGCCGGGAAGCTCAAGTTCGATGGCCTCGTGAGCAAGCGCTACCGCCTGGACGACATCAACGAAGCCATCGCCGACCTCAAGCAGGGCCGTGCCGCCGGCCGCTGCCTCGTCTGGATGGAGGAGCCGCCGGCCGCGTGAACCTCGGATGAGTCAGCACGCCAACACCGGGAGACAGGTTGGTTTCAGCCGCATCGTTGTGCTGGGCAGCGGGGGCTTCATCGGCAGCCACCTCTGCGAACGGCTCAAGCTGATTGCGCCTGACACGGAGATCGTTGGGCACGCACTTCTCACATTGGACCTCACAGTCGAGGAACAAGCCAACAGCCTCGCGCCTTTGTTCACGCTCGACACGGCTGTCATCTCGTTGGCCGCCATCAAACGGCAGTTGGGCGATAACCTCGACAGCTTCACAGCGAACCTGAGAATCGCGGAGAACCTCTCGCGAGTGCTGGCGCGGAGCCCCGTCGCGCGGTTCATCTATCTCAGCTCTGCGGCGGTCTATGGCGAGGAGACGACGGACACGCGCATCACCGAAGCGACTGCGCCGCGCGCCACATCCTATTACGGCATGGCGAAGCTCGCCTCCGAGCTGCTCCTGCGGAAGGCGGCAGAGCATAACGGACGCACGTCGTTGTTGTGCGTGCGGCCGCCGTTGATTTACGGCCCCGGCGATCAAGGTGGCTACGGCCCGACTGGCTTCATCAAGTCCGCGCTGCGCGATGAACCCATCGTGTTGTGGGGCGACGGCACGGAGTTGCGCGAGTTCAACTACGTGGCGGACGCAGTGCGGGCACTCGGAGACTTGGTCTTCCACGACTGCACCGGCGTGCTGAATCTCGCGAGCGGGTGCAGTCACAACTATCTGGACGCGCTCGCCGCAGTGGAGCGATGCATGCCCTTGCGAGAGCCGACGACGCAGCGCCCGCGCTCGAAGGGCAAGGCGGATCACGGGTTCGACAACGCGCGATTGCGTGCGCTCCTGCCCGGCTTGGAGTTCACGAGCTTGACCGACGGCATAAGCCTGACGGTGGAAGCCCAACGCCGTGCTGCCACCTGATTTCATTATGAGAAACTGTCCTTCTTGCCAGGCCGCAGCAGTGGAGCTGCTCCGTGATTTTGGACCGCACCCCATCTGCAATCGCTACCTCACGGCGGCGGACGCGCCCGAGTTCACGCAGCCAATGGTCATCGGTCAGTGCGGCGCGTGCGGACTGGTGCAGACGCTCGACCCTGTGCCGGCGACGGAGCTCGTGCCGGCAGTGGACTGGATCGCCTACAACGAGCCGGAGGGACATCTGGACGCGGTGGCGGAAACGCTGGCGGGACTCCCCGGATTGAAGCCCGGCGCAGTGTGCGTGGGCGTGAGTTTCAAGGACGACACGCTGGTGGCGCGGATGCAGCAGCGCGGCTTCACGACAGGGCGGCTGGATATGGAACGCGACTTGGGCATCACGCGGAAGGGCTGCGGCGTGGAGTCCATCCAAGCGCGACTCGACGGGCCAAGGGCCAACGCGATAACCGCGCAGCGCGGCCACGCGGACTTGGTCATCGCTCGGCACATTCTGGAGCACGCACACGACTTGCGTGGCTTCATCGCAGCAGTGCGGTCGCTGGCCAAGCCCGGCGGCTACGTGGTCTTCGAGGTTCCCGATTGCACACTCGCGTTCGACCTGAAAGACATCACGACACTGTGGGAGGAGCACACGGTCTATTTTACCCCGGCGACTTTCCAGAGCACGGTGGCCGCGGGCGGCGCGGCGCTCGTGAACTTTGCGGTCCATCCGTATCCATTCGAGAACTGCCTCGTCGGTGTGACACGGACGGAGGCCAATGTGCCGCCGACCACGGTGGAGAGAGCGACTCTCGAGTCTGAGCAGGCACGGGCGCGGGCATTCGCGGCTTCACTGTCCGGCCGACGCGACGAACTGCGCGGGTATCTGGCGGACTTCCGGGCGCGCCATGGGAAGATCGCCGTGCTGGGCGCGGGGCATCTGGCCTGCACATGGATTCACCTGCTGGAGTTGGCGGAGTTCATCGAGTTCCTCGCGGACGACAATCCTCACAAGCAAAACCACTTCCTGCCCGGTGCGCGCCTGCCGATTCGCGGCTCGGCCAGCTTGCTTACGGAGAATATCAAGCTGTGCCTGCTAGCAGTCAGTCCTGAGGCGGAACCGAAGGTCATCGCGCGCAATCGGGAGTTCGTCGAGCGCGGCGGACGCATCGCCTCCATCTTCCCGGCGAGCCGGAACGCGCTTGTCATTCAGAAGCCCGCTTGAAAAGGTTCATCGCTTGCAACTGAAGCCCTACAACGCGGAAGTGGTGTTTGCCGCCGACAGCATTGTGCAGATCGGCGGCTCGGACCTCGCCGCATTGAAGGCGGAGGCGGCCCAGAATCCACGGCGGCGCAAACGCATCTGCGCTCACCCGGACAGCGGCGACCGGCTGCACGAGATGTTCATCGTCCACGAGCGCGGCTGCTACGTGCGCCCGCACAAGCATCTGGAGAAATGCGAGTCACTCCACGTCATCGAGGGCACGGCGGAGGCGGTGTTCTTCCACGAAGATGGATCGGTTCGCGACGTCGTGGCGCTCGGGGATTACCGCTCCGGCGCCCCGTTCTTCTACCGCGTCGGCAAACCGGTCTATCACACGTTGCTCATCACTTCGCCGGTGTTTGTGTTTCACGAAACGACCGGCGGCCCGTTCCGTCGGGAGGACACCATCTTCGCACCGTGGGCCCCGACGGAAGAACAGCCCGAAGCGGTGACTGCATTCGCCCAGCGGGTGAACGAGGCTGTCGCCACGTTCAAACGCAATCGCATCCCTGCCAGTTGAATTTACCGTGATGAGCAAATCCTGTTTTCGCCGCACCACCTGTCGCCTGTGTGACAGCTTGGAACTCGACTTGGCGTTGCAGTTGAGGGCCATGCCCATCGCCGATGGCTTCGTGCCGGCCGAGTTGAAGGACGTGCCGCAGGAGCATTTCCCCCTCGACCTGTTTCTGTGCCGCAACTGCGGCCACGCGCAACTGCTCGACGTGGTGGACCCGGAAATCCTGTATCGTAACTACATCTACACCACCTCAACTTCGCTCGGATTGGATCAGCATTACCTGCAATACGCGGCGGACCTGGTGGCCGTGGCGAAGCCGCCCACAAACGGATTCGTGATCGAGTTGGGCAGCAACGACGGCACGCTGCTCCGATGTTTCCAAGCGCACGGACTGCGGACGCTCGGCATTGACCCGGCACGCGAGGTGGCGCGAGGCGCGACCGAACGCGGCGTCGAGACGCTGCCGGAATACTTCACCACGGATCTGGCACGTCGCCTCCGCCGCGAACGCGGCCCCGCGGACATCATCTGCGCCAACAACGTCATCGCGAACATTGATCAAGTGGGCGACGCGTTTGACGGGGTGGCGGAGTTGCTCGCCCCGGAAGGCGTGTTCGTGTTCGAGACAGGCTACCAACTTCCCATCGTGCAGAACCTCCTCTTCGAGACAATCTACCACGAGCATCTCGACTACCACTCGGTGAAGCCAATGCAGAGTTTCTGTCAGCGACACGGCCTGCGACTCTTCGCGGCGAAGCACATCCCGACCAAGGGCGGATCCCTGCGCGGCTTGGTCTGTCACGCCAACAGCACGCGCGCGGCGGACAACTCGGTTGCGGAACTCATCCGCCTCGAAACCGAAGCAGGCATCCACACACTTGCCGCGCACCAAGCCTACGGCGCGCGCATCGAAAAGCTGAAGCAAAACCTACTCGGCCTCCTGAGCAACCTGCGGAGGCAGGGGAAAACCATTGCCGCATTTGGTGCGGCAAACGCAGTCACCACACTGACGCATCATTTCGAGATCGGTGAGTTCATCAGCTTCGTGGTGGACGACAACCCGAAGAAGCAAGGCACGTTCAGCCCCGGCTACCACACCCCCGTGCTCCCGATGCAAGCCCTCTACGAGCGCAAGCCAGACTACGTGCTGGTGCTGGCGTGGCGCTTTCTGGAGCCGTTCCAGAAAAAGAATCAGGCGTATCTGGACCAAGGCGGACACTTCATCGTGCCGCTGCCGGAACTGCGAATTATCTGAATGGATGTCGCTGCCATGATACCCAAAGCTCACACACTGGTCGTCGGCGGAACACGCGGTATTGGCCGCGAGGTGGTTCGTCACTTTGTTCGCGCTGGGCACCTCGTCTCGGTTCTGGGCCGCCGCGTGTCAGAGGATTCCGGTGTGAGCAGCCAGTCCGTGGACCTCGCCGACAAGGCTGCTCTGCTGGCCGCGCTGGCTGAAGGGTTGAAACAGAACGGGCGGCTGACGAATCTCGTCTTCCTTCAACGCTACCGAGGCGAGGGCGATGCGTGGCAGGGCGAATTGGACGTCTCGCTGACAGCCACAAAAAACATCATCGAAGAGCTTGCCGGAAAGTTCGTTCGCCCGAAGAAGGCATCCCTCAATTCCATCGTCATCGTCGGCTCCAATGCCAGCCGACTCATCGCAGGCGAGCAATCCGTTGGCTACCACGCCGCCAAGGCCGCGCTGCGGCAGATGGCCCGCTACTACGCGTGTTCACTCGCGCCACAAGGCCTCCGCGTCAACTATGTTACGCCCGGCATCGTGCTCAAAGACGAGGCGCGGAAATTCTACCGGGAGAACGAGAAACTCCACGCCCTTTACCGCCGGATCACGCCGTTGGGCCGTATGGGTTCGCCGCGCGACATCGCCGACGCCATAGGATTTCTTTGCAGTCCCGGCGCAGCCTTCATCACTGGCCAGGAGATCATCGTGGACGGTGGACTCTCGCTGCTCTGGCAGGGCAGCCTCGCGAACGAACTCACCTTTCCGAAGTCATCAGGATGAACGACACACTCTACGGTTATTACCGCCAGCAAAACGTGCTGCCCACGGTAGGTCACTTTCAAGGAGAGGCCGACCTCGTCGCGCACGAGGAGCACCGCCGCCGCCTCTTCACCGACAAATTGAAACTCCCACCCCAGCTTTTTCGCGGGGTGCGATTGCTGGAGTTTGGCCCGGATGCGGGCGAAAACTCGCTCGTCTTCGCGCTGTGGGGCGCGGACTGCACGCTGGCGGAACCGCATGAAAAGGCTCATGCCACAATTCGCAATTACTTTGCCCGCTTCCAGCAAGACGCCCGGCTCCAGCAACTTCGCCCGGAGGATGTGCTGCAATTTCCCGTGCCAGCGACGGAGGCCGAGCGCTTCGACGTGGTGGACGCCGAGGGGTTCATCTACACCATCCTGCCGACGCGGCTCTGGCTGGACAAGTGCGCGCAGATAACGCGCACCGGCGGCTTTCTCGTGATTTTCTACTGCGAGGCCTACGGATCCTTCATGGAGCTGATGCTCAAGGTCGTTCACGCGCGCTATCGCGAGCTGACCGGGCTGGCCCCGCAGCCGGCAGCGGAGAAGTTGTTTCAGACCAAGTGGGATTCCATCCCGCATAAACGCCGGATGGAATCGTGGACGATGGACGTGCTGGTAAACCCCTTTGTGCGGCTGAAATACTTCCTAGAGCCGCGCACGATGTGCGACGCGGCGGACGCAGCGGGTTGGAGCCTGTATTCCTCCTGGCCGCACTATGCCGACACGCTGGATGTTCACTGGTTCAAGCGCACGCTGCCGACGGAGACGCTTGCTCGGTTGCGGGCGGATTACGTGGAGCGCAGCCGCCTCAGCCATCTGTTCGGGCGGAAACACTTCCTCGCGCGCACGGAGCCGGGATTGGAGAGCGCACTCGGGGAGCTGCTGGCGCTGACCGACGGCTTGATTGACGGTTACGAAGCCACAGCCGCCGAACGCTCCCTCCAGCACCTCGCTCGGCTGGAAACGCTTTTGCAGTCCGACGCGGTGCTGGCGGATGCCGCCGACCGCGAAGCCTCGCTGCAAACCGTGCGAAGCTACCAGCGGCTCTTCCCCATTCTGAGCGCCGGCAACGCAGACGCCATCGCCGAGTTCTGCAACACCGACCCCGGGTTCATCAGGAGCTGGGGGATGCCTTCGCACTTCGCTGTCTTCCAGAAGACCGCTTCGAACGGGCCAGCATGAACCCGCCCCCGCTCTCGGTCGTCGTCCCCAATTACAATCACGCAGAGCTGCTGCCACATTGTCTGGATGCGCTGCTGAAGCAGACTCTGCAGCCGTTGGAGATTCTTGTTGTGGACGATGGCTCCACCGATGGCAGCGTTGCCCTCATCGAGGGTTACTGTCAGCGGCATCCGCACATTCGACTGCTTCGCAACGAACAAAACCGGGGCGTGGTTTTCACGGTGAACCGTGGCGTGGACGCGGCGCGAGGCGAGCTGATCTTCTTCGCGCCGGCGGACGACACATCGCATCCAACTCTGTTTGAAAAATCCCTACCGCTCCTCCGCGCACACCCGCAGGCAGCGTTCAGTTGCGGCATCAGCGACTTCCGCGAAGTCGCCACCGGCCTGAACTGGCACACGGGCGTGGGCATGGGCGACCAGCCAGTGTATCTCTCGCCGGCGGAGTTGGTCGCGTTGGGGCGGCGCGGCAAGCTTTTCCTCGCGCCGAACACGGCGGTCATCCGGCGCGACGCCTTCATTCGTGCGGGCAAGTTCCTGCCCGAACTGCGCTGGCACTCGGACTGGTTCACGTTCTACGTCGCGGCCTTTCGTCAGGGCGTCTGCTTCATCCCCGAACCGCTTGCGACCTTCTACGTCCACGCCGAGTCCTACTACAAACGCGGACGACAGCAGGCGGACGTGCATCGCCAAGTCTTGATCAGTTTGCTCGACCACCTCAATCGCCCTGATTGCGCTGACGTGGTAAATCACGTGCGGGACAGCGGCGAGTTGTATCTCTTCGGATGGCCGATGCTGCGACTGGTGCTGACGAGCCCGGAGGGCCGGCGTTTCCTCACGGCGAACTTTCTTCGGCGCTGCATCTGGCAGGCGACGAAGTTGTCTGTGAAGGAATTCCTGCCCACGCCGCTGGCCAATCTCTACTTCCGGCTCGCGGGCTACCGCGCAACAAAGTCCGCCTGACACAGGTCAACTCCGCGCGCTTGCAACTGCACGACCTCACCCTGCCCACGCCCGCTGAGAACCTCGCTGGCGACGAGGCGTTGTTGAACGCCTGCGAGACCAGCGGTGGCGCTGCGCTGCGTTTCTGGGAATCGCCCGTGCCCTTCGCCGTGGTCGGCTACGGCAACGAAATCGCGCGCGAGGTGAACGTGGCTGCGTGCGCGGCGTCCGGCGTATCGGTGCTGCGTCGGTGCAGTGGGGGCGGGACGGTGCTGCAGGGGCCGGGCTGTTGGAACTACGCGCTGGTGCTGGACATCGCTGCGGACGCGGCGCTCGCCACCGTCGCAGGCGCGAACGGTTTTATCCTCCACCGCACCGCCGCCGCGCTGGCCTGCTTGCTCGGCGAGCCAGTGGAGCGCTGCGGCGACACCGACCTGGTCTGGCGCGGACGCAAGTTCTCCGGCAACGCCCAGCGGCGGCGGCGCACGCACCTGCTCTTTCACGGCACGCTCCTGCTCGGCTTCGACCTCGCGCTCGTGGCGAAGTATCTGCCCCCGCCCTCGCGCCAGCCGGATTACCGCCAGGCGCGGCCGCACGGCGAGTTCATCGCGAACCTGCCGCTTACGGCCAGCGCGGTGAAGCGCGCCCTCGCCGAGGCGTGGCAGGCGAACGTGGAGCCGAACACTTGGCCCGCAGCGGAAACCCAGCGGTTGGTGCGTGAGCGCTACGCGTTACCCGAATGGAACGGGAACCGGTGAGCATCTGGAGTGACGAGCCATTGCGCAGCAAGGCCCTACCTTGCCTCAGACTTCCACTGCACCCGTGAAAGAGAAATCCGCTGGGCCATTCAGTCGCACGTCGGCGAAGCCTTCGCCGCTCGACTGAAAGCTGACTACCAACGTGTCGCCGCCCTGCACGAGCACCTTCACCGGCGAGGTGAAGCCCTGCACGCACGACGCAATCATCGCCGCCGCGCTCACGCCAGTGCCGCAGGCGAGCGTCTCGCCCTCCACGCCGCGCTCGTAGGTGCGAACGCGAATGTGGTTCGGGCCGAGCACTTGCGCAAAGTTCACGTTGGTCCCCTTCGGCTTGAAGTGCGCGTGGTAACGGACCTCGGACCCAATTTGGTTCACCATCGCCTGGTCGGCGTCGGGGACAAAAATCACGGCGTGCGGGACGCCGGTGTTGAGCGAGTGAATCGCGGTGGGACCGGTGGCGAGGGGAACCTGCTCATTGAGCCGCAGGCCGTGCGGCGGCGTGAGGTTCACCGTCACCCGCTCGCCTTGAAAATTGGCGGTAATGACGCCGGCGACGGTCTCGAAGGTGATGCTGCCGGTCGCGCCTGTGAGCCGTTGAATGTAGCGAGCGAAACAGCGTGCGCCGTTGCCGCACATCTCCGCACGGCTGCCGTCGCTGTTCCAGAACTCCCACGCCCAGTCGGCCTGTCCCGACGCGCAAGGCACGAGAAGCATGAGTCCGTCTGCGCCGATGCCGCGCTGCCGATGGCACAAGCGCGTGACCTGTTCCGGCGTGAGGTGAATGTTTCCGGCGCGGTTGTCGGCGAGGATGAAGTCGTTGCCCGCGCCGTTCATCTTGGTAAATTCCAGAATCATGGCGCGGGAACTTAGCGGGGCAGCGAGATGGCGCAAGCGGCAAAGAGGGGCAGAGAACTCACTTACCGCGCCATCAGGCCCTCAATCTCCTCCGCCTCCACCGGCGTGCCCGCCATCAAGTCCACCGGGCCATCCGGCGTCACGACGATGTCGTTCTCCAGACGCACGGCGAAACCTTCCTCCGGAATGTAAATGCCCGGCTCGACGGTCAGCACCCAGCCGGGCGCGAACGGTTCCGTGGTAAAGCCCACGTCATGCACGTCTAGCCCGAGCGGATGGCCCAGGCCGTGCATAAAATACTTCCGGCACGCCAGCTCGTCCTCGGTCTGCTTCCGGATGTCCGCCTTGGTGATGAGGCCTAGTGCCATGAGTTCCTCGTTCATCATTACCTGCGATTCCTTCTGCCAGTCGCGCGCCAGCTTGCCGACCGTTGCGCCCTTGATGCTCGCGCGCATGACGCGCAGGACGGCGTTGTAAACCTGCTTTTGCCGGCGGGTGAACTTGCCGCTGACGGGGATGGTGCGCGTGAGGTCGGCGTTGTAATTGGCGTAGCTCGCCGCCACGTCGAGCAGCAGCAGTTCGCCCTTCTTGCAGGGCTGGTCATTCTGGTTGTAGTGCAGCACGCAGGCGTTCGCGCCGCTCGCGATAATGGGGTTGTAGGCGAACTTGGCGCGGTTCCGGACGAACTCGTGCACCAGCTCGGCCTCGACTTCGCACTCGTTCACGCCGGGCTTCACGAACTTGAGCAGGCGACGGAAGCCCTTCGCGGTGATGTCCACGGCGCGCTGGAGCAGCGCGATCTCCGCCTCGGTCTTCACCACGCGCAACGGGTGCATGAGCCGCGCGAGTCGGTGGTAGCTGTGCAACGGAAACTTCGCCTGACACTCGCGGGCGAAGCGGACGTCACGCGTCTCCACCTCCACGGCGGCGCGCTTGTGCTCGTTGGAGTTGAGCCACACGTGCTCCAGCTCGCACATGATCTGGCGGAAGAGCACCGGGAACTCGGAAAGCCACTTGACCTGTGGGATGCCGGAGATTTTCGTCGCCGCGTCCTTCGTGTGCTTGTGGCCTTCCCAAATCTTCAGGTGCTCGTTCGGCTCACGGAGGAAGAGGATTTCGCGATGCTTCGGGTCGAAGGCATCTGGCGCGAGGAGCAGGATGCTCTCCTCCTGCTCGATGCCGGTCAGGTAAAACAGGTCGGAGTTCGGGTGCATCATCAGCGAGCCATCGGCGTTGGTGGGCAAGACGTCATTGGCGTTGACGATGGCGAGAGACTTCGGCGGCAGCAGCTTGTTCAGCCGCTCGCGGTTTTCGACAAACAGCTTCGAATCAATCGGGGCGTGGCGCATAGCATGATTGTGTCAGGGAACTGTTGGTTAGCCCAGTCGGAATTATTGCGGTGCGACTGGTATTGAAGACCGCGAGCACCGCTTGCGCCGCAGCCGGGTCGTTCAAGCACACCGCGCCTTCACAGATTCTGGGAACCGGTTCGCCTTCGAGGCGCAGCGGGAACTGTTCGCGCAGATGCTGGGCGTAGGTAGGGAAATTGGCGAAGCCTTCCGCGCGCAGGTTCACAGTGCTGAGGAGACGGAGGGTTCCGTGCGCCCCGGGCGCGGTGTGCTTCATCAGTTCCAACGTCAGCCGGCCCATCGTGTAGCGCGGGTTGATTTCGACGACGGGCTTGATGCGGGCGAGACCTTCCGCATCTCGATAGACGAACGCGTCCACCCCCACCGGACCGAGGTAGCCCGCAGTCCTGAGTTCAGCACCCAACGGCGTGACCAACCCGGCAAACAACTGGTGGAGCAGGGCAGGGGAGCCCGGGCGGTCGCGAAAGCAATTGAGCACGGCCGAGGGCAGTGAGCGGGCGTGGTTCGGGGCGGCGGTGTTGGCGACGAACTGGCCTTTCGCATCCGTCTGCAAGCCGGTGTAGCCGATGAGTTGCAGGCCGTCCGCACCCATTTCCAGTTGCACGGAGAAGTCCACGAGCCGCTCCAGCCACGGCTCGATGACGAGCTGCCGTCCCGCTTGCAACGACTTCTCCATCCAGCGCCGCTGCGGCTCCAGCAGCTCCGGCTCCCACAGCCTAAGCGCGTTGTGCCCCGCGAGGCCGAAGGCTTGCTTCGCCACAACCCGGTGATGCCCGCGCGCGCGGATCGCCGCGATGGCCGAGAGCGCGGCGTCCAGCGTGCTTACGGCAAGACCGATTTCTTCGTTCGTGGAGAGACAGGAGCGCAGGTTTGGCGGCTGGCTGTTCAACAGATTGCTCAGAAACCCCGCGCTCCACGCCTTCGAGTAGAGCGGCGCGATGCGTTCGTTGAAGGAGGACTCCGCCGTGCGCGTCTCGCCAGACAGGCTAGCGAAGAGCGGCGCGAGCAAATCCACGCTGTCCGGCCCCCACGCCCACGGGCGCAGCCGGCCCAGCTTGCGGGTCGCGAGTGCTGCGACTTGTTTTTGCTCCACGAACTCTGGAAGCGCGAAACCTGCCTGCTTGATGCCGCTGAGGAACTCCACCGCCGGCCGCTCCTCGACAAGCACGATGTCGTCCTGCCGGCAGAGGAACTGCGGCAGATTCGCGAGGTCGCGCGCAAGTTGGGCCTGGTGCTTCACCGGCGTGAAGGCTCTCCCCAGCGCGATGCGGGCCTCGGCGAAGGGGTTGAAGACGAAGACGCTTGGCGTGCGGCCCTTCGACTGCGAGTAAACGTCCAGCTCCGCGATGAACGCGGCGTCGATTCCGGCGGCGCGGCGGCCTTCCACATTGAGCGATAGACCCTTCGCCCGCTGCGGCGAGAGCGGGAATTTGAGTTGCGTGCAGAAGGCGTCCCAGTCGCTCTGGCCCGCTTGTTTCCAGCGACGAAACCACTTCAGCCCGTAAGCCACATGCCCAATCTCGTCCCGATAGATTTGGTCGAGCAGCTTTGCCGTCTCGGCGTCGCCCACCGCCGCGAAGCTGCGCGCGAAGTGCCGGGCGAAGTCGAGATTCGCCTGCTCGAATGTCAGGCTCAGTCCCGCGACGTAATCCATCGGGCTGCTCATGCCGGACACCGCGCGCCAAAAGTAGCCGCTGACCGGCAGTTCGCCGAACGCGATGCCACACGCCTGCATCCGCGCGAGGTAGAGCCGCGTGTGCTCCTGTTCGTCGCGCAACGTCTGGAGCACGCCGCGACGGAAGGCGGCGGGGGCATCGGGAAAGCGCAGGAGCACGAGCGCCATCAACTCGGTGGCGAGCAGTTCGTGGTTCGCGAAGAAGTGCAGCAGCCGCCCGCGCTCACGCTCGTCGTCGAGGCGGTGCAGACCGGGGAACTCGGCCTTGGCGGAGCCGGCGGGTTTGAAGGTCAGCTCCGGTGGCCGACCGGGCATGGCCGGCGCAGCGAGCGCGGCACCTGGATGTTCGTCCGTGACGACGGCGGGACACTGGAGCTTTTCCTCCAGCGTCGTTGCGAAGAGCACGCGCTCGGCAAGTTCACGCAGTTCCATGCGGCGAGGATGGGTAGCAGTTGCGAAGTGGAGTGGCGAGCTTGCGCCCACGGGTGGCACCCGCGTCTCGCGGGTCTTGCCGGGCGCCCCGCCCGGCAATCGGGCTGCTGCGCCAGCCGGAAGACATCGTGATTCCCGATGTGTATCGCCTCCGTCCGCGCTGCGCCGGGCGGGACGCCCGCCGCGACCCGCGGGACGCGGGCGCTACCCGATCACGCATATTCTCCTTTGAGCTTCGGCGGCGGCCTTCGCTACAGTCCGCGCGTGCACAGCGCTTTAGCCGTCGTCGTTCCTGACTCCGTCATCGCAGAGCTGCGCACGCTCGTCGGCGCGGAGCACGTCCTCTCCCACGGGCACGAACTGCTGGTCTATGAGTGCGACGCCTACACGCTGGAGAAGCACTTGCCCGGCGTCGTGGTGCTGCCGCGCACGACGGAGGAAGTCGCCGCTGTCGTAAAACTCTGCGCGCGACACGAGCTGCCCATCATCCCGCGCGGCGCGGGCACGAGCTTGAGCGGCACCGTCCTCGCGAGCACGGGCGGCGTGATGATTGCGCTCACACGGATGAACCGCATCCTCGACCTCGATGTCCGCAACCGCCGCGCGCTCGTCGAGGCGGGCGTGGTGAACGCCCACGTCACGCAAGCCGCGAAACCCCACGGCCTCTTCTACGCGCCCGACCCTTCCTCGCAGACCGCTTGCACCATCGGCGGCAATGTCGGCACCAACTCCGGCGGGCCGCACACGCTCAAGAACGGCGTCACCACCAACCACATCCTCGGCTGCGAAGTCGTCTTGCCCGACGGCGAAATCGTCTGGCTCGGCACCACGCCGGACGGCGGCGAAGACGTTGGCGGCTACGACTTGCGCGGCGCGTTCATCGGCAGCGAAGGGATGTTCGGCATCGCCACGCGCGTGCTCGTGCGGCTCGTCCGTGCGCCGCAGGCCTTCAAGACGCTGCTCGGCATCTTCGAGTCCGTGGACGACGCGAGCCAGACCGTCAGCGACATCATCAGCGCGGGCATGGTGCCAGCGGCGCTGGAGATGATGGACCAGATGATCACGCAAGCCGTCGAGGCCGCGTATCACTTCGGCTTCCCGACGGACGCGGGCGCGGTGCTGATTGTGGAACTGGATGGCTTGGCCGCCGGCTTGGAGGAGCAGACCGCGCGCGTCGTCGAGATTTGCCGGCGGAACAAGTCGCGCGAAGTCCGCGTGGCGAAGGACGATGCCGAGCGCGCCGAGATTTGGAAGTGCCGCAAGCGCGCGTTCGGCGCGATTGGCCGCCTCAGCCCGAACTTCCTCACGCAGGACGGCGTGGTGCCGCGCTCGAAGCTCCCGGAAATCATGCGCTTCATCCGCGCGACTAGCGAGAAGCACGGCCTGCGCATCCCGAACGTCTTCCATGCCGGCGACGGCAACATCCACCCGCTCATCCTCTACGATGAACGCGACCCCACACAGGTGACGCGCGCCGTGCAAGCGGGCGAGGAGATATTGGAGAAGTGTGTGGCGCTGGGCGGCAGCGTGACGGGCGAGCACGGCATCGGCGTGGAGAAGGCGGACATGATGGCGCGGCAGTTCACGCCGGACGATCTGGAGGCGATGAAGATGCTCCGCCGCGTCTTCGACCCCGCGCAACGCTGCAACCCGCACAAGATGTTCCCCGGCTCGAAACGCTGCGCGGACTTCGTGGGGCGGAAGCAGATTGCGGCGTGAAGGTGGACGTTCAAATCGGCAAGATGCGGACTCGGGACTTGGCTTCGTCCACTGTGAGCAGCGCGCCGCTCGTCAACGCCTTGCCATGGATGCGCAACGCGGCGACGAGCAACGGCCCGAGATGACTCGGGGTAACGTCCTGCGCCCGGACTTGAATCACGCTCGGACGGCCCGCGCGGCTGTGCGCCAGGAGAATGCCGAAGTCCAAGTCGTGGGTGAAAACGATGTGCTCGTGGTCCCGCGCCCATTGCATGACCTCGGAATCGGGGGCGTGGTGAGCGCCAATGGCAGACCAGTGGATTGCCT
>Ga0208960_1000853_pt1 | contig 16697 bp, 17 predicted proteins | sample GreLakmeON33MSRF_FD_187703 | JGI IMG/M metagenome (GOLD analysis project Ga0208960, IMG submission 187703) | Freshwater lentic microbial communities from great Laurentian Lakes, MI, USA - Great Lakes metaG ON33MSRF (SPAdes) | ecosystem: Environmental > Aquatic > Freshwater > Lake | place: Great...
TCGCCCAAGCCCTTGTGCACCTGCTCCAGGCGCTCAGCCACCAGCTTGAAGCTTTCACCCAGGCGGGCCTCCAGCGTGGTCTGCAGCTTTTCATCGACAGTGGCCCGCATCTGATCCAGCTTTTTCTCGTTGCCGTCCTGCAAAGCCGTGAGGCGCTGCTCGACCACCAGACGCACTTCACCGAGCTTGCGTTCGCTGCCCTCGGCGACCTGGCGCAGCTGCTCGTTCAGGCCCTCGGCAAAGCGCTTGAGCGCCATGTCCTGCGCGTCGCGCGCCAGCACCAGCGAGGCCGCCTGCTGTTGCTGCGTGGCCCCGAGTTGGACCCGAAAAGAATCGATCTGCTCATTTTGGGTGCGCGCCACATCACCAGACTGACCCAGTAAGGCTTGTTGAAAGATCGCCAAACTCTGCATCAACTCGGCACGGCTGTCGCGGGCGCTGGTCTGCACTTCACTGCGCAGCTCCCGCTCGATGCGCTCGACAGCCGTAGTCAGGGCAACCAGAGCGTGCGAGAGTTTTTGCGGCTCGTCTGCCGAGCGCTCGCGCAGTGCCTGCCTGAGCACAATGAGCAACAGGCAGACAGTGATCAGGCTCGATGCCGGCACCAACCACAACAACCAGTCCGACATGCGAGCCCTTGTTAAACCTGCGGTCAGTCCGGCGCAGCGGCGGACTGACCGGCGCCTTGCAGGACTTCAGGATTGAGTGGGGTTAGCGGCGCTTTCCCGGCAAAAAAAGCAAGCAGGTTGTCTGCCGCCAAGTTGGCCATAGCCAACCGCGTGGGGATGCTGGCGCTGGCAATATGCGGCGTCAAGACCACGTTGGGTATTTTCAAAAGATTGGGGTGAAGCGCCGGTTCGCCCTCAAACACGTCGAGCCCGGCGGCTGCAATAGTTTTGATTTGCAGTGCCTGGGCTAGCGCTGCATCATCCACGATGCCACCGCGGGCTAGGTTAATCAGTGTTGCGCTGGGTTTCATCAAGGCCAGTTCAGGCGCACCAATGGCATGGTGGGACGCCGCCGAATAGGGAAGCACCAACACCAAGTGGTCAGCCCTCTTGAGTAGTTCGGCCTTGCTGACATAGCAGGCCCGCAGTTCGGCTTCGACCTCGGGGGCGAGTTGAGAGCGGTTGTGGTAGATCACCTGCATGCCAAAACCATGGGCACCGCGCCGCGCGATACCCTGGCCGATGCGCCCCATGCCCAGAATGCCCAGTGTGGCGCCATGGATGTCGGCACCAGCAAACAGGTCGTAGCTCCATTTGGTCCACAGACCAGCACGCAGGTAATGCTCGCTTTCGGTGATGCGTCGTGCGGTCGCCATCAACAGCGCAAAACCAAAGTCGGCGGTGGTTTCGGTCAGCACATCAGGCGCGTTCGTGGCGAGAACGCCGGCCGCTGTCATGGCTGCCAGGTCAAAATTGTTGTAGCCAACCGCCATGTTGGCGCAGATTTTGAGTGCCGGACAGGCGGCCAAAACCTGCTGGTCAATCAAATCTCCCCCAGTCGTGAAAACGCCCTGCATGCCAGCCAGACGCTGAGTCAGCATGGCCTTGGACCAAACTTCGTCCGCTTGGTTGGCATAGACCTCAAGATGTTGCGACAGGCGTGCGATAACCTCAGGGAAAACAGCACGTGCAACCAGGATTCGGGGCTTGGCTTGCATGGCTCAATGTGTCAAGTTGTATTGCACCATGTAGCAAAATGCCCCGGCAAAATAGCCCAGCAGGGCGTACAGACTGATTTTTTTCATGTACCAAATGAAATCAATTTTTTCCAATCCCATCGCCGCAACACCTGCCGCTGAACCAATGATCAGGATAGAGCCACCCGTGCCCGCGCAGTAGGCCATGAACTCCCACAAAAAACTGTCAGGCGGGTACTGGGTCAAGCTGTACATGCCCATTGATGCTGCCACCAGCGGCACGTTGTCGACCACCGCACTGACCAGGCCAATCAGCATCACGATCAGGTCTTGCCGACCCACATGCTCATCGAGCCAAAGGGCTATGGTTTTCAAAATATGGGTGTGCTCAAGGGTTGCCACCGCCAGCAAAATTCCGATGAAAAAAGTGATGGAGCCCATGTCGATTCGCGACAGGGCGTGGCCCAGCGTCAGGTGCTGTTTGTCATCATCGTGTTTGTTGCGGTGGAGCAGGTCACTTACCAGCCACAGCAACCCAAGGCCCATCAAAATACCCATGTAAGGCGGCAAGTGGGTGATGGTTTTGAACACTGGCACGGCTATCAAAACGCCCAGACCCAGCAGGAACATGGTGTTGCGCTCAAAGGAGGTAGTCGGCGCCGTGTCGCTCTCACTCTGCACCCGTGCAGGGGGAACCACCGGTTTACCCCGCAAGACCCAGGCAATCACACACAGGGGCACCAGCATGTTCACCATAGACGCAATGAAAACCCCTTGGATGATGGCCATCGTGGTCACCTGGCCGCCAATCCACAGCATAGTGGTCGTGACATCTCCAATCGGCGTCCAGGCACCGCCCGCATTGGCAGCAATGATGATGATGCCGGCGAAAAACAAGCGATCTTCACGCCGATCAAGTAATTTTTTCATCAGTGAGACCATCACGATGGTCGTGGTGAGGTTGTCCAGAATCGAGCTGAGAAAAAAAGTGACAAAACCCACAAGCCACATCAGGCTGGAGAGTTGTGTAGTGCGAATCCGCGAGGTGATGACCTCAAAGCCGTTGTGCGCATCCACCACCTCCACGATGGTCATGGCGCCAATCAGGAAGAAGACAATTTGAGCCGTCCCCATCAAGGACTCGCCGAGTTCGGTGCTGACAAGCGCCGCATCCGCCGAGGCCATGGCATACACAGTCCAAAGCAGTCCCGCCCCAATCAGAGCCGAGGCCGATTTGTTGATTTTCAAGGGGTGCTCGAGGGCAATGGCCGCGTAGGCCAAGACGAAGATGATCACAATCGCGGTTAACACAGAAACATTCTCCTTGAAAGTGTAAAAAATGCCCTTCGAGCCAAGGCTCAGGGCGCTTGCTCGATGTCAAACACCTGACGCAAGTAGGCCAGGTATTTCTCGTCATCGCACATATTTTTGCTTGGTGTGTCGGAAAGCTTTGCCACCGGCTGACCATTGCAGCGGACCATCTTGATGACGATTTGAAGCGGTTCGTAGCCGAGGTCATTCGTCAGGTGGGTGCCTATCCCGAAGGCGAGTTGGCAGCGCCCCTTGAAGCGCTGGTAGAGCTCGATGGTGCGGGTGACGGTGAGGCCGTCGCTGAAGATCAGGATCTTGGTCCGAGGATCGACCCGGTTTCGAATGTAGTGGGCCAGCATTTTTTCACCCCATTCGAAAGGGTCGCCGCTGTCATGGCGGGCACCATCAAAAAGCTTGCAAAAATAGGGGTCGAAATCACGCAGAAATGCCCCCATGCCGTAAACATCGCTCAGCGCAATACCAAGGTCGCCCCGGTACTCCTTGGCCCAGGACTCAAAGGCATAGGTTTGGCTGTCGCGCAGCCTCGGCCCCAGCGCCTGACAGGCCTGCAGGTACTCATGGGCCATGGTGCCTAGCGGTACCAGGCCGAGCTTCATGGCGTAGAGCACATTGCTGGTTCCCGCCAATTGCCCGCGACCGACAGACATTTCGCCGCTGCTCTGGCCGCTGCCCAAGCGTGCAGCGAGAACCCGCAGCACTTCTTCGTGCCAGGCCTTGGAAAAGCGCCGGCGGGTGCCGTAATCGGCGATCTTCAGGTCGCTCAAGCCCTCGGCCTGCAGCTGCGCGATCTTCACATCGAGCCGACGCCGGCCTTCGAGCAAATCAGGCAGTCGTTGGGTGTTACGAAAAAACACTTCGTTGACGATCGCCAGCACCGGAATTTCGAACAAAATCGTGTGCAGCCAAGGGCCCTTGATCAAGATGTCGATGTCGCCAGATGGCAGCGCCGACACCGTCACGCACTGTTCATTGAGCTTGAACAGCCCCAGAAAATCAACAAAATCGCTCTTGATAAAACGCATGGACCGCAAGTACGCCAGCTCGGCATCCTGGAAATGCAAGCTGCACAAATGACGAATTTCGTCACGAATCTCAGCCACATGAGCCGCCAACTGTCGACCAGCCTGGCCGCTTTGAGGATCGATATCGAGGTTACGGCACTTGAAACGATACTCGACCTGTGCACCCGGAAACTGGTGCAATACCACCTGCATCATGGTGAACTTGTACAAGTCGGTATCGAGCAAACTGGCAATGATCATCGGTGAGCACCCATGGTCAAGCCAGCCATTGCGTGAAAGCTGCTACGGGCACCCGGGGCGTTTCGAAGCGGTTCACCACGGCGGTCTCGTCTGCATAGCCCAGAGACATACCGCAGACCAGCATTTCATCGGCCCCAGCACCAATATGAGGCAAGATTATTTTTGAAAAACCATTCCAGGCAGCCTGCGGGCAGGTATGCAGGCCCCGACCACGGGCAGCCAGCATCAGGCTTTGCAAAAACATGCCGTAGTCCACCAGCGAGCCTTGGCCCATCACCCGATCGACGGTGAACATCAGGCCAACCGGCGCATCAAAAAACCGGTAGTTGCGCTGATGCTGCGCGTGCATTTTGTCTTTGTCAGCTTTGCCAATGCCAAGCAGTCCGTACAAACCCCAGCCGTTTTCGCGCCGCCGGTCGATGTAGGGGCTGACCCATTTTTGCGGGTAGTAGTCGTAGGACTCCTGGTAGTCCTTGGCAAGCGCTGGGTTGGCCCGAATGGCATCGTGGGCAGCACAAACCTTGTCGGCCAATTCGACCTGGCTCGCACCCTGCAGAACATACACGCGCCAGGGTTGGGTGTTGGTGCCAGAAGGCGCACGGCTGGCCAGGGCCAACAAATCGTTCAGGGTTTCGCGAGACACAGCTTGGGCTGTGAAGGCCCGCACCGAACGGCGCGACAGGATGGCCGCCTCGACCTCTGCACTGCTCATAAAAGTTTCTCCACAACACGCTTAACGGCCGGCGGCAGGGGAACCGGCCGGCGGCTATGCCGGTCAACGTAGACATGCACGAACTGCCCGCTTGCCGCAGTCATTGAAGCACCGGCGGCAAACACGCCCAAGTTATAGCTCACGCTGCTCGACCCCAGGCGCGACAGGCGCATGCCGATCTCGACAGTTTGCGGGAAAGCCAGCGCCGAAAAAAAGTTGCAACTGCTTTGTACCACCAGGCCAATCGTGTCGCCCAGATGAATGTCGAGCGCGCCATGTTCAACCAAATGGGCGTTGACTGCGGTGTCGAACCAGTTGTAATAGACAACATTGTTGACATGGCCATAGGCATCGTTGTCAGACCAGCGTGTGCCCAGGGTACGAAACACAAGGTAGCTGGCACGGCTTTGGGCTTGCGGGCGAACGCCTGTCGGATGGCTCATGGGCCCGATTTTGCCAGCCTCGCGGGCGCCGCCCCCAAGGCATGCCAATGCTCGAAAGATTGTGCGGCGATACGCAGGGTGTTGAATTGCACCTGAACCGTGTCCTCCAGTCGCAGCCCGTAGCCCCCAGCCATCACCACGGCCACCGGAATATGCCGTGACAAGCACCAGTCAAACACCCACTGGTCTCTGTGCTGCAATCCGTCAAACGTGAGTTTGAGGCGCCCCAGGCGGTCGCCCTCATGGGGGTCGGCACCCGCCAGGTAAATCACCAGTCCAGGGCTGAACTGCTGCTCCATCGAAGCCATGGCTTGCGCCAGTGCCAGCAGGTAGTCGGCGTCACCACAACCGTCTGGCAGGGCGACATCTAGGTTGCTGCGCTCTTTTGAGAACGGGTAATTTCTGGCGCCATGAATCGACAGGGTAAACACGCTGTCATCCGCAGCAAAAATCTGCGCTGTGCCATTGCCTTGGTGAACATCCAGATCGACGACAGCCACGCGCAGGGGCGCCCGATGCGTGTTGGTCACGCCCACACGAGCCACAGCGCCACGGCCCCACTCGGCCTGCATCAAGCGGGTGGCCACCGCCACATCGTTGAAAACACAAAATCCGCCACCGCGGGCAGCAAAGGCATGGTGTGTACCCCCGGCCAGGTTGGCGCCAACCCCCTGCTGCAAGGCGCTGCGCGCCGCTGCTATCGTGGCACCAACCGACCGGCGCGATCGCTCAACCATCGCCGGGCTCCAGGGGAACCCGATCTCGCGCAGCATGTGCGCTGCGAGCGAGCCGTCGATCACTGACTGAACATAAGCTGGCTCATGCGCCAAAGCCAGTTCACCGTCACTGGCAGACGGTGCGTCTAACAACGCAATCTGGGGCAAGTTTGCCAGCACCTGCTGGCGCAATTGCCGGTATTTGCCCATGGGGAAGCGGTGGCCTATTGGCAGAGGCAGGACAAAGTGGTCCGAGTAAAAAGCCTTCATGACGCGATTGTGTCGCAGGGCTTGAGCACAGAGTTTTAGGTTACCGGCTCTAATTTGCTGCAACGCAACAAAAATCGCTTGCAGCCATGCGGGAAAACCCTATAATTTCGCCCATGCTGCACTGCAACATAGGCCAAGCGACGGTAAGTTTACAGAGTAGCAGGCGTCCTGATTAATCTAACCTCTGGAGTAAATAATATGTTAACTGTTGACCAAGTGATGGCTTCCCACAAAGCTGGTGTTGAAACCCTGATGGGCCTCACATCTAAGGCCTTTGAGGGCATGGAAAAGATTGTTGAACTCAACCTGACTGCCTCCAAAGCAGCTCTGGCTGAGACAGGCGAGCATGCCAAAGCAGTGTTGAGCGTCAAGGACGCGCAGCAACTGATGGCACTGCAATCGGGCCTGTTCCAGCCCCTGGCTGAGAAGACGGCAGCCTACAGCCGCCACCTGTACGACATCGCTTCGAGTTCGAGCGCAGAGTTTGCCAAAACAGTTGAAGGACAGGCTGCCGATGTGCAGAAGAACTTCATGGGGCTGGTCGATAGCGCAGCCAAGAATGCACCTGCTGGCTCCGAGACCGCAGTGGCCGTCATGAAGAGCGCAGTCGCTGCTGCCAGCAACGCGCTCGAATCAGTTCAAAAAGCTGTCAAGCAGGCCACCGATGTTGCAGAGGCGAATTTCAACGCAGTCGCAGCCACAGCGGTCAACGCTGACAAGCCGGCCAGCAAAAAGCGCTGATTCAACGAATGCATGCGCAAAATACCGAGAAATTTGGCCCTGATAATCGCAAAAATCAGTGTAAACCCTGATATGCTCAAGCCATTGAAAATGTTTCAGCACTGTTAGTGCACCTAGTTGTCTCCTCGGGTCCTTTCGAAACCTCCGGGTTCAGGGATCCCTTAAGGGCCGGTCGCAAGATCGGCCCTTTTTTTATGGGAAGTGGCCTGTGTTGTGAGCCAGCAGGGAGCCGGCCAAGCTAGAGGGTTTTTGCCAGGATGCTGGCCCGCAATTGCGGCAATAGGCGCTGCATGGCCTGCCGCCCTGCCTGTATGGAACGCTGGCGCGAGCTGAAATCAGAACTTGCCACAGCATTGAGTTCGGGTCGTACCACGATGTCTGCTTCACGCAACTCAAAATTGTTGATGCTTTTTCCCATGATGGAGAAGGTCTGCAGCAAGATCTGAAGGCTGTCATTCGCGGCGTTGGCCTCGGGGGCACTTGATATATCTACCGCGATAACCAAGCCAGCCCCCATTTGCAGCGCATAGCGCACTGGCACGGGAGACACCAGACCACCGTCAACATAGTCGCGCCCAGATATTCTCACCGGCTGAAACAAGGCGGGCACGGCGCTGGAGGCCCGCACGGCGGTAGCTATATCGCCCCGCCGAAAAAGCACACCTGCACCACTGTTGAGGTCGGTTGCAACAATACCCAGGGGCATTGCCAGGTTTTCAATGAGTTGACCGTTAACCTGCTTGCTGACATAGCGCGCGAGCGCCTCGCCGCGCAACACCCCCCGGCTAAAAATTGGCAAGGTCCAGTCGGCGAAAGTGGATTCATCCATTGAATCTGCAATCTGCTGGAGTTGGGCACCCGTCTTCCCGCTGGCCAGCAAGGCCGCAACCAAGCTGCCCGCCGAGGTGCCAACAACCAGGTCAGCCCGGATACCGGCCTCCTCCAGAACCTGAATCACACCAACATGGGCGAAGCCGCGGGCTGCGCCACCCCCCAGAGCCAGGGCAATCCGGGGTGGCTTTTTGGGCAGTACCACAGGAGGCGGCGGTTCTGGCAGGACGACCACCGGGGGAGGGCTGGCACAAGCAGACAGTAGCAGTGCAACCGCAAGGGCGAGAAGGCGGGTTCTGAAGGGATTCATGGTTTGTTTGACTGCGTCAAAACGCGTGGCAGTAGATTTTGATGAAAACATATGAATCGTATTGATAATGATTCTCGTTTGTGTTACATTTTTTCTGCCCGACTTACAGAAACCACCCTAAACCCACTATGCACCGTCTATCACTCTACCTCGCTTTTGCCCTGTTTTGTCTGGGCACCGCAACAGCGGCTGAACCCGTTCTGAATATTTACTCGGCACGCCACTACCCCAGCGATGAAGCACTTTACGGCGACTTCACCAAACTCACTGGGATTCGCATCAACCGGGTGGATTCGGACGATGCTGGTATTCTCGCCCGCCTCAAGGCCGAGGGCACAGGTTCACCGGCAGACCTTATTTTGCTGGTAGACGCATCGCGTCTGTGGAAGGGGGAGGTCGAGGGGATGTTTCAGCCGATCAAATCAAAAATTCTTGACCAGGCGGTTCCAACGCAATTGCGCGGCAAAGCAGGCAGCGACGGCAGTACAGCCTGGTTTGCATTCTCAACCCGAGCTCGCATTGTGGTGTACGACAAAACCACCGTTCAACGAACTGAGCTTGACACCTATGAGGCGCTGGCAGATCCAAAACACAAGGGCAGGCTGTGCATCAGGTCTGGATCCCACCCCTACAACCTGTCGCTGTTTGGCGCCATGCTGGAACATCTTGGCGAAGCTAAAACCCAGCTTTGGCTCAAAGGCCTGGTCGACAACATGGCCCGAGCGCCCAAGGGCGGCGACACCGACCAGATCAGGTCGGTGGCGGCGGGCGAATGCGCCGTAGCGATAACCAACAGCTACTATCTGGCCCGCATCATGCGATCTGACAAGGCGGAGGATAAGGCCATCATGGCCCGCCTGGGTGTGGTGTTTCCCAACCAGGCCAGTTGGGGCACACACCTCAATATCGCCGGCGGTGCGGTCGCCAAACATGCAAAAAACCCAGCCAATGCGATCAGGTTTTTAGAATACCTAGCCACTCCCGGGGCACAGGCTCATTTTGCCGACGGCAATAATGAGTGGCCGGTTGCCAAAGGCGTGCAAATTAACAATGAGGCATTGCAAACCATGAGCGGCGGCAGTTTCAAGGCCGACGCTATTTCTATTTCGGCCATTGGCATGAACCAGATCAAGGTGCAGCAGTTGCTTGACCGGGTCGGGTTTCGCTAGTCTTGGCCCTTGCCCAATCGTCCAAAACACCAATGGGCTAATGACAGGAGCGTCAACTTGTTGTTGCTTCCTGCGCTTCGGGCTTGGAACGGCCTTCTTTTTTAGACAGGGCTTGAATGTCCAGCAGGACCTCGGTCTTGCTTTCGTCCTTGTCGTCGAGGTCGACGGTCAAGCGGCCGCCATCGGTGAGCCGGCCAAAGAGCAGCTCGTCAGCCAAGGCGCGTCGTATGGTGTCCTGAATCAGACGCTGCATGGGCCGGGCGCCCATGAGTGGATCAAAGCCCTTCTTGGCCAAGTGCTTGCGCAGCTTGTCGGTGAAGGTGACCTCGACCTTTTTATCAGCCAGTTGCGACTCCAGTTGCAACAGAAACTTGTCGACCACACGCAAGATAACGACTTCATCAAGGGCTTTGAAACTGACCACGGCATCTAGCCGGTTGCGAAACTCAGGCGTGAAAAGGCGTTTGATATCGGCCATCTCGTCCCCAGCCTGACGCGGGTTGGTGAACCCTATAGTGGCTTTGTTCATGGTCTCGGCGCCCGCATTGGTCGTCATGACAATGATGACATTTCGGAAATCGGCCTTACGGCCATTGTTGTCGGTGAGCGTTCCGTGGTCCATCACCTGCAAGAGCACATTGAAGATCGCCGGGTGTGCCTTTTCTATTTCATCAAGCAACAGCACCGAGTGTGGCTTTTTGGTGATGGCTTCGGTCAGCAGACCACCTTGGTCAAAGCCGACATAGCCCGGAGGTGCGCCAATCAAACGGCTGACAGCGTGTTGCTCCATGTATTCGCTCATGTCAAAACGAAGCAACTCAATGCCCATGATGTAAGCGAGTTGCTTAGCCGCTTCGGTTTTGCCAACGCCTGTGGGTCCGCTGAACAGGAAAGAGCCGATTGGCTTGTCGCCCTTACCCAAGCCCGAGCGAGCCATTTTGACGGCCGAGGCCAGCATATCTAGCGCCTTGTCTTGGCCGAAGACAACATTTTTCAGGTCGCGCTCCAGGGTTTTTAGCTTGCCGCGATCGTCATTGGAGACATTCGCCGGCGGAATACGCGCAATCTTGGCAACGATTTCCTCAACCTCGGTCTTACCTATGATTTTTTTTCGTTTTGAAGGCGCCAAGATCCGCTGCGCAGCACCCGCTTCGTCAATCACGTCGATGGCCTTGTCTGGAAGGTGGCGGTCATTGATGTATTTGGCACTCAGGTCGGCCGCGGCCTGTAGGGCAGCTACCGCGTACTTGACGTTGTGGTGCTCCTCAAACCTGGACTTGAGCCCTTTGAGAATATCTACGGTCTGCTCAATCGTCGGCTCCACCACGTCGATCTTTTGAAAGCGCCTGGAAAGCGCCGCGTCTTTCTCGAAAATGCCCCGGTACTCGGTGAAGGTCGTGGCGCCAATGCACTTGAGCGCGCCAGAGCTCAGGCCGGGCTTGAGCAGGTTGGAGGCATCCAGCGTGCCGCCAGATGCAGCACCCGCGCCTATGAGGGTGTGGATTTCGTCAATGAACAAAATGGCATTCGGCTTGTCTTTAAGCGATTTCAAGACGCCTTTGAGCCGCTGCTCAAAATCTCCACGGTACTTTGTTCCAGCCAGCAAGGCGCCCATGTCGAGCGAGTAAACCATGGAGTCGGCAAGGATTTCAGGCACATCCTTTTGGGTGATGCGCCATGCCAAGCCCTCGGCAATGGCCGTCTTGCCAACCCCCGCCTCGCCAACCAGCAGCGGGTTGTTTTTGCGCCGGCGACACAGAATTTGGATCACCCGCTCGACTTCGTACTCGCGACCAATCAAAGGATCTATCTTGCCATCGCGGGCTAGTTGGTTCAGGTTCTGGGTGTATTGCTCCAGGGGGGATGCTTTTTCATTCTTTTCGGCCGCAGCTTCTTCGGACTCAGTCTGGGGCTCGCCAGATTTAACTGGCTCAGGCGGGTCATTCTTTTTGATCCCATGGGCAATGAAGTTGACCACATCGAGCCGGGTCACCCCCTGCTGGTGCAGGTAGTAAACGGCATGGGAGTCTTTTTCGCCAAAAATGGCCACCAACACATTCGCTCCAGTGACCTCTTTCTTGCCGCTCCCGGTAGACTGCACATGCATGATGGCACGCTGTATGACCCGCTGAAAACCAAGCGTTGGCTGGGTGTCAACGTCATCAGTGCCAGCCACCTGGGGCGTGTTGTCTTTGATGAAGTTGGCCAAGGACTTGCGGAGATCGTCGATGTTTGCCGAGCAGGCGCGCAAAACCTCGGCAGCGCTGGGGTTGTCGAGCAGGGCCTGCAACAGGTGCTCCACGGTGATGAATTCGTGACGCTGCTGGCGCGCCTCGACAAATGCCATGTGGAGGCTGACTTCTAACTCTTGGGCAATCATGTGCTTTCCTTGTGCGCCGTGCTATGGTGAGTGACTGTAATCGGATTTTTGCTTCGGTGCCCAGCAGGTGCGACCAATTGCCTAGAAATCAACTGGCTCGCTCAAGCATTTCAAAGGGTGACCCGATTTTGCCGCCGCGTCAAGCACCTGATCGACCTTGGTGGCGGCAACATCCCTGGAGTAAACACCGCACACTGCCTTGCCGTCGAGGTGTATTTTGAGCATGATTTGCGTTGCGGTTTCAAGGTCTTTGGCAAAAAACTCCTGAATCACGACCACAACGAATTCCATGGGCGTGTAGTCGTCGTTGAGCATCAACACTTGGTACATTTGCGGCGGCTTCGTCTTCTGGGTCCGCCGCTCAAGAACCACGGTACCAGAGCCATCTTGGTCAGGCTCGACCTGCGGTACTCGCTTAGGCAGTACGGGTGATTTTGTAACCATGCGCCATTCTATCCAGCCCGAATGCGTTCTCTGAGCTTCGGTTGAGTACCCGGGCAATACAAAAACAAGCTGGGGCATACAAAATCGCGTGCACTGGTCAACCAAGCCGACAGGCCAGCCGTTGCAGACACACCTCCCGAATTCTAAGGAGGGAATTTTTGCAACAATGACTCTCCAAGGAAACTGACAATGAACAAACTTATCGCCGCCCTGATCTCTGGTCTCTTCGTGGTTGGCGCTTCCGCCCAAACCGCGGCACCCGCCGCGGCGCCGGCCAAAGCGGCAACTCCTGCTGCCGCACCGGCCCCAGCTGCCGCACCTGCAGCGGCGGCGGCGCCAGCTGCTGCACCTGCTGCGGCTCCCAAGAAAGAAGAAGCAAAAGTAGATGCCAAGGCTGAAAAAGCAGCTGCTGACAAGAAGGCCAAAGAAGAAAAGGCCGCCGCTGCCAAGAAAGCCAAAGAAGAAAAGGCCGCTGCTGCCAAGAAGGCTAAGGAAGAAAAAGCAGCCGCTAAAAAGGCTGCTGGCGATGCCAAGCCTGCGGCCAAAAAAGAAGAAGCCGCCAAAAAGTAATTTTTGGCTCTCGTATAAAAAGCCCGCAGATTGCGGGCTTTTTTTTGACTCTCGAAAGCATCAAAAATGATGCAAAATCACCTGATGAACTACATCGCAATCGCGATCAGCGCTTTAGGCCTCTTGCTCGGGCCGCTCGGCTATGCGCAGGACTTGCCGCAACTCGATCTACCGCGCACCAAGCTGTCGGCCGGCATGCATCTGATCGATGCGCAGCTTGCCGCCACACCCGAGCAACGTTCCACTGGCTTGATGTTCCGCCGCGACATGCCGGCGTCCGAGGGTATGCTTTTTGTGTTCGAACAGGCCAGTCAGCAGTGCTTCTGGATGAAAAACACCCTCTTGCCCCTGAGCGCGGCTTTTTTGGCCGATGACGGGCGGATCGTCAATTTGGCTGACATGAAGCCGCAAACCACCGATTCCCACTGCTCGGCTCAACCGGTGCGCTATGTGCTGGAGATGAACCAGGGGTGGTTTGCCAAAAAAGGGATTAAAGCAGGCTCCCGATTGACCGGCAAACCCTTCGACGCCCGCTGAAGCGGCAAGACCAAGAAAATTAGCCGGGAGGCCAAAGCAAGGTCAAAGCAAGGCCAGCCAGTCGTATGCTTGGCAAGCCCTGGCCCCGCGGGAGATGTTGGCTGCGCTTTAGGCGAAATTGGCCTCGGCAAAATGCCAGTTCACCAGCTTGTCCAGAAAAGTCTCGACAAACTTCGGCCGCATATTGCGGTAGTCGATGTAGTAGGCATGCTCCCAGACATCTACTGTCAGCAGGGCTGTGTCTGCCGTGGTGAGCGGCGTTCCTGCAGCGCCCATGTTGACGATGTCCAACGAGCCATCAGGTTTTTTCACCAGCCAAGTCCAGCCCGAGCCAAAGTTGCCCACTGCCGACTTGATGAAAGCGTCTCGAAACCCTGAATAACTTCCCCATTTGGCATGAATGGCTGAAGCCAAGGCTCCGCCGGGTTCTCCGCCGCCGCTGGGCTTCATGCAGTTCCAGAAAAAAGTGTGGTTCCAGATCTGGGCCGAGTTGTTGTAGACGCCGCCGCTGGATTTTTTGATGATGTCGACCAGCGCCATCGATTCAAATTCGGTACCTTTCTGCAGATTGTTGAGGTTGACCACATAGGCGTTGTGATGTTTGCCGTGGTGGAACTCCAGGGTTTCCCGGGAGTAATTGGGTGCCAGAGCATCGATGGCATAGGGCAAGGCGGGCAGAGTATGTTCCATGAAGTCTTCACAGGTTGGTTGTTGAAGGATCGGATTGTAGAAACTTTGTTCAGCGCTTGATTGCCACGGTCAAATCTACCTGACCGTCGGCCAGGGTAGCGCGGACCGGTTGAGCCGCCTGGAACTGCCCGACGCTGCTCAGCGGCTGGTCACGCTCGTCGCTCAACCAGGCATAACCGCGGCGCAGAACCAGCGAAGGATCAAGCAGCCCCAGCCGCAACCCTGCCCTGTCCCATCGCTGCCTGCCCTGAGCAATGCTGCTTTGCATGGCTTTGGGCAGTCGGGACGCCAAGCCTTGCAAGGCCTGCTGTCTGTGCTGCAAGAAACGCAGCGATTCGCCTTGCAGGCGCTGACCGGCTGAGGCTAGCCGTAGACGCTGGAGCGCCGCCAGGGCTGAGGGCCGGCCCAGTCGAGTTGCAGCCTGGTCTAGCCGCTGCGCCTGAGCATCCATGACACGCCAAGCCGACTGTTGCAAGCGACGCGCCATGAGTTGCAGTGCGCTGCGCCACACCTCATGCGGCTCTGCCACCAACTCGGCTGCTGCTGTGGGGGTGGGGGCACGCAGATCCGCAACAAAATCTGCGATGCTGAAGTCGGTCTCGTGGCCTACGCCGCTGACCACGGGCACCGGGCTGCGGGCGATCGTACGGGCCAGTGCCTCGTCATTGAAAGCCCACAAATCCTCTATGGACCCGCCCCCGCGTACAAGCAAAATAACATCGATGAAGGGCGCTGCTTGTGCTGCATCCCGGCCGGCCACGGACGGGATGGGGCCGCGCACCGGTTCACTCAAGCGGTACAGGCTAGACAGCGCCTCCATGAGTTCCCCTGGGGCCTGATTCCCCTGCACCGAGGCCGACGCCAAGACCACCGGTATGTGCGGCACTCTGCGCCGCAGCGCAGCCACCACATCATGCAGGGCCGCCGCACCCAGCGAGGTCACCAGGCCAATGCCCCGGGGCATTGGCGGCAGGCGGCGTTTGCGTGCAGCATCAAAAAGTCCTTCGGCTTCAAGTCGAGCGCGCAACTGCAAAAACTGCTCGAACAAGGCGCCCTGCCCGGCCCGGCTCATGCTCTCCACCACCAGCTGCAGTTCCCCGCGTGGCTCATAAACACCGACCCGGGCGCGCAGCTCCACCAGCTCCCCATCCCTCGGGGAAAAATCAAGCAAGCCTGCAGCACGCCGAAACATGGCGCATCGCAACTGGCCGTTGGCGTCTTTCAGCGAAAAATAACAGTGCCCGCTCGGTGCCCGGGAGAAACCACTGATTTCGCCGCGCACCAGCACCGGGTTGAAACGGGCATCCAGGGCATCCGCCACGGCGTGACACAGTGCACCAACCTCCCAAACTCGACCGGCCGGGGCAGTTGCACGCTGCTCAGCCATCACTGACGGCCAGGCGGCACTGATCCATAATCGCGCGGGTTTTCCAAACGGTTTGGGAGTTCATTTGTTTTCAATCATACAAGCGGCTGGTTGGCCAATATGGCCACTGCTCGGCTGCTCGGTGCTGGCCCTGGCGCTCATCATTGAACGATTTATCAGCCTGCGGAGCTCAAAAATAGTCCCGGCAAGCCTGCTGTCAGAGGTCCTGAGCGTCACACGCACATCGGTGCCGCCGGCCGATGTGGTCAATCACCTGGAGCAAAATTCTGCACTCGGCGAGGTGCTGGCCAGCGGGCTGCGGGCTCTCAACAGCAATCCGCGCTGCAGCGAACCCGAGTTGCGCGCGGTGATGGAGGGCACGGGTCGCTTGGTCGCCCACCGCCTTGAGCGCTACCTTAGCGCCCTCGCCACCATCGCGTCGGCGGCACCGTTGATGGGTTTGTTTGGTACGGTGGTAGGGATGATCGAGATTTTTGGCGCCCAAATACCCAGCGGCGGCGCCACCGGCGGCAACCCGGCGCAACTCGCCCACGGCATCTCGGTGGCGCTTTACAACACCGCTTTTGGATTGATTGTGGCGATTCCATCGCTGATTTTTTGGCGTTATTTCCGTGCCCGAGTCGACGGCTATTTGTTGAATTTGGAGCTGGCATCAGAACGCCTGGTGCGCCAACTTGTTCAATTGCGCGCTTAAAGCGGCCGAGCGCATGAATTTTCGACACCGAAACCGGGAAGAACCGGAAATCAACCTCATCCCGTTCATTGACGTGCTGCTGGTGGTGCTGATTTTTCTGATGCTGTCCACCACCTACAGCAAGTTCACTGAGCTTCAAATCATACTGCCCGTGGCTGATGCCGAGGCCGCCCGAGACCGCGCACGCGAAGTGCTGGTTGGGGTCAACTCGGACGGTGGGTACACGGTCAACAAGACCCCCGTCGCCGGTCGCACTGTCGAAGCTTTGGCACGCGCCCTGTCCGTCAGTGCCGGCGCCGGATCTGACACTGTGCTGCTCATCAGTGCCGATGCCAGTGCGCGACACCAGGCGGTTGTCACCGTGATGGAGGCAGCCCGCAAGGCTGGGCTGACCCAAATCACCTTTGCCACCCAGGCCCCTGGCGCGGGCCAGAACCCAGGTCCTTGAGCCGATGACGGCTGCACCCTACACCGCTGGACTGTTGCATGCGCTGAGCCGCAGTTGGGAGCGGCGCGGCCCGCTGGCCTGGCTGCTGTGGCCGATCAGCCTGATCTACTACGCCC
>Ga0208960_1000854_pt1 | contig 16694 bp, 18 predicted proteins | sample GreLakmeON33MSRF_FD_187703 | JGI IMG/M metagenome (GOLD analysis project Ga0208960, IMG submission 187703) | Freshwater lentic microbial communities from great Laurentian Lakes, MI, USA - Great Lakes metaG ON33MSRF (SPAdes) | ecosystem: Environmental > Aquatic > Freshwater > Lake | place: Great...
CCAGATCGCCTGGGTAGGGCTGCTGCGCTTGCACGGGAATGGTGTTGACGTAGGGCGTGACGAGTTCGGGTGACCATTCAATCTGGCTTTGGTGGGCCAAGGCCACCATCTGGTCCAGCAGGTAACGCGCGCGTTCGGGGCCGTAAGCGCCGACCACAGCTTGGAAGGCCTGGCGCCATTCGGCTGTTTCTGTCGGGTCGATATCTGTGGTTTTTTGCAGCATAGGTGTTGTCAAAAGCGGAATTTGGATGGCATTGAATATAGAGAATTCAGCGCGGAATGTGCTATTGATAAAACATGTTTTCGCCTGCTTAAATGGCATAAAATGCCATAAATATCTATTTTCAAGGTTATTTATGCTTTTAGATGCCGTAGATTACAAAATATTGGCGCAACTTCAAGAGGATTCGTCCGTCACCAACGTTGAGCTGGCCCGGCGCGTGCATTTGTCGCCGTCGCCGTGTTTGCAAAGGGTCAAGGCGCTGGAGGCCGCAGGGGTGATTCAGCGCTATGTCGCGCTGACCCAACCGCAAGCCCTGGGCCTGGGATTGAACGTGTTTATTTCCATCAGCCTGAAAGAGCAATCCAAGGCTGCCTTGGCCGAGTTTGAGCAGCGCATTGCTGAGCACGACGAGGTGATGGAATGTTATTTGATGACCGGCGACTCTGACTATTTAATCCGCGTGGCGATTGCCGACATGGCAGCGCTGGAAAAGTTCATATTAGAACAACTCACACCTATACCCGGGGTGGAAAAAATCCGCAGCAGTTTTGCGTTGAAGCAGGTACGGTACAAAACTGCTTTGCCACTGAAACACAGTTGACAACAGATATCTTTACGAGAATTCAATAAATCAGACTGATTGGGATACACAGTTGGTAACCAACGCCCCAGACAGATTTGATGGCAGATTCTGAATACTGTGAGTGCACTGATTTTATTTTTTTTCTGAATCTCGCAATCAATTCCTCTAGTGCGTGTTTGCTCATTCCTTCCTCAGAATCATCCTCTGAAAATAAGTCACACAAAACTCCTGAATCCAAGGTGAAATCATTGGCTTGACTGAGCGCCACCAACAGTATTTTTTCTCTGTTTGTTAAACGGATTTTGGTGTTATGAGCCGGAGATTGAAGCGTACGGTCACGCAGGCTAAGTTGCCAGTCATTGGTATTGGTCAATTTTTTAACCCGTCGACCGAGATTTTGCAAAACCATGGTCAATTCTTCGGGAGACACCGGCTTGGTCAAATAGAAATCCGCGCCTCCGTGGCTGTAACCGGTCAAACGGTCATGCAAAGCTACCCTGGCTGTCATGATCACTATGCCGACATTGGGAGATCTTTGACGAAGTCGATTGCATAAACTAATGCCGGATTCACCGGGCAAATTCAAATCGATGATGTAAATATCAATCGGTTGAACTGTCACCAGATCATCCAAGGCTGCGGCAGAAGAAACATCATGGGTTTCAAATTTCATTGCCCTTAAATGAGCCACGATTTCCTGTCTTAGTAAAACATCATCCTCAACGATTGCAACGACAAAAGGTGTATTTCTTAATATGAGATCAGAGCGATTTAAGGTTTGCATATAGGAATACTCAATATGAAAATAATGTGGTCGTCTTCTAATTGAAAATTGATATCAGAAGCTGATTTTTCAGCGGCATCCTTGACCAAAGTTAATCCTATGCCCATTCCAGGTACAGGTTGAAAACTGTCATGCCGGTAGTAACGCTGAAATAATTTTTCAGGATCCGGTCTGGCTTGGATAAGAAAATAATTTGTGATAGAAAAAACGGAATGTGTTTCATTCTCACAAATATTTATTCTGATCAGTGTATGCGGACTGGCGTATTTCAATGCATTGGAAATCAAATTTTCAATGATTAAAGTTATTAAATGTAAGTTTGAATAAAAATTAAGTGATGAATCAATTTCGATATTAAATTTATTTTCAATGATGCAATCTGGGTCAATCTGATCTTCAATGATTTGCATCACCAAAGACATTGCATGTATGACATCCGGCTTGGTGTTAATTTCGTAACGATCGACTTTGTTTGAATTTGCTACATGACTGATCAACTGATCCATTCGCTGTAATGAACTACTGATACGTTTAGAGCGCAATGCGTTTTCATTGTCTGTGCCGGAAAAATTTTTTAACGAGTAAGCAGCAAACTTCAAGGTGCTGAGTGGGCTTTTCAATTCATGAGTCAATATGTCAATCAGCGTTTGCCTTTCCTCTAACTTTTCATTGTTGATGCGTGATGTTGCATAAGCAATTTGTAAATCTTTATCTCGAATCACATTCAAAATCATTTTTTCGTAGTACTTCAAAATCAGAATCAGAAAAACCACTACACCGAATGCCAATCCATTCAAGCGGTAATTGGTATAAAAAATAAATTCAGCGCCTCTGCCTGTCAATTCTTCAGCTTCAGTAAAAATATTTATAAATCCATAAATCACCATCATTGTTAAAATAAAGTATGACAGTTTCAGTAATCGTGCAATATTGACTGGAATATCTGACGTTTTGGCTAATCCGTAAAACTGCAAGGGCAAATTCAAGGCAATCAAAGCAAGGTATACGTAAATCCCGGCTCTGACATAGTCAAGTGCTATTAAAACAAAATTGAGTAAACCTACTCCCAAAAGTAAAAGTGTCGTTATTTTGTAGACCTTATTAATGCAGTAATCTTTCATTAATGAATAACTTAACAGCATAGTTAAAAGAATTCTTAAATTTATGAATTCATAATTAATTAAACTGTAATTTTCAGCAGCCAAAAAAGGTAATAAATCAAATATTTTTCCGGATGCAAAAATTATATAAATAAAAATACTGAATTGCAAAAGACTGTAAGTCAAAATAAAATGTGATCTATCAATAATCAGTAAACCTAATGCAATACAAAATAAACTTAATGCAATCGATTGAGAAAAAGTAATGCTTTCAGTGTGAGCAGCAGTTATTTGAGAAAGTGCAGAAAGTGTGGATATTTCTGTTTTTACTGTGATATAGCCCGTATGTTGTAATTTCACAAAAAATGGTTTTTGCTGATATTTCCCATCAGAGGAAAGAGTAAAACAATGCATCCCGTAGGGACATAATCTATTTGTTGTTTTTGTCGGCGATAGACTCCCCCCGGATTGAATCAGCCAAGCTGAGTCTTGTTTTTCAAATAAGATTATTTTTTCGACAATAAAAGGGCTTAGGATAAGTATTCTGTCTTCATTGATTTTTTTTTCACTGGAAACTTGGGTATCCGATACTTCTATTTTTAACCATACATCTCCTTTTTGAAACCCTAGGTGTAGAGTATCTTTGTATGGCGTGAATTGTTTGGTTTCAATTTCCCTGATTGTGAATTCTGAGATTGAATCCACAAAATAGCTTTGTTTGAAATCGATAGCAAAAATCAGTGCGTGACTGTATGAGCAATTAAAAGCTATAAAAAAGAAAAAAAATAACTGCTTGAATCGCAATTTGTATGGTCTTTAACGAATAATTGAAGCTTAATCATAGCTTCAAACTACTTTAAAAACCATGTGTTTTTATGAGGTTTGACCAGTAAATCAGGGTGTCATTGTTTGCTCTTAAGTTAAATTGATTTCATGGGTAAATCAATTGAGTCAACGCATTTGAGCGAAGATAATTCAGATCAGGGCGAGGAAAATAGCTCGAACAATTTCCAATTGACGCCTTTTTTGGCTTTGGTCGTGTCGTTGATCTACATGTTAACGGCAGACGGTGAAATTGATGACCATGAATCGAGTCAGTTGCAGGCCGTGGTGGGTGATCACGCCGAATTGCTTGAAATTGCTATTGAATACGCTGAAGACACCCGTATTGAAGATTTTTTGATCGAATCAAAAGAAATCTTGAACTTGGATGACAAGTTTTGCATCTTGACAAATTTATGTGATTGTCTTTTATCCGATGGTGTGACTGAAGACCATGAACTTGAGTTGTTCCGCTTGATCGCTGATTCGTTTGGGATTAGTCAAATTTCTTTTCAAGCTCATTTCAATAATTTAAAAATTAAGAATGATAAAAAATTACTTGGAACATTTAACTCAGAGAGTTTGATATTGAACGGTCAGTCAGCACATTTACCACTGGCTTGTAGCTTGCTCTACATGATGGCCGCCGATGGAAATATTGCAGATGAAGAAATTGGTCAACTTCAAGTCGTCATCGGTGAATTTGACGGACTGCAGGCGGCTGCCATGAAAACCGTTCGCTCTGTCAAAATGAACTTGTTTCTTAAACAAGCAAGCCCATTGCTGACACAAGATCAAAAAATATTTATCTTGTTGAATGTTTGTGATTCCATGATGGCCGATGGAAAAATAGACGTGATAGAAGATAATTTATTTCAAAACATGCTGACTGCTTTTACTGTTTCCATGTCCAATTTTAAAAGTTATTAAGAAACTATAAGAATTAAAAATATCAAGCCATTCGACACTGACAGCGCACCTGGTTCATTTCATTCGCGTGTCAGTTCGAAAAATAACAGTTCACGAACTGGAACATTTAAAGTCAGGCATAACAAAAAGCTTGAAAGCACTTCCACAAGCAATACTCCAGTCGGCAGCGACAAAGACGGCGGTGAATGGGTTTCCAATATTGACCAAAAGGAATTGAGTTCCATTGTTACCCGGACAATGCAGGACAATGTTAAACAGGCAAATGAAAGTTTTGCCGGTCAATCCGATGTTGACAGCGTACAGAATAATGCCATCAGTCGTTTACAGCCAGTGTTGCCAGTGACTAATGAAGGTCTGAAAACGCATCTAGAACTGGCACCTGCAGAAAATAAATCAGAAAATATCCAGCGCGCTCATGAAAATAACATAGTTTTAGAGAATTTGAACCTGGATGCTGAAAATGTGGCTACTAATATTCAGCAAATTGAAATTTCTGCTGAATCTGCAAACCGGCAGAAAACTGTAGCCAACGCACTCACAGCAAATATTCAGCAAATTGAAGCATCGGCTGCGATCTCCAATCGCCAGAAAGTCGGCGCATTGATGCCGGTTACCAATAAACAGTCGGGCGGCGTTGACAAATTAACCAGCCAAACCCTAGCGCTAGACACTTCTTCGATTGATTTCAACACTGACTTTGTCTCTCTCAGCCAAAGCTCAAAAGCCTCAGATATTCCTGTTATCAAAAGCGAAGATCACAAGTTGAAATTGATAGATGCCCAGCTTGTTTTGAACTTACAAAGCAAAATTGCTTTAGTTCATTCCAATTTGGACAAACTCGTTCCAATTAAATTACACAAAGTTCTGAGTTCAATCGCGAGTACTTCGGTATATTCTAATTTAAAGCAAGTGCCATTCAGTGCTAAGAAGTCTGAATCTGATGCCGACGTTCAAGCCAAAGTCAGTCTTCAATTTGAAGAGTTGACTGAATCGGATACAAATGCAATAACAGACTTTGAAGAATCAGATCAGATACTTGAAAATCCGGATGTGAATTTAATGACTGAATCATTCTCTGACACAAAATCAGCGACAACCACAGTTCAAAAGCCGCCTTCTTTTATAAAGAATGATAAGAAAATATGGGCTATTGCCTTCATGGTTATTTGTATGCCGTTAGGCATACTTGCCAAAGGTATTATTTATCCGACTCAAACATGCTCAGGGCTGGGTCACGCTGAAAGAAACTGGATGCCGGAATACGGCGATGCTGTTCTGATACAAGAAGCATCACTTCCTTTTTCTCACAAAATAAAATTCAGTCAGACGCAGTTATGGGTAGACGGTCAGCGGTTCCCTTACTACAAAGAGTTGAGTCCAAAAACAAACTTTGCGCTTGTTTCACCAACTTGGATAAAAGGCAGTTATATCGACCAGGCTATTAACAAAACACGCTATACCTTTGAATACGATAAGGTTCGCCAGCAACTCAGAATTGATATTCAGTCAATAGGGGCAGGACTCATTGAAGGAAAAAATGGACTGATTCAAGAAAACTCTTCATTCCTTGGGCAGTGCTCTAATGACTGGTTTTAGCAGCCATGCGGTATTTTTTCATATTATGTTTACTTTGTCTTCAGGCTTGCTCTGATCGGAATACAGCAGAATATTTTTGCGAAGCACGTCAATCACATCAATGGAATGGATTTATACGTCAATATATTGTTCAATTGAATACACGGCAGATATGCGTCACCTGGTCGCCAGATTCTCCTTACTGCGGAGTATTTGGAAAAGACACTGCTTCTTCTGAATCAGTAAACCAAGCCACAGGCTTACGTACGGAGTTGCGTTATCGGGCTAAATTGTTAACTGATGCGGTGGAGTTGGAAATAATCCGCAAAGAAATCACGCCGAATTCGCAGGCAATTGGCGATTTATCACAAGATGTGGTGTCAACACTCAGGTTTTCTAAAGAAATGATGGAATTAACCAGTATTTCAGGGCAAGGGCAAGCTGAACCTATTACTTACACGTGTTCAGCTTGGAAAAAGAAGCCTTGGTGGCAGTTTTTTTGAATAACTTGAGAAGCGGTATTTAATCAATATTATTTGGGCGCTTTATCAATCGCCTTTTTTAAATCCACGTATTCCTCGCACTTGAGGCCGCAGATTTTTTCCAGCGAGGCCAGTAACTCTTTGGCTTTGGTGATCTCTTTGGTTTGCACATAGGCCATGCCCAGGTATTCAAGCGCGCCCCGATGCTGCGGGTCTATGCGCAAGGCTTCCTTGTAATTGAAGACGGCTTCCGGGAAGCGTTTGGCATTGCGCAGGCTGTAACCGAGGAGGTTGTAGCCGTCGGCATCGTTAGGGTTGGCCTTGACGAATTTCTCCAGCGTGGAGATGGCACCGGGCCAGTCTTTTTTCTCGATCTGCGCCTTGGCGTTGCCCAGGTCTGAGCCGGCGGCTGAAGGTCCGGACACGTCGGCAGCTTGGGCGACGTGAAAATTTAAGCCGAGCAAGGCAGCAATTAACAGGTGTTTGGTCATGGTTTTCTTTCAAGGGGCCGAGAAGCGGAAATGGCAGCATTATGCAGAGTTGGCACCAAGTTGACAGTAAAGGCCGTCAGTTGGTTAGATAATGATTGGATATTGTTAGATTTGCAACTGGAGTTCCCATGAAATTGACGCCTGAACAACACGCCGAATTCGACCGCGAAGGTTATTTGTTTTTCCCCGGCTTGTTTACCCCAGAGGAAACCAAAAACCTGGTGGATGAAGTCCCCAACTTGTACAGCCGTCACGAGGCTTACAACGTGCGTGAAAAAGGCAAGGACGCGGTGCGTACCAATTTCGCGGCGCACATGTATTCTGAGCCGTTTGCCAAATTGGCCCGCCACCCGCGCATGATCGATCCGGTCGAGGACTTGTTCGGCGAAAAGCTGTACATGCACCAGTTCAAAATCAACGGTAAGATGGCTTTTGAAGGCGATGTCTGGCAATGGCACCAAGACTACGGCACTTGGCTGAACGACGACATGATGCCCACCGAGCGCGCCATGAACGTGGCTATTTTTCTCGACGATGTCAATGAGTTCAACGGCCCGCTGATGTTCATTCCCGGCAGCCATAAAAAAGGCGTGGTCGACGCCAAACATGACTTGACCACCACCAGCTACCCACTGTGGACCGTGGACAACGATCTCATCTCCCAACTGGTGGAGCGTGCCGGCGGCAAACAAGGCGGCATCGTCAGCCCCACTGGTCCGGCGGGTTCCATGATTTTGTTCCACAGTTGTTTGGTTCATGCCTCGGCCAGCAACCTGTCGCCTTGGAACCGGGTCAGCGTTTACCTTAGCCTGTGCGCCGTCTCCAACCACATCCGCCGCCATAAGCGGCCCGAGTTCATCGCTCACCGCGATTTCACACCCATCGAATGCCTGCCCGACGATTGCCTGACAAAGTCATACCCTGTTGATTTGCCTTGGGCCAAGGGCTTGCCTGCCAGTGCGCTGGTCACCACGGATGTACCGATTGACCAGACCAAAACTGCTGCATGAGCCTGTACCAACAACTTCAACAACGCGCCGCTGACAACAAGCCCATACGGGTCGCGCTGATTGGCGCTGGCAAGTTCGGCGCCATGTACTTGGCGCAAGTGCCGCGTACCCCCGGTGTTCATCTGGTCGGCATTGCTGATTTGTCGATTGATAACGCGCGTGCCAACTTGGCGCGTGTTGGCTGGCCGGCGCACCAGGCCTCGGCCCAGAGTCTGGATGATGCGTTTAAGCAAGGCCTGACCTACTTGACCCAAGACTGGCAGGCGCTGGTATCGCACCCGCTGGTCGATGTGGTTGTCGAATGCACCGGCAACCCGATTGCCGCGGTAGAGCATTGCCTGTCTGCGTTCGCCCACGGTAAACACGTGGTGAATGTCACGGTGGAGGCAGATGCTTTCTGTGGACCGCTTCTGGCTCGCAAAGCGGCTGACGCAGGTCTGGTGTATTCCTTGGCTTTTGGCGATCAGCCTGCGCTCATTTGCGATTTGGTGGATTGGGCGCGCACCTGCGGCTTTCCGGTCACGGCTGCTGGTCGCGGCCACAAATGGCTGCCGCATTTCAGCGAGTCCACACCTGAAACAGTTTGGGGCAATTACGGTTTAACGCCTGAGCAAGCCGCGCGTGGCGGTTTGAATCCCAAAATGTTCAACAGCTTTTTGGATGGCTCCAAACCTTCGATTGAATGCACTGCCGTAGCCAACGCCACTGGTTTGCATGTGCCGTCTAATGGTTTGTTGTATCCACCGGCCAGCGTTGAAGACATTCCTTTCGTCACCCGGCCCGTCAGCGAAGGCGGTGTGCTCGAGCGCAAGGGCATGGTCGAAGTGATTTCCTCGCTAGAAGCCGATGGTCGCGTCATTCCTTATGACATACGCATGGGCGTGTGGGTGACAGTGGAAGCCGAAACCGACTACATCAAACATTGCTTCGAGGAATACAACGCCCACACTGACCCGAGCGGACGCTATTTCACGCTGTACAAGCGCTGGCACCTGATCGGACTGGAAGTCGGTATGTCGGTGGCCAGCGTCGCTCTGCGCGGCGAAGCGACAGGTGTGGCCCAAGGCTGGCATGCCGATGTCGTGGCGACTGCCAAACGTGATTTGCAAGCCGGTGAAATACTGGACGGCGAGGGCGGTTACACGGTTTGGGGCAAATTGCTGCCTGCACACACATCGGCACGCATGGGAGGTTTGCCGCTGGGCTTGGCGCACCAGGTCAAGCTGATACGGCCGGTGAAAAAAGGACAGTCTTTGTGTTGGGACGATGTCGCCATGGACACCGGATTACCGGCTTACAAGGTTCGCCGCGAAATGGAAACCCTGTTCAAGACCTGACACACGTCGCATCAACGTTTGCTCAGCTCGCTGCGAATCACTTTCATCAATAGCATCCATTCGCCACCGTTTTGCACGGTGAAGGTGAAGCGTTCTTTCATGCCGTTGTTCATTTCTATTTCATGCCAGTTTGAAAAAATAGACAAACCGCCTTTGCGCACCGCAGTGTCGGTGAATGAGATTTCAATGTGAATAAATGAAATCTCTTCGTTGCTGTCAAAGGATTTGAAATACAAGCCATCCGACAGCAGATACAACACCCCGGTGGGCAATGAAAACCGACTGGTGGTATTGGCCGGACCATAGGCAATGATGGTCTTATTAATCAACTCGACCGGTATGTTTTGCTGAATGATTTGCTGAGTGTCATGAGATTTGTACAGAGCAAAAGCCAGTCCGATGCCCAGAATACCCAGCGCGTAATTGTTGTTCAGCGTGAGGATAAACACCAGCATGGCCAGCCAGATGAACGGCATCCACAAGTCCATGCGCATTTGCCACGGGCCGCGCGAAATCAACAGCGAACTGTTATCCAGCGTATTGGCCAGAATCAGCGGTGAAATGCTGGGTTTATGGCTCTCCACATGCGGCAGATGTGAGCCGCAATTTTGGCAAAACACATTTTCGCTGGGATTGATGAAATAGCAGCTGGTGCAAATCATGGCTGGCTTTCGATGTCCATCACTGTCAATGACTCTTAGCTTTGCTGCTGCTGTCTGAGGCGGGTTTGTCGTGCGATGAAGTTGAACCGTGGCCGGTATCTTCTTTGGCCGTTGAGTCATGTGCCGGTTCGCCGTGGGCAGGGGCATCGTGGCCGGCACCAGCCGCTGAAGCTTCGTGACCTGCTTTGGATTCAGGTGCGGTTTCCCGGCTCAGGAAGTTGTAGATGGCCAGAGAACTCAAGACCACGGTCAGTCCGCAGAGCAAACCGATGATGAAAATAATGAATCCCCCGCTGCCTTCGGTGCTGTCTTCTTGTTTAAGGCTGGAAGCTTTGGCTGTTTTGGCAGCTGTTTCATCAACTTTTTTACCAATGGCTTGCAGTTTGGCTTTGAGTTCATTGACCGACGTACTTAAGGGCGTCAGATTACTTTCCAGTGCTTTGGCTGCTTGCGTGTTTTCTGCCATCAACTCTTCAATGCGCGCCAAGGTCTGCTGGTTGGCGGCCTCTACATTGGTGGCGTTTTGCGCAATATTCTGACCGAATGATTTTTGCAATTCGATTCTTTGCTTTTCCAGCGTGAGTTTGAACTCATCCGGCAATTTGATGACAACAGGTTCTGGGGGTATGCGCAATTGCTCTTGCAATGTATGGAGTTGAGTGGCAAGTTGTGTTTGCCGCTCCATCATCTCGCGCAGCAGTTGTTCTGTCGGATTAGGTAAAGATTGGAAATGACTCAGCTGCTGGGAATTTAAGGAGATGAAATCCAACAATTGCGAGTTTTTTTCAAGCAACTGTTTTATATCGTTTTCCGATTGCTCGCGTGCTGCCAACCACTCCGGCGCAATCGCCAGGCCATTCACGGCTGATGAATCGATGGACAAGGCTTGCGCAGTACTGACTGTTTCGTGTTCAACCGCTACCGGCTTGTCCTCATTTACATGATGGATGGTTTCATCCTGTGCCTTAACCATGAGATCCAGGTCGATATTCAACATAGATGTGTGCTGGGCGGGAGGTTGAGGCGTTTCCAGACTCAAGACCAGGTCTTGAACCTCTTTGCCTGTGTCGCCAACGCTTTCTGTGCTGACAGGCAATTCTGCTAAGGTGGCTTGTAGCAAAGGGGCATCGCTTGTTTCTTCGGCTACAACAGGGGCAGGACGTTTAACGGGCGCGCCGCATTTGCCGCAAAATTTCGCAGTCAGTGAGATGGGTTTTCCGCAAGCGCCGCATTCCATGGTGTTACCTGTGTCTTTCATTCAGATGAATAAATTCGGCACGGGGAGTATTTACCTGAGCCTGCGTGGTGTTCTTCACAATCTCTGATCACGATTTCTTCTGCGGCTTCCTGACTTTTGTCGGTGTATGCATCTGCGCAGTAAGCGGCTTCGCCATCAAAGCTGTAGACAAACGCCTTGTAGGGTTTGTCGGGAAATTTTTTACGGTTAAATCTTTCGAACAGTTTTTTGCATTTGCCCAGCAATGGGGGTTTGTAGAGGCCGGCCAAGGGCTGAAAGCGTTTAGGTCTCTCCTGAGCGGCAAGCTCCTCTTGCAAGTTCGATCTTTCCACCGGGGCAGCAGCATCGTCAGAACCGTGATCTGTGGATGATGCATGGTCGTTGCCCTGCTCGTCCTGTGGCGGATTTGCCATATTTTGTTGCGGCGCAGCATCAGGCTGCGGTCCTTTAAGGAGCGCTTTCGAATAAAAATACATAGGCACATTGATGGCAGTCATCAATATCGCCATGATCAGGTATTTACTCAGGTTGGACATAGGGGAAAGTGAAATAGTCAATATTGACCACGGTTTGCAAGCCATTCTTGCATTACTTGGATCGGCTGATCATGCCTGTACTTGAGCAGCTTTGTGCGACATCAGCTGCAATTCGTAGTTTATTGAAGTAATGAAACTTCCTTTATTTGCATATGTGATGTAATTTATAAAAGAAAAATATTACCAAAGTTGATTTAGAATAGGTACCTTAGCATGAATGTTTACTATTGAGGAATAACATGGCCGATCAAGTCACCCAAAGCAGTTTGATCATTGGAGAAGGCGTGTTTTTCACCGGCACCATCTATGCGCCTGGAACTGCCAGCATCAATGGCACCGTCAAGGGGGAAGTCAACGTGTCCGATTTGCAAATCGGGCCCAAAGGCAATGTGGCAGGCAAGATAGAAGCCAAAGTCATTGATGTGCATGGACTTCTGTCTGACGATATTGTCTGCCACGACCATATTTTGATACACCGTACCGGTAGCGTTTCCGGTCAATTGGATTATTCTGATATCGAAATCGAGCGCGGCGGTCAGTTCAAGGGCACTATGGTTCAGCATGCAAACGCCAAAATTAGCAATAACCCTCAAAATGTGCAAGCCATTAAAAATAATACGAAAATTTAATTTTATTGTATTTTATAATTAATTTATATTTAATCATAAGCTTAATTATTTTTTATGCAAAACCTGTCATCCGGTTTTGCACTTGATCCGTTATCAGTCTCAAGATTATTAACGGATCATTCATGTACAAGCCTCTCCATCTGCAAACCGACAGCAGCAGCGTCGAAATAGACCGTCGCTACCAGTATGTACCCTCAGAGCACACACCTATTCGCAATACCTTCGAACGTATCCGTACCCAGTTGGCACAGGAAGCAGAGCAAAAAAGCCGCCCTGTGTCCCGTTTGTACTCCAGCTTGAGAGCAGTTAAGCCTTAAGTTAGCGCTTTACCGGGCGTCGGCGACTATGATTCGCCATGGCACTTAAATCTACTGTTTACAAAGCGCAATTACAAATTGCCGATATTGATAACTCATATTACGCCGACCACGCACTGACGCTGGCCAGGCATCCTAGCGAAACCGACGAGCGCATGATGGTCAGATTGGCCGCCTTGTCGCTCAACGCCTATCAGTTACAAAGCGTTTGCAATGGCGACGGCGTTCTGGCTTTTGGCGCGGGCTTGTCCGACCCCGACGACCCGGATGTATCGCTGACCGATTTCACTGGACGTAAACGTTTGTGGATAGAGGTCGGTCAACCTGACGACAAAGTCTTGCAACGCGCCGGTAGCAAATCGGATCGGGTGTTGGTCTATGCGTTTTCATCCTCGGCAGATATCTGGTGGCGTGGCATTGAAAACAAATTGCAGCGGCAGCAAAAACTGGGGGTGGTGAGAATTCCACACCAAGCTGCGCAAGACATGGCGGCCATGGCTGAACGCAGCATGCAATTACAAGTCACGATTCAGGAAGCAGGGATGACCTTGAGTTCCAGCCGCGGCAGCGTGCATTTCGAGCCAGTTGTCTGGTTGTGAGGGCCTGTCAACAAAAGATGATGGGCGCTTCAGTGGCAGGCCTTGCGTTTGAGCGGTGCTATCCTCGTTGATTGACCGAAACTGTTTGATTAAAGGCTGACCATGACATCTTCCATGCGCTACATAGAACACGGCACTGGCGGTGCCCCCGAGGTGATGCACCCGGCGCAAACCGGCGCGCCCCAGGCCGGTCCCGGCGACGTGCTGATCAAAGTGGCTTACGCAGGTGTCAACCGGCCGGATTGCCTGCAACGCAGTGGACGCTATCCGCCGCCTCCCGGTGCTTCCCCCATTTTGGGTCTGGAGGCCTCAGGCCATGTGGTTGCCGTGGGCGAAGGTGTGACGCAGTGGCGCGTTGGCGATGCAGTCTGCGGCTTGGCCAACGGCGGTGCCTACGCAGAGTACGTGGCCATTCCTCAAGGCCAGGTCTTGTCAGTGCCTAAAGGATTGAACTTGTTGCAAGCCGCGGCTTTGCCGGAAAACTATTTCACCGTCTGGACCAATGTCTTTCAGCGCGGTCGTTTGCAGTCGGGCGAAACATTCCTGGTGCACGGCGGATCTTCCGGCATAGGCTTGACGGCGATTCAACTGGCCAAGGCTTTTGGCGCGCGCGTCTTGTGTACCGTCGGTAATGCAGACAAAGTGCAGGCTTGTTTGAAAGCCGGTGCGGATGTGGCTATCAATTACCGTACTCAGGACTTTGTCGATGAAGCCCTGGCAGCAACCGCGCAGCAAGGCGTCAACATCATTTTGGACATGGTCGGCGGCGACTATATGCAACGCAATCTCAAGGCCTTGTCGGTTGACGGTCGCCTGGTACAGATTGCATTTTTGCAACCTTCTAAAACCGAGGTTGACTGGATAGGCTTGATGGTCAAGCGTCTCACATTCACCGGCTCGACTTTGCGCCCACGCAGCTTAGCCGACAAGGCGCAAATGGCGGCTGAACTCAAGCAAAACGTCTGGCCCATGATGGAGCAGGGTAAGTGTCTTCCAGTGATTCACCAGGTGTTTGATCTTGACCAGGCAACTCAAGCCCATGCATTGATGGAGTCATCCACACACATCGGAAAAATCATGTTGAAAGTGGCGGGCGACTGATTGGCTTGCCTCACCATTTTGCGGTAGTCAAAATGCAAATGTCGGTCATTTTTGGCATGGCTAAAGCGCATAATTCAGTCAGTTAAATGGACTTGTTGAGTAAAAAACCGATGAAATCCCTTCATTCCTTGTTAGTTTTACCTTTGCTGATGTCTGCTGCGCTTCTTCACGCAGCGGATCAGCAAGGACACGCCGCCCACAGCCACGGAATGGGTATGCTTGAACTCGTCATTCAAGGTAAGACCGTTAAAGCAACGTTTGAGATTCCCATGGAAAGCCTGCTCGGTCATGAATACCTTCCCCGCAGTGCTGCGGAAAAAAAGGCCATGGCCAATTTGAAGGCAGGCGTGGCCAAGGCTGCTTATTTCATGAGCTTTCCTGCTGCCGCACAGTGCCAGGAAAAATCAATGAAAACTGAATCTGTCATGTTTGAAGGTAAAAAATCCGAGCACGCAGACTTGGATGCCGAGCTTGAATTTGAGTGCGCCAAGCCTGAGGCCTTGACCCAAATCGAATTTCCGCTGTTTGCCAAACACCCGCGCCTGGGCAGCTTGAAAGTCGACATGGTCAGCCCCAAAGGCCAAAAGTCAGTGACAGTCAAGACCAAAGACCCGGTGTTGCGCTGGTGAGCAAGTCTGCGATTCACCTTCGTGCGTTAACCCACGCTTGGACCGGCCAGCCGCCGTTGTTCCAAATCGAAGAACTGACTGTGACTCAGGGCAAACATTTGTTCATTCAAGGCCCTAGCGGTTGCGGCAAAAGTACGCTGCTGTCTTTGCTTGCCGGTGTGCAAGCGGTGCAAAACGGTGTCTGTCAGGTGCTGGGTCAGGACATGGCTGCCTTGACTGCGGTGCAACGCGACCGCTTGCGCGGTGAGCAAATGGGCGTCATTTTTCAGCAGTTCAATTTGTTGTCTTACCTGGACGTGCAAGCCAATGTGTTGATGCCCACGCGTCTCTTTCCAAGCCGGGCCGCTGCATCCTCTCGTGCATGGGGTAGCCCCGCTGATCAAGCCAAAGCGCTGGCTCAAGCCCTGGGTCTGGCAGAAAAAATGTGGCGTCAACCGATCAACCAGTTGTCGGTTGGTCAGCAGCAGCGCGTGGCAGCCGTGCGCGCTTTGATGGGTGCGCCGGAACTGGTGATTGCTGACGAGCCGACTTCAGCGCTGGATGACGCGCGGCAACTCGAATTCCTGGATCTGCTTTTGCACACCGCTGAAAAGCAAAACACCAGCGTCATCATGGTGAGCCACAACGCGCGGCTGGCGCATCGCTTTGACCAGGTGTTTGAAATGCACGCCGGAGGCCACTCATGAGTTTGTGGATCTCTCTTGCCTGGCACAGCGCCTGGTCGCGCCGTTTTGCTTTGGCCTTGGTAACAGTTTCTGTCAGCGTATCGGTCTTGATTTTGCTCGGTGTACAGCAATTGCGGGAAGACGCCAGACGCAGTTTTTCCAACGCACTGAGCGGTGTTGACTTGATCGTCGGCCCGCGCGGCAGCGCCACCGAATTGATGCTCTACAGCGTGTTTCAAATCGGCCGGCCGTCGCGCAACATGGGCATCAGCGGGTATGAGGAAATCCGCCGCATGCCCCAGGTTCGATGGGCGGTGCCGATACAGCTGGGAGACTCTTACAACGGGCACCCGGTGCTGGGCACGACTGCAACTTTGTTCACTGAATTCAAAAGCCAAGGTAAAGGCTTGCAATGGACTCAGGGGCGCGCTTTTGGTAACCCTGCGGACAATAGCGATGCCATGTCTGAAGTGGTGCTGGGGGCGGAGGTCGCCAGACGTTTCGGTCATCGCGTTGGCGATAAACTGGTGCTGACACACGGTGCCGGCGGCGGCCCCGAGGACACAGACCATGATGATCATCCTTTGACCATCGTCGGCATTCTTGCCGCCACGGGTGCGCCCATTGACCGCACTGTGCTGGTCAACCTGGAGGGCTTTGAAGCCATGCACCAGGGTTGGGGCATGGGCATTTCGCCCAAATCATTGAAATCAGCCGCGGCGGCATTACCGCAGGTGGCCAACCCCCAAGACCTGCAGCCGGTCAGCCTATCGGCTGTTTGGGTAGGTTTGCACAATCGCGCCGAAGTATTCTCGGTACGCCGAAAAATTGAAAGCTTTAACCGTGATCCCTTGATGGCGGTGTTGCCGGGTGTTGCCTTGGACGAACTCTGGCAAGTCGTCAAAGTGGTAGAAAACAGCCTGGTGCTCATAGGCATGCTGGTGGCGGTCAGCGCCATGCTTAGTGTGGCAGCCGTGCTTCT
>Ga0208960_1000855_pt1 | contig 16668 bp, 13 predicted proteins | sample GreLakmeON33MSRF_FD_187703 | JGI IMG/M metagenome (GOLD analysis project Ga0208960, IMG submission 187703) | Freshwater lentic microbial communities from great Laurentian Lakes, MI, USA - Great Lakes metaG ON33MSRF (SPAdes) | ecosystem: Environmental > Aquatic > Freshwater > Lake | place: Great...
ATGGAGTTTTTTGCCAACGATAAAGTGATTGTGAATCCCCTTAGAGTGAAAGAGCGTTTTGCCTATGAGCTGGAAACAAATTTGGTGCTTTTTCATACCTCAACCAGCCGCAACTCTTCTACTATTATAGAGCAACAAACCAAAAATATCACTTCTAAACAAGAAAAATCTTTAGAGGCTACGCATCAACTGAAACAACAAGCCGTCAACATGAAAGAGGCTTTGTTACGCGGCGAATTATCAAGAGTGGGCGAAATTCTCGACCATGGCTGGAAGTTCAAAAAACAAATGGCTGAGGGTATTACCAACCCGATGATTGACAATTTATATGAAGAAATGATGAAGGCTGGCGCTACCGGCGGTAAAATATCGGGTGCTGGTGGTGGCGGATTTATGATGTTTTATTGCCCCAACAACAGCCACTATAATGTTAAAGCTGCTCTAGCGAAATACGACGGGGCAGTAAAAGAATTTTTATTTACTAAAGGCGGATTGCAAACATGGAAAATCTAAAAAGAATCGTTCAAGATTCAATAGCGCTTAAAACCAAAGTATTAAACTCTCCGGCAATGCTCGAACTTACCTTAAAGGTAGCCAATGAAATTGTAAAATGTTTTAAAGCCGACGGTAAAGTATTGTTTTGTGGAAATGGTGGTAGCGCTGCCGATGCACAACATTTAGCAGCCGAATTCAGTGGCAGATTTTATTACGACAGAGCTCCTCTTTTCTCTGAAGCTTTGCATGTAAATACTTCTTATGTTACTGCGGTGGCAAACGATTATTCTTACGATGAAATTTATGCTCGATTGATTCAAGCTAAAGGTCGCAAAGGAGATATATTAATTGGTATGTCGACTTCTGGTAACTCGGGAAACGTGGTGAAAGCTTTCGAACAAGCCAAAAAACAAGGAATGATTGTTATCGCTATGACGGGCGAAACTGGAGGTAAAATGAAAGATTGTTGCGATTATTTAATGAATATTCCATCTACTGATACTCCACGTATTCAAGAAGTGCATATGCTTTTGGGACACGCAATTTGCGAAATAGTTGAAGCAAAAATGTTCCCTAGATAGTGGTGAAAGAAGCCGTAATATTGGCTGGTGGCTTTGGTACGCGCTTGCAAACCGTAGTGGCCGATGTGCCCAAACCTATGGCCCCTGTTAACGGCAAACCCTTTTTACAATATATTCTCGATTACTGCATCAAACAAGGTATAGAAAGCGTTGTTCTTTCTACAGGCTACAAACATGAAGTGATTTTTTCGTTCTTCGGTGCACAATACAAAAACTTACTAATTCAATACGCACACGAACAAGAACCATTAGGTACCGGTGGCGGAATTCAGTTTGCTCTGCAAAAATGTAAAGATGAAAATGTAGCGGTATTAAATGGCGACACCTTTTTCGATGTGGATTTGCAAGAATTGGAAAGTCAACACATCAAAGCGCAAAGCGAGTTCTCTATCGGTACCAAGAAGATGTACCATTTCAATCGCTACGGAATCATTCAAACCAAAGAAAATAGAATTACGGCTTTTGAAGAGAAACGCGCGGTAGACGAAGGAATAATTAATGCTGGCGTATATATCATCAATAGAAATAAATTTCTCGATGTACATCTCCCCACCAAATTTTCCATGGAGAAAGATTACATGGAAAAATACTTTTCCTCTAAACCTTTTTATGCCTTTGAATTTGATGGATACTTTATAGATATTGGTATTCCTGAGGATTACGAGAAGGTGCAGGTGGATTTCTTGTAGGGGCGAACTGTGTTCGCCCACCTAAATATAAAACGGGCGAGCGCAGCTCGCCCCTACAAAATTACTGATTATTTTCTGCAGGAATCGCAGTATCTTCAATCACCGAATTTTAAGGAACAACAGGCTCTTCGGGAGCCAAAAACTGCTCTCTAAAATATCTTCTTTGAAACAATAAAATCATTAAAACACCAATGGTGATAGCCGAATCGGCAACATTGAAAATAGGAGGAAAAATATAGTCGCCACCTAAATCAAAAGGCATCCATTCGGGGTAACGCGCCGAAAAGAAAAGCATATCTACTACTTCCCCCTTCAAGAAACCTACTTTACCACTAAAATCGGGTAAGAAAGAAGCGGGTTCCATAATGTGGTAATCGCTTTCCGAGAAAATTTTACCATAAAAAACGCTATCGATGATATTACCTATAGCGCCAGCCAAAATCAAAGCAAGGCTATATACCATGCCTCCAATTTTACCACCCTTAATCTTTTGCCATAAATAATAGCCAATCAAACTAACGGCAACAATTCTAAAGGAAGTAAGCAACAATTTAGCAACATCTTTTGAAAGAAAAGGAATCTCCCAACCAAAGGCCATTCCTGGATTTTCAACAAATTGAATTTGAAACCAACTTAAACCCAAAAAATCAAAAGAATCGCCATAGGCGAAATTTGTTTTTACATAAAACTTCACCAGCTGATCTATCAATAGAACAGCAAAAATGGTGATAAGCGCTTTTTTTAGTTGTGATTTGTTGCCCTGCTCCTCCATCAATTATTCACCTTTCGACAGTGCATTTTTAGCTTCAATACTCAAGGTTGTGTGAGGAACAATTTTCAATCTCTCTTTAGAAATTAGTTTGCCTGTTTCTCTGCAAACACCATAAGTATGGTTTTCAATTCTTACCAAAGCAGCTTGCAATTGCATGATGAATTTACGCTGACGGTGAGCCAATGACGCAATTTTCTCACGATTCATAGATTCGCCACCATCTTCCATCATGTTAGCAGTACCAGCACTTTCCGTATCTGATTCATCAGAATGATCTAACTGACCTTGAAAATGTTTCAAATCTATTTCAGCTTCCTCGATTTTCTCTTGGATAATTTTTTTGAATTCAGCTAGCTCTTTATCAGAGTATCTAACTTTTTCTTCTTCGTTGCCTTTCTTTGCTGCCATAAACCCTAATTTAATTTATCAATACTTATTTCGGTTTTTAAATCTTCATCTATTTCCACCTCAACCCCACTCTCCACGCTCAATACCCACTCTACATTATCGGCTAGCACTTCGCTGCAAATGTAATTTTTATTATTGTCAATTGCAGCTACTATTCCCTCTACAGTTTTAATTTTCAAAGAAATTCTGTCGGTTAGCTCAAAGTTACTGTCTTTACGCAGGTTTTGAACTCTATTCACCAACTCTCTAGCAATTCCTTCTTCCTTCAACAGGGGAGAAATAGTCATGTCTAAAGCTACGGTTAATCTTCCTTCGTTGGCTACAGCCCAGCCAGGAATATCTTCCGACAAAATTTCAACGTCTTCTAAAGTAAGAATTATTTTCTCTCCCTCAATATCTAGGTCGAACGCATTGCTTCTCTCAAGGGTTGCAATATCCTGCTTATTAAATTTAGCCACCGCCGCCGCAATCTGCTTCATTTGCTTTTGGTACTTGGGTCCGAGCACTTTAAAATTCGCCTTTATTTTTTTCACCAAGATTCCTGAATCCTCCGTGAGGTACTCCAAATCTTTCACGTTCACTTCCGATAAAATCAAATCTTTAATGGCCTCCACTTGTGCTTTAAATTTCTCATCCAAAATCGGAATCATAATTTTTTGCAAAGGCTGACGAACCTTGATTTTGTATTTTTTTCTTAAGCTCAAAACCATTGATGAGAAGGCTTGCGCCAATTCCATTCTTTGCTCTAAGTCGGTGTCTATCGCACTTTCATTCACCACAGGGAAATCGCTCAAATGAACTGATTCTACTTTATGTCTATTGGTTACCGCATTTAAATCTCTAAACAATTGATCCATGAAAAATGGCGCCAATGGTGCAGATAATTGTGATACTACTTCTAAACAAGTATACAATGTTTGGTAAGCTGCCATTTTATCCTGTCCGTACTCGCCCTTCCAAAAACGTCTTCTGCACAAACGAACATACCAGTTACTCAACTGCTCGCTCACAAAATCTTGAATAGCTCGCGCAGCTTTGGTAGGCTCATATTCGGCCCATTGCGTATCTACTTCTTTAATTAAAGAGTTGAGTTTAGAAATAATCCAACGATCTATTTCAGGGCGCTCATCTAAAGGAACCTCAGCCTCTGAATAGTTGAATCCATCTAGGTTTGCGTACAAGGCAAAGAACTGATAGGTATTGTATAAAGTACCAAAGAATCTTCTTTGCACTTCTGTAATTCCATCTAAATCGAATTTCAAATTGTCCCAAGGTTGAGCATTTGAAATCATGTACCAGCGCGTAGCATCGGCACCGTATTTATCCAAAGTCACAAATGGATCGATAGCGTTACCCAAACGCTTGCTCATTTTCTGACCGTTCTTGTCTAATACCAATCCGTTCGACACTACATTTTTAAACGCAACGCTATCAAAACACATAGTGGCAATTGCGTGTAAAGTATAGAACCAACCGCGTGTTTGGTCAACACCTTCGGCGATAAAATCGGCTGGAAAAGCTTTGTTGTTGTCAATCAATTCTTTGTTTTCAAAAGGATAATGCCATTGCGCGTAAGGCATAGCGCCCGAATCGAACCACACATCAATCAAATCGCTTTCGCGTTTCAATGGCTTGCCCGTAGCAGAAACCAAGGTGATTTGATCAACGAAGTTTTTATGTAAATCTAAAATATTGTAATTCTCTTTGCTGAAATTTCCTGGAACGAAAGTATCCAACGGATTGCTTTTCATCACGCCAGCAGCAACAGCTTTAGCACATTCGTTTTTCAATTCTTCCACAGAACCAATACAAATTTGCTCTCCACTCTCATTGCTCCAAACTGGTATCGGAATTCCCCAATAACGTGAACGCGATAAATTCCAATCGTTCAAATTGTCTAGCCAGTTACCAAAACGACCAGTACCCGTACTTGCCGGTTTCCAGTTGATGGTTTTGTTCAACTCGCTCATGCGCTCCTTCATAGAAGAAGCCTTGATAAACCATGAATCTAAAGGATAATACAAAACGGGTTTATCGGTTCTCCAGCAATGCGGATAACTGTGTTCATATTTCTCAACTTTGAATGCTTTATTTTCAGTTTTCAGTTTGATAGAAATCTCTACATCCACTGATTTTTCGGGGGCTTGGACCTGTCCGTCCACTGACGGATAGTATTCATTCTTCACAAATTTACCCGCCAACTCGCCCATTTGTGCAACGAATTTTCCTTGTAAATCAACTACCGGAACAGGATTGCCTTCAGCGTTCAACACCAACATTCCCGGTACTCCTGCATCTTTCGCAACTTTCGCATCATCGGCACCAAAGGTAGGCGCAATGTGCACGATACCTGTACCATCTTCTGTAGTTACGAAATCACCTGTTATTACGCGGAAAGCTTTATCGGCATTTTCGAAAGGCAATACGTAAGGCAACAATTGTTCGTATTGAATACCCACTAAATCGGCACCCACAAGAGATTGCATTACTTTAAAAGGAATTTTTTTGTCTCCTTCTTTGTATTCTAAAGTTTCACTCTCCTCGAATTTTCCTGAGAATTGCTTCGCCAATAAAGGTTTCGCTAAAATAACTTGAATTGCTTCGTGCGTATATTGATTGAAAGTCTTCACTAAAACGTATTCAATCTTCGGTCCCACAGCCAAGGCTGTATTCGAAGGAAGTGTCCAAGGAGTAGTCGTCCATGCTAAGAAATGTACGTCCCCCTCAACATTGAACTTTGAACCCGCCAGTAGTCGGGCAGGCTCTTGAACTTTGAACATCGCTACGACGGTAGTATCCTTTACATCTTTATAGCAACCTGGCTGATTCAACTCATGAGAACTCAAACCAGTACCCGCAGCAGGAGAATAAGGCTGAATAGTATAGCCCTTGTACATCATATCATTTTTGTACAATTTCTGCAACAAAAACCAAACGCTTTCAATGTACTTATTTTCGTAGGTAATGTATGGATCTTCCATATCTACCCAATAGCCCATTTGTACAGTAAGATTATTCCAAATGTCGGTGTACTTCATCACCGCTTCTCTGCAAGCTTTGTTGTAATCTTCAATAGAAATTTTCTTTCCAATATCTTCTTTAGTGATACCCAACTCCTTCTCCACACCTAATTCCACTGGCAATCCGTGCGTATCCCAACCGGCTTTACGATTAACTCTATAACCCTTCAATGTTTTGTAGCGACAAAAAATATCCTTGATGGTTCTTCCCATCACGTGGTGAATACCGGGCAAACCATTGGCTGAAGGCGGACCTTCAAAAAACACAAAGGGCTTGTTTTCGTCGCGCGAAGAAATACTCTTTTCAAAGATGTTGTTCGCTTCCCAAAAGGCTTGAACCTCGCGGCCTACCGCAGGTAAATCTAAGCCTGTATATTCTTTATATTTTGTTGCCATTAATTGCTTGTATTTCAAGGAGTGCGAAAATAAGGAAAAGAGGGGAATGTTCCATGCCTTCTTTCTGCTAAGTTTAGCGAAGCGAACTTTGCTGAATCCTTTCTTGAAGCTTTTAGCTTCTAATCATAACGAATACTTATTTTTCTCTTTTCTAATCTTTTGATTAAATTCGGGGCGATTCTGGAAAATTAAAATTGGTTTTATGATTAAAAAATTACTTTTTGTTCAAATATTACTCTTGTTTACTATTTTCTTAGAAAAGAACTTAAATGGGCAAGTAGGAGCCTTAGACACAACCTTTAATCATAATGATAAAGGCTTTGGTATTGGTGAGGGGGGAAATAATTTAGTCTATACCACACTACTGCAGAACGATGGAAAAATAATTATTGGAGGCCAATTCACTTCTTTTCAAGGAAATAAAATAAATTATTTTACAAGGTTAAACTCGAATGGCACCGTGGATACGAGTTTCAAAAATGGCAATAGTTGCAGTGGAATTGTTCATAGTTTAGCTATCCAATCCGATCAAAAAATACTTGTCGGAGGAGTCTTTCAATCGTACGACAATCATTATATAAATCGTATGGTTCGTTTAAATTCTGATGGAACAATAGATTACTCCTTTAATATAGGTTCTGGTTTCAACGACGATGTTGGAGCAATTTGTATTCAAAATGACGGAAAAATAATAGTGGGTGGAAGTTTTACTTCATACAATGGAACAAATATTAATAGGCTTGTTAGATTGAATATTGATGGGAGTATAGACAATACTTTTAACGTTGGTAACGGAGCCGATAGTTGGATTGGTGAGATTACAATACAATCTGATAATAAAATATTAATCGGGGGAGGATTCACCTCGTATAATAATATTAGCAGAAATAGAATAGCCCGATTAAATTCTGATGGAAGTTTAGACACTTCTTTTGACCCGGGTACAGGATTTAACATTAGCGTTAATACAATAGGAATAAATTCTTTAGGGAAAATAATAGTTTCTGGTTTTTTTAATACTTACAAAGGAAGCTCAAAAAGAGGGATTGTAAAATTAAATTCTGATGGTTCGGTTGACAACTCTTTTAATGGGGGATTGGGAGCATTTTATATTAACAGCATGGTGGTTTTGCCCGATGATAAAATAGTTATAGTTGGTGATTTCAACACATACAACGGAATTAATACAATTAGCGGTGTTACTCGACTAAATGACAATGGTAGTATCGACAATACTTTTAACATCGATACAATCTTAAGCAATCAAATTTTAAGTATTTCACCATTATCTAACGGCAAATATATTATTGGAGGATCATTTAGTTCATTCAACTCTCAGAAAAAATATACCATAGCCTGCTTAAATAACGATGGATCTTTAGAGAATTCATTTAATAAATTTAATGGCACAGGTGCAAATTCAAGTATTTACAAAATCGTTATTCAACCTGATGAAAAAATCCTGCTAGCGGGAAATTTTGCAGTTTATAATGGTAGTGATAAAAGGTTTGTTGTTAGGGTTAATGCGGATGGTTCAATTGACAATTCTTTTAGTTTAGGAACAGGATTAAACAATACAGTTTACTCTATGGCGAAACAACCTGATGGAAAAATAATTCTGGCAGGAGATTTCACACTATACAATGGCATTACAACCAATAGAATAGTTAGATTAAATAATGATGGTAGTATCGACAATTCATTTAATTGTGGTACAGGAGCAAATGGAATTATTTATGCTGTAGATGTACAAGTAGACAATAAAATATTAATCACAGGTGAATTCACCACATTCAATAATGTATCGGCAAATAAAATTCTTAGGATAAATCAAGATGGTTCTATTGATAATAGCTTTATTACAGGAAGCGGTTTAAATAACGCCGGAAGAGTTATAAAGATTCAAAATGATGGTAAAATTCTGGTAGGAGGTCTTTTTTGGAATTATAATGGAGCATCTGCCAATAGAATTTTACGATTAAAGACTGACGGAACAGTTGACCAAACCTTTAATGTTGGATTAGGTTTTGATGGTCCGGTATACGATATTTCAATACAGGTAGATGGTAAAATACTAGCATGTGGAAACTTCGGAAAATATAATGGTACTAATCAGAAAAATATAGCGAGAATTAATAGAACCGGAAATATCGACCTCAGCTTTAATGGTGCAGGAAGTTCTTATAAACCCATTCTATCAATGTGCCTTCAAAGTGATAATAAAATTCTTATTGGTGGAGATTTTATTTCGTACAACAATTCGACAGCTAATAATTTCCTCCGTTTAAATAATAATGGAAGTATTGATAATACTTTCAAGATTGAAAATTCTGCTAATAACAGTGTAAATACCATTTGCATTCAAAAAAATGGAAATATATTAATGGGTGGAGATTTCACTTCTTATAATGGTATTGGTAGAAACCGAATAGCACGATTAATTGGTGATTCTCCCATTGATTCTTGTAATCAACTTCAAATTCATTTTAAAGATATTAATGATATTTCTTGTCAGAATACTATTGGTTCTGCAGTAGCTACAGCTTATTATGGAACCTCTCCTTATCTCTATTCATGGGTAAATAGCTACAATTCTATCGATTCATTAGCTACTTTCAATTCAGCTAGTATCTATAATTGCATTGTACATGATGGCCAAGGATGTGTAGATAGCGCATCCATTTTGATTTCAGGTACAAAATTTCCAACAAATTATGATTTATCGACAAATCTAATAACTGGAAATTTTAGAACTGGGTTTCCTGTAACCCTTAATATATCTTCTAGCAATGAAGGATGTAAGATTGAATCCGGGACTTTGAAAGCCATTCTATCTTCTAATACTATCTATAATAGTGCAATCCCTTCTCCCGATAAAATCTCAGGAGACACACTAATCTGGAATTTCTCCAATCTTCAATATCTCTCCACTCCATTTACCCCACAATTAAATGTTACTACTTCCAATGCTGCACAAATTGGCGACACCATCCACTTACGCACCATCATCACTCCAATCACTGGCGATGCCGATACCAATAACAACATCAAAGATTACTACTATCCAGTAATCAACGGTTACGACCCCAACGATATCTCTGTAAATCCACGTGGAAATTGCGCAAAAAATTACATCAGCAATAACCAAACTTTAACCTACACCGTGCGCTTTCAAAATACTGGTAATGCCGAAGCAATTAATATCGCAGTGCTTGATTCGTTGAGTTCAAATTTAGATTTAAATACGCTTCGTGTGCTCGCATCAAGCGATACGATGTACACTATGATTTTACCCAACAATGTGGTGAAATTTATGTTCGATAGCATAATGCTTGCCGATAGTAATCACAATGAAGCAGCAAGCCACGGTTATGTTGTTTTCGAAATTAAACCAAAAGCAAATTTGAGCAACGAAACCACAATTGAAAATAAAGTAGGAATCTATTTTGATTTCAATCCACCCGTTATAACTAATACTGTCTTTAATACCATTACCGACGGTTCTGCTTATCCTTGTATCTTAACCTCTGTAGAAAAAACTGAGAATAAAAACAGCTCATTATATCCAAATCCAAGCTCAGGCATTTTCACTTTAACTTCTTCTATTCTCGCTCAAAACATCACTGTTTACGATCAAACGGGAAGAAGAATAATGAACATCATTCCCACACAAAACACGACGTCAATTGATTTGGGTAACGTGAGCAACGGAATGTATTTTATTCAGGTGAAATCGCATGAAAGTGTGCAAGTTTTAAAGGCTGTGGTGCAGAAATAGGTAATGACGAAACCCATTTTTCACCCCAAAACATAACTCGTATTCCTTCCACCGCCCTAATTTTTCTCCAACCTCAAAATTGTAAAAACCTTCAATACAACAACCCAAACATCCACAAAGGAATTTTATTGATAACGCCGATTTCAATATCGTCGGCTACCACAAAAGAATTCTTCACTTTAGCAATTTGCTTTTGCGTTTTATCTTTTCCGCCAATTTCAAAAGTATATTGATCGTTCACTATAAAATCACCTTCGGCAGGTAAGCTTAAATTGTAGCCCCCATTTTTGAGTTGATTCATAAAAAACACTTCGCGCATACTTCCTTTATCGGGAACATCTCCACTTAAAACATACATCAAGTTGGTATTTTCTAAAAATAGTTTATCGGGTTTTTGAAGAATGCTGATACTTTTTCCTTGTGCCGATAAGCAGTTCACCAACTTTGCGATTTCTAAATAATGAATGTATTGAATTAAGGTGCTTCTGTGAATACCAATTTTTTCGCTCAACTTCGATACGTTGGGTTTAAAAGGAACATTGCGCGATAAAATCACCAATAGCTGCTGAACCTTACGCGCGTTGTGAGGGTCGAAGCCTTCTATAAATTGCAAATCACTTTCGGTAATGAGGCGAACAACCTGCTCTAGCTTTAAATTGAATGAGCTTTTATTTTCTATATAAAAAGGGTAATAGCCAAATTTTAAATAGTCTTTAAAATGTGGAATTACTTTTATTTTTTTCGATAAAGACAAGCTCAATGATTCGTGATTTTTTAGTAAATCTACTAAGGTCAGCTGAGGAAAATCAACCACTTTACTAAACGATAAATATTCCCTAAAGGAGAGTCCGCTTAAATGATATTGAATCGCCCTTCTACTTAAATCCACATTTTGACGATTCATATCTACCACCGAAGAACCAGTGAAAACAATCTTCAGCTTCTTATGAAAATCGTAAATGTTTTTTATCTCCTTCGCCCAATTGGGATATTTGTGTACTTCATCAATAGCGATAAAATCACCTCCATGGCGAACAAAATCATCTACAAAGTCCACCAATTTATGTTCTGAAAAATAAATATCATCCAAAGAAACATAGACGGCCTTGCTACCTATACCGAATTCTTCTTTAATATATTGAAGCAATAAAGTAGTCTTGCCAGTTCCTCTCGCTCCTACAATGCTGACGAGACGGTCGTTCCAATCAATTTTTTGGTGTAACGACCTTTTAAAATCAACGCTTATATCTTCAAGAATCTGATTTGATTTCGAAATTAATACTTCCATTTTGATGTATTTATTGTACAAATATACGGAAAGATGACGGTTACAACAATCATTTATTTACTTTCTATGTGAGATTGAATGATTAATTGGGATGACAACGACCAAGCTATTTTCTCCGCAAAAACAAATTATTCTCCGCAAATTATGCGGTGAATTAACTTTCTATTCACCGCAAAATAAATAGCACAAGAAAACAGTAAAACCTACTAAAAATTATATCTATTTGTTATAAGAGTTTACGATAGAATGCAATGGACTATTTGGTTTGGCATAGCTTAGTCGCTCAAGTCCGATAGTTTTATGGTAGCTGTCTAATCCACTGCAGGCAATACTACCAGCTTTCTCAAGGTCTAAAAAACCATCGTCACACCATGTTTCAGAAGGAAAATACAATTCTTGAATTTCACCGATGATTATGATGGTGCCATTAATTTTTAAATCGATTCGTTCTCTAAACTCAACCCCCATTTGAATGTTGCTTTCTACAACATAGGGTGCAAAAAAATTATTTTTATACTCTTCGCTTAAGCCTACCGCTTCAAATTCTGAAAGCTCTTTAGGATATCTAGCGGAGCTTTGATGCGCCTTTTTATAAATTGATTCGTTGATGTGGTTTATGGTGTAAAATCTAGTATCGATTATGTTTTGCAAGGTGTGACGTTCAACAGAGTCGGGTCTCATTACAAAAGCAATAAGCGGTGGCGTAGAGCCAATATGAAATATAGAACTGAAAATGGCCAAATTACTTTGTTCATTAGCATCTGTAGTTCCAATTAAACACACACTTTTGAAGCCGCCACACGCATTCATTAAATGCGCTCTTTTGCGACTCTCCAAAGATAGAATGGCATCTAAATTCAAGTGCGTTCTTTCCATTGTTTTAAATTCTAGATTTTAAGAGAATTCATTCCTCCATCCACAGCCAAAATCTGTCCGCTTATCCACGCAGCTTCCTCTGAAAGTAAAAATGAAATAACATTGCCCACTTCTTCAGGTGAACCCACTTTTTGCAATGGATTTCTTCTTTTCATGAGCTCCATTTTCTCGGGTGTATTTAAAAGTTTTTCTCCTAAGGGTGTGTTGGTTAACGATGGCGCAACGCAGTTTACCCTGATGGAAGGCGCAAGCTCTGCCGCTAATGCTCTGGTGAACGATTCTATTCCGCCTTTAGCCATTGCTATGGAAGTATGAAAGGGAAGTCCAACACTTCCTGCAACCGAACTAATTAAAACCACGGATGCACCTGGAGACATTTTTATATTTTTAAGGTAAGCTTGAATAAAAGCAACAGCTCCAAGATTGTTGATTTGAAAATCATTTAAGAAATCGGCTTCTGTAATTCTATTGAAAGGTTTTAAGTTGATTGTTCCCGGGAAATAAACCAAGCCATCTATGGTTCTCTCTATGGAAGGAAAATTGGCCGTTTGGTAAGACTCAACAGTGTGAAATTCATCATAAACTGTAGTAGAATCTTTGGTGCTCAATCCAATTAAATGATGACCTTTCTTTTGAAGATTTTTAGCACAGGCTTCTGCTATTGCGCTAGAAGCACCTGCAAATAAATAGGTTTTACTCATTTTCTTTTAGAGATTGTATTGTTAGTAATCATTTTTTGCGCTTTACTCTTGAAACGATTCATACCTGCAACTCTCTTTAAATCGTGTTTGGTATTGCAATTTTCTACTCTTTTTCGCCACAATTTGTAAGAACCGAATTTTAAATTCTTTTTCATTAAAGCTTTTACCTCACTTTCATTTAAACCAAATTGCAATTTAATCGCATCAAAAGAGGTTCTGTCTTCCCATGCCATCTCAATTACTCTATCAATATCAATTAAGCTAAGTGCAATAGTCGAATCTTTCGCTTTCTCCATATAAGCCATCGGAGAAGGTAAGTCACTGTAAAAGCAATAATTTTCCATGTTATTTTCCATGATTAAATAGTTCTTCTAGTTTGTTGTAACGGTAATCAAAAATCTCTTTTATTTTATCACGTATGTACAGCTGATTTATAATTTTTCCTAGCACACCAAAAGGAACTTTATAGTGCAATAAATCGGTCATTTCAATACCTCCAGGAACCTCTTTCACAAAATGTTTGTGATGCCAAAAGGAGTAAGGCCCAAAACGTTGTTCATCTACAAAATACTTATTGTGCTCGGCATGGGTAATTTCGGTTACCCAATGTAATTTAATGCCCAATAGCGGAGTGATATAGTACTCGATTATCTGTCCCGCATACATTTTTTGAATGTCGTCTTTATCGGATAGTATCGTAAAACCCATATAAGGCGGTGTGATTTCAGCAAGATTTGCGGGTGAGCTCATGAAATCCCAAACCGTCTTCATATCACTCTTTAGCAACTGTTTTGTTTTTAAAGTATAAAGCATAGAAGTTAATTTATGTTGAAGGTATCCCTTTTTGTTTAAACAATAGTTATATTTGTTAAACAAAAAGCTATTCAGCCATTGATAAAATCAATAAGGTTGAATAGGAAGAGGGTTGTTTATTCTCTTCTTTAGCAAATATTTACAGTAGTTCATTTACAACAAAAAATATACAATTATGGAGCAAAGTGCAATTCTTAAAAGTTATGTCGATTTTTTGCTTTCCACAGGCGAGAGACCAAGAAATGTTTATTCATTTTGTGAAAAAATTGGCATTGAGGAAGCTCAGTTTTATACGTTCTACGCTTCTTTCGACAATATTGAGCAGAGTGTATTTACCGATATTTTTAACAGTACCATTTCTTTATTGGCTAAAAGCGAAAACTTTGAGCAATACGATGCTAAAACCAAATTGATCAGTTTCTATTTTACTTACTTTGAGCAACTCACTGCCAATAGAAGTTTGATTTTATATTTACTTCAAGCGAAGCAATTTGACTTGCGAAACTTAAAGAAGTTAAGTCCATTGCGCACTGCGTTTAAAAAAATGGTGAACGAACTTCCGATAGAATATTTTAAAGTTCCTGATGAAAAAATTCAAAAAATTCAAGCCAAAGGATTGTCGGAAATAGCATGGTTTCAATTTTTAGCTTGTTTGAAATTTTGGATAGAGGATAATTCTCCTTCTTTTGAAAAGACAGATCTATTCATCGAAAAATCTATTAATGCAAGTTTTGAGCTGATACAAGCGCCACCGCTTGAGAAGTTACTCGATTTTGGAAAATTTTTATGGAAAGAAAAAATGATGTTCAATTAATACTAAGCCAATGAAAACCATCGACAGTATTCCAACTTCAAAAATTGAAAGAGCCACCAAAATTTTACAAACAGGTGCTAAAGTGGGTGTTAACTATTTAAAATTCTATATAGATAAAGTAACTACAAGTGCTGAACAAGCGAAGGAAAATTTAGATGAATCAAATGCTGAAGACATATACAACGGACTAAAACAATTGAAAGGAAGCGCCTTAAAAGCTGCTCAAATGATGAGTATGGATAAAAGTATTTTACCGAGGGCCTTTGTAGAAAAATTTTCTTTGGCTCAATTCTCAGTTCCTCCATTGTCACCTCCCTTGGTTGAGAAAACCTTTAAAAAATATTTCGGGAAAAGTCCCAATGAGGTGTATGATACCTTTGATTTTAATGCCGTTAATGCTGCGAGTATCGGCCAAGTTCATAAAGCTACCTTAAATGGGAAAAGTTTAGCGGTAAAAATTCAATACCCAGGTGTTGCCGCAAGCATTTCTTCCGACTTAAGTTTGGTAAAACCCGCAGCGCTGAGAATGCTGAATATGAAGTCAGCTGAATCAGAGGTATATTTTAAGGAATTGGAAAGTAAATTATTGGAAGAAACTGATTATCTAAGAGAGATTGAGCAAAGTATTTATATGGCGCAAGCTTGTCAGCATTTGCAAAACATAAAATTCCCTAGTTACTACACCGAACTATCCAATCAAAGAGTTATCACTATGGACTGGATGGAGGGCTTGCATTTATCGGAATTTGTAAAAGTGAATCACGACAAAAATTTATCGAGTATCATTTCTCAAGCATTGTGGGATTTTTATATGTTTCAAATTCATCATTTAAAACAATTTCATGCCGACCCCCATCCAGGAAATTTTCTAATCTCATCAGATCATAAATTAATTGCCATTGATTTTGGCTGTATTAAATCTATTCCGCCAGAATTTTACAATCCGTTTTTTGACTTAGTAAAAAAAGAAAATATTGATAATCCTGCTGTATTTCGTGAAAAGCTAATTGAACTAGAAATAATATTTCCACAAGATAAACCAGAAGAGGTTGCCTATTTCACTTCTATTTTTCATGAATTATTAAGTTTGTTTACTCGCCCGTTCAATGAAGAAACATTTAATTTTTCTGATGAAAGTTTCTTTGAGGAAATCACTCTATTGGGACAGAAATATGCGAAAAGCAATGAGCTTAAAAAAATGAATGCCGCAAGGGGTTCAAAGCATTTCATCTATATGAACAGAACATTTTTCGGATTGTACAATTTGATGTTCGACTTGAAAGGCGAAAAGGTAGTGATCAACAATTACAAAAAATATATTTAAAACAAATAAGGCTACTGTTAGCATGTTGCAAACTGAGTAGAAAAAGTTTTACCGACGAAAGGATTGCTTTAGAGAATTGCTCCCCTCTGCTAAGTATAGCGCAGCGTACCTTTGCTGAATCTTTTTTTGTCCCGATTCTCGGGATTCAGCTTCCTCTAAATTTGATATTTTCTTTTTCTAAAAGAAACAAAAGATTTACTTTTTCCTTGATGAAAAAGTAAACAAAAAATCAATGGCAAAAGATGCTGCCCTCGCTCTCTCCAAAAATTTTCATCCTCCTTTTATCCGGATTCAATTTTTGGTTCACAGCTAACTCACCCTCGCCTTTTGCCCGGGCCAGCGCACAATAGTTACGCGGACTGAAAATTATAAGAGACTTAGAAGATTAAGGTTCATTATCAGAATTTATTTCTGTCCTTCCTTCTAAATAGCTCATTACAAAAGCGGCAATAGGTATATAAACAAGAAAAGGAGTAAAATCATAAAAATATGAGATCACCTCATCATGCATTAAATTCGGATTCTCAAAAATTTCATAAATAGCATAAGGCGCAAACAGAATAAGAGAAAAAGTAAGTGCAACCAATAAGCAATTTATGAACGAAAATTTTTCGATTTTGGCAGCAACAAAATCACCCAATTGAATTGTCGAGCAATGAAATGATTGATCAAAAAATAGAATATATACATCAAAATCCTGTGACGAATGGAAT
>Ga0208960_1000856_pt1 | contig 16655 bp, 22 predicted proteins | sample GreLakmeON33MSRF_FD_187703 | JGI IMG/M metagenome (GOLD analysis project Ga0208960, IMG submission 187703) | Freshwater lentic microbial communities from great Laurentian Lakes, MI, USA - Great Lakes metaG ON33MSRF (SPAdes) | ecosystem: Environmental > Aquatic > Freshwater > Lake | place: Great...
TGGGGGGGAGGCGGGGGATCTGTACTTGAGAGTGAGATTGGCGAGGCATCCTGATTTACGGGTGGAGGGTGAAAATTTGGTGACCGATTTAGAAATGGCGCCGTGGGAGATGGTGGGGGGAGCGACGGTGCCGGTGCGCACCTTGGAAGGGGCGGTGATGCTGAAGGTGCCGGCGGGATCTTTGGCAGGGCAAAAACTGAGATTGCGAGGACAGGGATTAAGGCGGGAAGATGGGAGTCGTGGCGACTTGTATGCAATTTTGGAGGTGGTGGTCCCCGGGGCTGTGGGAGCAGAAGAGAAAAAGCTTTGGGAAGAGCTGGGAAAAAAGAGTGGCTGGCAGCCGAGAGAAGGAGGATAGGCGATGAGGGGGAAACGATTGCAGATGGCGCTGGCGGTCCGGGAAGAGGCGCGGATGGAATTTGCGGTGGAAGAGTTGGCCCGATTAGCGGAGACGACGACCGAAGTAGTTCTGCAGTATTGCGAGATGGGATTACTGGGTGAGGAGCAGAGGTCGGCGGGGCCCAGCGTGCGGTTTGGGGAAGGATCGCTTTTTTTAGTGAGGAGGATTGAGCAGTTGCGGTTGGAGTATGGGGTATCGGTGGGAGGGGCGGAGCTGGTTTTGGATTTGGCGGTTCGGGTGGAGGAGTTGGAGAGGGAGATCCGTTCCTTACGAGAGGCTTTGGGGCGATGAGTGGGGAAGAAAGAAAGCCGGTGGCAGGGTTGCGGAGTCCGCGGGTGGAGGTGGGGGGATTAGTTTATTTCGGGCGGATGGTGGACAAATTACGCCTGGAGCAGGCGGGAGCGTTACCTGAAGATTATCGAGAGAATATGGGGAAGGGATTTGATCAGGCGTGCGTGAATTTTCTGGGGGTGGGGTATGAGAAATTAGGGGAGCGGGTGAGGCAAGGGGGATCGGACGAGGAGATTTTGGATTGGTGTGGAAACAAGGGTAAAGCCAAGGATGCAGAAGAGAGAAAGGTTTGGGGTGCATATTTGGCGAAGCGAGGTTGGCGGGATGAGATGGCGGATCGGTTGGACTTTCGGAAAAAAGAGGCAGGGTGGGAGGGTCGGAGTGAGATTCAGACCTTTTTTGATTATATTGATGCGGATGAGGGAAGATGCGGAAGGGGGTAAGGAAAGGATGAGAGAATTGCTCGCGCCAAAGTCGCAAACGGCGGGGGTGAGAGATCGGATTGCCAAAGAATCATGGAGAGGACATCCTTCTCGGATGTATAAAACTCTATCTCTGCTAATTGTTCTGCTCGGCCTCACTCTACGACCGGTTAGTGCGGGGAGCACCTTGGGAGAGTCGATCGACAAGACGATCGACATTTTGCAACAGTATGGGGAGTCGAAAGGGGATTCGATTCCACGAAATGTTTTTCACGAGTGTAAGGGTTTGGTGATTCTCTCCATCTATAAGGCGGCGTTTATTATTGGAGCGAGTGGAGGGGAGGGTCTGGTGGTGATGAGGACCAAGGGGGGAAAGTGGTCGCCGCCGTCGGGGATTTCGGCGGCGGGAGCGGGGGTAGGGTTTCAGGCGGGAGTATCGAATCAAGATTTCGTAATGTTGTTGAACACGGAGGAGGCGGTGAAGCAGTTCGAGCAAAAAGGAAACTACACGAGTAGTGCGGAGTGTGAGGGAACGGCGGGGCCAGTTGGGCGAGAGCTATCGGCTGGGGTGGCGACGGTGAACGCGCCGATTTACACCTACAGTTTTAGCAAGGGGTTGTTTGGAGGGGTTGCGTTGTCGGGTCGGGGTTTGGCCTCGGCAGATGATACCAACGAAAACTTTTATGGGGAGAGGCTTACTCCTCGAGAGATTTTGAGTGGGAAGATGAAGAAGACTCCCGAAGCGGTGAAGCGACTTTGGGCGGCGTTGGAAGAGTTAGATAAGAAACCTGCCTTGCAAGGGAAGACGCCTTCGAAGGATACGAAAAGTACAAAGAAATCAACGAACTAAGGAGATTTATGGCTGATCCAATTATTCCGAATCCCGTACCGACCCCTGGGGCGGCGGTTACGGGCAAAGTGGTAGCCACCGGTGCGGCGAAGGCGGCTGTTTCTGGGGTTGCGAAGGTGGTGGCTTGGCAGGCGATCACTTTGGGGACGGCAGCGGCTCTGGGTTTGGGTGGAGGGGGTTACTATATGGCACGGGATGCGAAGGCGAGGACCCAGTTGACGGAGATGGAGCAAAAATCAGGGGCCCTGGAGGAGAGGGCGAAGCAAGCCGAGGTATCGGCCGAGACTTTGAGGGCTGAACTAGAGCAGGCGAAGGCGCAAGGGTCAAAATTGGCGGCTGCCTCATTGGAGTTGGAAGGGGCGAAGGCTGATTTGGCTAAGCTAAAGGATCTTTCGGCGTCTGAAAAAAAGGTACTTGAGAAGAAATTGGCCGATCAGCAGTTGGCGATGGAGAAGCTGAAAGCGACTACCGTGCCGACGGATGAGGAAGCTAAATTGGAGGCGGATTTAAAAAAGAGGTTAGCGGATAAGGATGTGGTGATTTCACGATTGAAGGATCAGCTCAAGGTGACGGTAGCGAGTGAAATTCTTTTCCCGAGTGGCTCGGCGGAGTTAGCTCCTGAGGGAGCGGATGTATTGCGAAAAGTAGCGGCGGCCGCGAATCAATCGATGGATGAGGTGAGGGTAGAGGGTCATACGGATAGTGATCCGATTGCGGCGGTGCTAGCGCAGCGCTACCCGACGAATTGGGAGTTATCAACCGCACGGGCGGCGGTAGCGGTGCGAACTTTGCAAGCGACGGGGATGGTGCCGGCAGATCGGTTAGCGGCGGTGGGTTATGGGGACAGCCATCCGGTGGCACCGAATGACACGGCGGAGGGGCGGGCGAAGAATCGGCGGGTGGAAATTATTTTTAAGCCGATTCCCAAAACTTAGGTTGCGGAAGGGATGGAGTTGGGGGTGGGGTCGGTGGGGTGGACGTTCTCGACGGTGAGGGGTCCATCGTACCAGGTGACGCTAATGACTTCTTTTTCAGCGGAGTGGGGACCGTGGACGGCATTTTTCGGAGCATAAAGAAAAGCGCCTGGTCCATATTCTACTTTCTCTTCGATCCATTTTCCTTTGAGGATGATGACGGATTCGGAGGTGAGCGGGTGGCGGTGGGCGGGAATGGTGGTGCCTGGGGCGAATTTTCTTAAAAGAAATCGGGCGCCACTCGATGGATCGTGAGAGAGGGCGGCGAATTCGACGCCGGGGTAAGGACCCGCCTCCCAGAGGGTGGAGTTGGGGAGTCGAAGGGTAGGGAACATGGGAAGAGGATGCGGGAAAGGATTCGCTCTGACAATCTTGGGCGTTAGGGTAGAAGAATATTATGAATGCTAGACCCAAAACGGAGGCAGGAGAGGTGGATTATGGACCGTTATTCCGGTTGGCGGGAGAAATAGGTCGAGAAGCGGATTTGGGAGGGTTGCTCTTAAAGATTTTGGAGAAGAGCCGTCCGTGGATGAAGGCGGAGGCTTGTTCTATTTTTCTGCCTGATGCAGAGACGGGGGAGCTGGTGATTCACTCGGCGCGCGGAGATCGTGCCCCCGAGTTAGGGACCCTACGGGTTCCGAAGGGGCAGGGTATCGTGGGAACGGCGATGGCGGAGAAGAAGACGATACGGGTGGATGAGGCGGCGAAGGACGCACGATTTTACGCGAAGGCGGATGAGAAGACGGGGTGGAAGACGAAGGCTCTCTTGGCGGCGCCTTTGGTGGATGGGGAGGAGTGCGTGGGGGTGATCGAGTTTCTTAATCCAATTGGGCGGGCAGCTTTCACGGAGCAGGACGAGCAGATGGTGGAGTATTTTGCAGGACTGGTAGCGGCGGCTTTGGTGCGGATACGGGCGAATGAGGCGGCCTTGGAGCGGGCGGCGGTGCAGAGGGATTTGGATTTAGCGAGGGAGTTGCAGGGAGGCTTACTGCCGAAGATTTTTCCAACGAGGGAGGAGGCCCCTGGGATTGAGTTATTCGCGCGGTTGGATCCAGCGAAGGAGGTGAGCGGAGATTTGTATGATTTCTTTCCGATGGAGAATGGGAAGATGTGTTTCGTGGTGGGGGACGTCTCGGGCAAGGGAATTGCGGCGGGGATTTTCATGGCGGTCACGCGGACTTTGATTCGGGCGACGGCGGTGGCGGGGCGGAGTCCGCTGGAGATCTTGACGAAGGTGAATGCGCAGTTGGCCAAGGAGAATCAGGCGAGTCTCTTTGTGACGATGATTTTAGGAATCGTAGATACGCAAACGGGGCGGATGGTGTATGGGCAGGGAGGGCACAATCCCCCGATTCGGGTTCCGCTGAAGGGAAAGCCTACGTATGAGCCACCTGGGGGGATGCCGTTGGGGGTATTTGACGACGCGAAATTTGGGGAGCGGGAGTTAGTTTTAGAAAAGGGAGAGACGTTGCTGGTGTATACGGACGGGGTGACGGAGGCGATGAATTTGGCTAAGGATCTTTTTGGGGAGGATCGATTGGAGCGGGCGGTTGAGGGAGGGGCGGTGTTGTCGGCGGAGAAATTGACGGAGCGGGTGGTGGAGAAGGTGGAAGAATTTGTGGGAGAGGCGGAGAGGTCGGACGACATTACGCTGCTGGCGATTCAGCGACGGAACGATTGAGTCCAGAGCTACGGCGGGAGGTGTGGGCGGAGATGCGGGCGCTGGGGGATCGTCTGGCGGGATTCTTACCAAGTGATTCGCGTCATCCAGCAGGAAGAAATCCTTACGCCCATGTGGCGGGATGTGTGCGGGAGAGGTTTGGTTGTAGTTACGGAGAGTTGGGGGACGAGAGGGTGGACGAAGTGCGGGGATATTTAAAGGAGTTGGAGCTAAGGGAGCGAGGGGTCTAAGCGTAGACGCGCCAATCGAGATCGAGGAAAATGGGGTTTCGCCATTCACAATTTGCGAGAAAGGATTCCTCGACGCGATCGGCCTTGATCTGTTCGTAGAGGCGAGTGAAACGGAGGAGGTGGTCTTTGGTTCGTTTGACGGCGTAGGGAACCATGGTGCCGGTTTTCATAATAAAGGCCCAGTCACTGGATTGGGCGAGGAGGAGTTCGCGGGCGGCTTGGCGAAGAGCTCGATCGAGGAGGGTGTGGGGTTGCTGATGGCGGAAGCGCCCTGCGAGTTCGATCATGCGGACGGTGGCGATGTGAAGGTGGGGATAGATCCAGGCGTTGGAGGGTTCGAGCCAAACGGAGGAGTGGCCTTCATTGCCCCAAGAGGAGGCGCTGGGTTGACTGATCTGGTGGGTGTCGTTGCGGGTGAGGAATTCGGAGGGAGTGATCATGGAAAAAGTCTTCTGATCGCAGGCAGACTTTCGGAAGAGGTAATCAAGAAAGATAGGTCCTTCGTACCACCAGTGACCGTAGAGTTCAGCATCGTAAGGGCAGAGGACAAGGGGTTCGATGCCCATGACGCCGCGAAGGTGCTCGATCTGTTTTTCGCGGTTGAACATAAAATTAGCGGCGTGGCTGGCGGCGCGTTCGCGGGCGAGGTGGGGGCGGTACGGTTCTTTGTGGGGGGTGCGGCCGGTGATTCGATAATATTTGAGTCCGGTAAACTTGCGTAGGCCGTTGGGTTGGATATAGGGGCGGATATAGTCGTATTCGAGATCGAAGCCACAATCTCGGTAGAAGTCGCGGTACTCGGCGTCGCCTGGGTAACCTTCTTCTGCGCTCCATACTTGTTTACTGGATTCAATATCGCGACCGAAGGCGGCGGGCCCTGCGGGGGTGAAGATGGGGGCAAAGACGCCGTAGGCGGGACGGGGTTCGGCATGGAGGAGTCCGTGGGCATCGAGGATGAACCAGCGGATTTCTGCTTCTTGGAGATAGTTTTCTAGGCCTGGGTAGTAGGCGCACTCGGGCAACCAGATTCCGCGAGGATCGCGCCCGAAACATTGGTGGTAGTCGTGGCGTGCGACTTGGACTTGGGCGCGGACGGCCTGAGGAAATTCGCGCATGAGGGGGAGAAATCCGTGAGTGGCTCCGCAGGTAATGATTTCGAGAACGCCGGCGTCTTGGAATTTGCGAAAGGCGCTGACGAGGTTGCGGTGGTAGCGGTCGCAAAAAAGGGTACGGCAGTGGTGAAGGCGTTGGTGGTAGAACTGGGCGAGGGAGTGGAACGCGGGATCGTGACGGGTGCGGTCTAGTTCTTTGGCGGTGAGTTCCAGCTGTTTTTCCAGACCGTGGACGTAGCGATCTTGGAGGAGGGGATCGCGGAGCATGGCGCAGAGGGGTGGGGTCATCGACATAGTGAGTCGAAAATAAATTCCATCCCGAACGAGGCCTTCCATCATATCAAGGAGGGGCAGATAGGTTTCGGTGATGGCTTCGTAGAGCCAATCTTCTTCGAGAAACTCTGGGTACTCGGGATGCCGGACAAAAGGCAGGTGAGCGTGCAGAACAGGAGCGACGTATCCGAGGGCCATGGAGGTTAGCGGGTTTGCCCGAGGGGTTGGGGCAGGGGAGGTTGGCGGGTGGGATCGACTCCTGGGGTGGTGGTGCTGAGGCGAAGAAAGGAGAGAAGGGCGGAGCGTTGTTCTGCCCCATGGGGGGCGGTGGCTTGGATAGGGATATGGAATTGTCCATTGGGGAAGACGAAGTGGTAGGAGAAGGTTCCATCGGGTCGAAGAGTGATGGGGCGTCCATCGACGGTGACGTGGGATCCGGGGGTGGTTCCTCCGTAGAGGATGAGTTCGGCGTTGACGTGCATGGCGAAAGTACGCTCGTGGCCTGGGGCGCCTGAGTTCAGACTAGAGGAAGCGCCACTGGAGGAGAGTTCTTCGAGGCGTCGCCGAAGAGTTTCGGTAATTTCAAGGGAACCGACGCGGGTACGGAGGACGAGGTCACCTCCGAGATAATCGAGAATACGATCGGCTACACCTGTGGGGACAACGCGGCGCAAGGCGTAGGCGAAGGGGAGGGGGTAGCCTTCGTTTTGGATGCGATTGAGGGCACGGGCGAGAGATTCTCCTGGATGAATTTGTCCCGCGAGGAGATCGAAGAGTTGGCGGAAGGAGTAGTGGAAAGGAATGGTGACGAACTGGACCTCGGAATTGGGGGAGGGATCATCTCGTGGGGTAAGCACTTCGTCAGAAACGGATAGGGCATTGAAGGAGCCGTCGTGGCGGTAGTAACCGAGTTCGGCTTGAAAGGGGGTGGCGGGTCGGTGGACGGGGAGGTACCACTCCTTCGAGCCAGGAAAGATGTGGATTTGGTGGATACGTTCTTGGCCAGGGATGAAGACCTGCAAAAAGATTTGGCCGGTGGGGGATTCCTGCTCGGCGTCGCGCAGTTGTTGCCAGGTAAAGTCCCAGTAGGCGTAGAGCCAGCGGGGATCGCGGGCGGTTAGAAAAAGGCGGCGGGAGCCGTAGCTCTCGGGGAGTTCGCCTAAGTGTTCGAAGGAGGGTGGTTCCGGTTCATTCGTGGTGGGGCTAAAGGGCTGGAGAACGAATTTATGAGGGGCGGGATTGAGGGGAAGAGGTTGGGTGCGGAGGCGGGGAGACGAGTTTGTTTTCTGGGGAACCCGTTTTGGGGTGAGTTTTTTGGCAAGAGTGGGGACAATTTTTTTTGGGGACTTCTTGGATAAGAGGGAGGGAGTGGGAGTAGGAGATGGAGCCGAGGAAAGAGAGGGAGGAACCTTCTGGGAAAGCGGAGCGGATTTTTTGGCTGGGATTTTCTTTCCCGAGGGCTTGGGTTTCTTCATGAGAAATTATAAACCGAAGTAAAACAAGTCTCGGATTTTTGCTCAGTTTACGGCAAAATCAAAGACCTTTTTACTGAAACCAACGGAACAATTCAAAATCATGATCTTGATGTCTTTATGAATACAAAGCGGATTATTCCTTGCTTGGATGTGGATCGGGGGAGAGTGGTGAAAGGGGTGAAGTTCGTGGGGATTCGGGATGCGGGGGATCCTGCGGCGTGCGCACGGGCTTATCACGAGCAGGGAGCGGATGAACTTGTTTTTCTGGATATCACAGCTTCGGCGGAAGCTCGACCGATTCTTTTGGAGGCGGTTAGGAAAACGGCGGAGGAGGTTTTTTTGCCGTTGACGGTGGGGGGAGGGATTCGATCGGTTGAAAATGCGAGGGAGTTGTTGAGGGCGGGGGCAGATAAAGTGAGTCTGAACACGGCGGCGGTGGAGCGGCCTGATTTGATTACGGAGGTGGCGGAGGCTTTTGGTTGTCAGTGTGTGGTCTTGGCGGTGGACGCACGGAGGAGATCTGGGGGAGGTTGGGAGGTGACGACCCATGGGGGACGGACGGCAACGGGAAAGGATGTGCTGGAGTGGATTGAGGAGGGGGCACGGCGGGGGGCGGGGGAGATCTTGCTGACGAGCATGGATGCGGATGGAACGAAGGAAGGATATGATTTGGAGTTGACGAGAAAAGTGAGCCAAGCGGTGGGGGTTCCAGTGATTGCGAGTGGGGGCGCGGGGACGAAGGAGCACTTTGCGGAGGTCCTAGGTGAACGGGGAGGGGCGGACGCGGCGTTAGCGGCTAGTTTATTTCATTTTGGTGAGTTGACCGTACCTGAAGTGAAGCGCTATTTGCAGGAGAGAGGAATTGCGGTGCGACCCCCTAAAAAAGCATGATTTATCCTGACGAGAAAAAATTCCTTGAATTGGCGAAGGAGGGGAATCTGATTCCGATCGGGCGGGAGTTTCCTGCGGATGAGGAAACTCCAGTCTCGGCCTACAGTAAGCTCTCGGGCCAACCGGGGGGTGTGGCTTTTTTATTGGAGAGTGCGGAGACGGGGGGAAGGTTGGGCCGTTATTCTTTTGTGGGATCGAGGCCGACGGCGGTGATGGAATTTCGAGGGGGGCGTGTGCGTGTAACGAAATTGAGTGGGGAGGTGGAGGAGAAGGCACCGAAGAGTCCTGATCCTTTGAATGAGGTGCAGGAGATGTTGGCGGGGATTCGGCCGGTGGCGGCTTGGCCTGGGGAAGCGCCCCCGTTCGCGGGTGGGGCGGTGGGATTTTTGGCCTTTGAGGCGGTACGATACTTTGAGACGACGGTGGGGATGGCGAAAAAAGATGATCTGGGAGTGCCGGACGCGTGTTTTGCGTTGGTGGAGGAGTTTATTATTTTTGATCACAAGAGGAAGACTCGGCGTTTGGTGGTGCAGGTGAAGACGGGCAAAGATCCACGGGCCGATTATGAACATGGGCTCAAGCGACTCGAGGCGTTGGGAAAGCGATTGGAGCAACCTGCGGGAAAATCAACGGCGGAGGTTCCGCGGAGACCGGAGGGGGATCTTCTCGCGGGGGCGACTCCGAACATGACCAAAGCGGAGTATTTAAAAATGGCGGAGGGAATGCAGGAGCACATCCGGGCGGGGGATATCTTTCAGGTGGTGCCTTCGCAACGTTTTACGGTGCCGTTTCATGGTCGACCGATCGATCTCTACCGTGCTTTACGGGCGATCAATCCATCGCCCTACATGTTTTGTTTGGAGATGGCTGGATTGGCCTTGGTGGGTTCCTCGCCAGAGACTCATGTGCGCTGTGAAAATGGCAAGGTCGAGATTCGTCCGATTGCGGGAACGAAGCCTCGGGGAGCGACGCCTGAGGAGGATTTACGAAACGAGAAAGAGATGAGAGCGGATCCGAAGGAGAGGGCGGAGCATATTATGTTGGTGGATTTAGCGAGGAACGATCTGGGTCGTGTCTGTGAATATCACAGTGTGAAGGTGGTGGAGTTGATGGAGGTGGAACGATTTTCGCATGTGATGCATCTGGTTTCGCGAGTGACGGGAAAGTTGAAGGCGGGGCAGGATTCGTTTCAGGTGATGCGGGCGACTTTTCCTGCGGGGACAGTCAGTGGATCGCCGAAGGTGCGGGCGTTGCAAATTTTGGCGGAGAGCGAGCCGACGAAGCGAGGGGCGTATGCAGGAGCGGCAGGATATTTTTCTTTTGATGGAAATCTGGATTCCTGTATTTCGATTCGGACGATTTTGTTGAAGGGGGGAAAGGCGCATGTGCAGGCGGGGGGTGGGTTAGTGGCTGATTCGACGGCGGAGGGGGAATATCAGGAGAGCGTGAACAAGGCGAAGGCAGGATTGGCGGCGGTGGTGGCGGCGAGGACCTTGGGCTAGGTTTTCTTTATGCTCCTGGTCCTAGATAACTACGATTCGTTTACCTATAATTTGGTCCAATATTTTGGGGAGTTGGGGGCGGATCCGGTAGTGAAGAGGAACGATGCGATCACGCCGGATGAGATCGAGGCGATGAGACCGTCCAAGATTGTGATTTCGCCTGGACCTGGGACGCCGGCGGATGCAGGCATCTCGATGGAGTTGATTCGTCGATTTGGTCCGAGGATACCGATCTTGGGGGTATGTCTTGGGCATCAGTGTATAGGGGAAGTGTATGGGGGAAAGGTGGTGAGAGCGGAGCGATTGATGCACGGGAAGACTTCGCCGATACGACATGATGGGAAGGGAGTATTTCAGGGATTACCGAATCCATTTGAGGCCACGCGGTATCACTCGTTGATTGTGGCGAAGGCCTCTGTGGGGAAAGACTTGGTGGTGTGTGCGGATACGGTGGAGGGGGAGATTATGGGGTTACGGCATCGGGAGTATCCGGTGCACGGGGTTCAGTTCCATCCGGAATCGATTTTGAGTCGAGAGGGCAAGGAGCTTCTGGCTAATTTTTTAAAGAACTAAAAAAGGTGAGGACCGAGGGTGGGGAGGAGTTGGTTTTAAGAGGAGGCTTTTTTTCGAGCGACATAGACAGTGCTGGCGGAGTCGCGTTCGAGGATTGGATTGGCAAAGGGGATGAAATGGGCTTGAGGGGAATCGAAGACGGCGGCGAGACTGGCAAGGAACTCGTCATCAGGAGGGTCATCTGACCAGAGGGCAAAGATGCCTTGGGGCAGGAGTTGGGCGGCGAGGCGGCGGAGTCCATCGGGGCTATAGAAAGCGGCGTGGCGATCGTGGAGTAAATGGGAGGGGGAGTGATCGATATCGAGGAGGACGGCGTGGAATTGGCGACCTGGTTGCTGAGGATCGAAGCCTTGTTCTGGAGAAGCGGCGAGGGCAAAGAAATCGGCTTCGACGAAACGGCAACGTGGATCGGCGGTGAGGATGGGCCCGAGGGGAACGAGACCGCGACGATGCCAGTCGATGACGGCGGGAAGGGCGTCGACGACGAGGAGATTGGCGACGCGCTGGTGCATGAGGGCGGCGACGGCGGTGTAGCCGAGGCCGAGGCCTCCGACGACGACATCGAGGGCATCGCCTTCGGTGGCGGCGAGGCCGAGATCGGCGAGGGCTTCTTCGACTTCATGAAAGAGGCTCGACATGAGGAAGTCTTCTCCGAGTTTGACCTCGAAGACTTCGAGGTTATCGAGGGAGGGGATGCGTCGGCGGCGAAGGACGAGGTCGCCGAGTGGGGTAGGTTGGAAATCGAGTTCTTCGTAGGGCAAGGCCATAGCGGAAGGTAGGCGGGTGGGATGGGAGCGCACCCTTAGAGTTTTAAGGGTGGGAGAGTGAGGCTAGTTTTTGGTTGGGGAGGGGCGGAATTCGGGATGGCGGATGCGTCCGCCTAACTGTGCGGATTGGAGGGTGAAGATGGAGGCAACACAGGAGGCGAGGATTACGGCCATGGCAGCCTTTTTTGCCCATGCGGGACGAAAGCGAAGGATGAGAAGTCCGGCGATGGCGCCGAAGCCAACGAGATAAAGGAGGGGAGCGGTTTTTTCGGCCATATCCTCGTGCATTTCTGCGGCGATGTCGCCTTGCTCGTCGAGCGGTGGTTGGATCTGTCCCATTTCAAAACGAGTGTGGGCGGATTGTCCTGTCTGCATGACGACAGGGGTTGAGAGGTCGGCAAGGAGAGCAAGGGAGAAGCCGACAGCGAGGATTGGCTTTTGATTCAAGAAAAGGCCTACCAAAAGAACCGGAGGAACCAGGAGGGTGAGGATTATAGGAAAGTGGTTCAGCATGACGTGGAGATGTTCGGCGGTAAAAAAGCTAGGACTCATCGATTCACAATGGGGAGAGAACGGGCACTTTCCAACTGAAACCATCGGGGTAGAAAGGCAGGATGGACTGGAGTATACGACCGAGGGCGCAGAGTTGTGCGGGTTCCGGAAAGGAATTTTCGGATGGGCAGGTGGTCTATACGGTGTTGGTGGCGATGGATGGGGGGATGGAGCGGAAGGATTTTGCGCAGGAGGTGTGGGAAAAGGAGGTGGAGAGGCCGACCTATTTTTGTTTTTGGAAGGGTAAGTTTCGGGCGGAACCGTTGGTGCCTGAGAAGGAGCCGCCTGTGGCCCGAGCGGAAGCGGAATTGCGGAGGAGGCTAGCGGAGCCTGCACAGGCGGAGAGTCCTGAGGCGCGGGTGATTTTTCTTTTCGCTCTACTCTTGGAGAGAAGGAAGATTTTGTTGGTGAGGGAGAGGACCACGGGTCCGGAGGGGAGGGTAACGGTGTACGAGCATAAGCTGACGGGGGAGGTGATTTTGGTGCCGGAGCCTGAGGTGAAATTAAGCGAGGTGGATCAGTTGCGACTGGAGGTGGAAGCACTGGCGGCGACGTGGGGGGCTTGATTCTGTCATGATAATGTCACCTTGGGATCCTTGCGGGTTGGGAAGGGAAGGGGGGTAGGATGGAGGCGATGCGTGATAGAATTTTAGTGGTGGAGGATGAGAAGGATGTGCGGGATATGATTCGGATTCATTTGAAAGCGGCGGGTTTTGATGTGGTGGAGGCGCATAATGGGGCGGAGGGGTTGGTTCTAGCGAAGCAGGATCTGCCGACGGTAATTATTCTCGATTTGATGATGCCGGAAATGAGTGGGGTGGAGGTTTGCCGCGCTTTACGGAGAAATCCTGCGACGTCGCGGATTCCGATTCTGATGCTGACAGCCAAATCGATGGAGGATGATAAGGTGGCTGGGTTTGAGTGTGGGGCGGACGACTATGTGACGAAACCGTTCAGTCCGCGGGAGTTGGTTTTGAGGGTGAGGGCGGTGGCGCGAAGGCAACCCGATCAGGGGGTGGCGAAGCCGATCCCTGTACGGTCGGGAACAATGCAACTGGATCGCGGGACGATGACGGCATCGATGGGGGGGAAGAAGTTGGTGCTGACCTCGACCGAGTTTAGGTTATTGGAGTTGCTGGTGCGGCGGGTGGGGAATATTCAATCCCGCGAGGTGCTTCTGAGTGAGGTGTGGGGCTATGAGGCGAGTTTGGATACGCGAACGGTGGATACGCATGTACGGAGGTTGCGGGATAAGCTGGGCAAGACGGGAAAGTGTATCGAAACGGTACGTGGAAGTGGGTATCGATTGAACCCAGTGGCTGTGTAAAGAATTTTGCCCCCGAAGGTGGTTAAGGGCAGGGTAAGGACATGAATATTGGGTGGACACTGGTTGTTTTGCTTCTAGGAGTTGCAGTTTTGGGGTGGGTTTGGGCGATGGTGTATCGACCGATGCTTCAGTTGCGGCGTTTGATCCAGGATTTAGCGGAGAATCAGAGACCGACGGGGTTTGTGGCGCGAGGCGCTTGGGGATTAGAGGAGGCGATTGTCAATCTAGAGCGGGTGGCCAGGAGGTTGGAGGGAATATCTACGAAAGAGGAGAGTGAGCGGTTTAGTTTGCAGGCGATTCTGGGGAGTTTAGCCGAAGGGGTGATGGTAAGTGATGGGGAGGGCAAGATTACATTGGCGAACGAAGCTTTCCTGCAGATTTTTAATTTGGAAGAAATTCCTAAAGGAAGAACGGTGATGGAGGTGGTTCGTTTAGTGGAGGTGGACCGGGCGGTGGAGGAAATCATTCGGCAAGGAGCGACCCAGAGCTTGGAGGTCATGCTTCCTTCTGAGGATGCGGGAAGCCCGAGGGTTTTTGCGGTGAACATGGCCCCGATTCTGGAGAGTGGGGGGGATCGGGCGGGGGTGGTGACTATTTTTTATGACCGATCTAAAATCCGTCACTTGGAGACGGTTCGGCAAGAGTTTGTGAGTAATCTTTCCCACGAGCTACGAACCCCGCTTTCTATCTTAGCAGGTTATTTGGAGACGATGGAGAATCCCACCATGCTCAAGGGGGCGGAGGGGAAAAAAATTCTAGCGGTGCTCCAGCGAAACTGCGAGCGGATGACTCTTTTGGTGGGCGATCTTTTGGAATTGTCGCGGATCGAGTCAGGAAGAATGGAGTTGAAAATGCAACCCCGTGCTCCCGGTGAAATTCTGGATGAGGTGAGAGAGGACTGGAATCGGGCGTTTGCCGGAAAAGGGGTCAAACTAGAGATTGAGTGCGAAGCGGATTTGGTGCGGGTGGATTCGGATCCGCTACGGACGGGGCAGATTTTTTCTAACTTACTAGAGAACGCGTTACGCTTTAGTCAGTCGGGGGGTAGAGTTGTTTTATCGGCGCGATTGGGGAAGGAGATGGGTCAGGTAGAATTTGCGGTTGAAGACGAGGGGGAGGGGATTGCTACGGATAAGATCGGTAGGATTTTCGAACGATTTTTTCGGGTGGATCCGGCAAGGGCGCGGGAGAAGGGGGGGGGCACGGGATTGGGCTTGTCGATTGTGAAGCATCTGGTCCAGCTCCATGGGGGTGGTGTGAGTGCGGAAAGTGAGGTTGGGAAGGGGACCAGAATTATTCTTACGCTCAAGAATACAAATACAGAAAACATTGCCTGACAGATACTTAGAATGATAAAAAATGACATCATACTGTCACAATTCGCATCTTGGTGTGGTTCCTGTTAAACCCTAATCCTGAAGTATGAAAGTTTATTCTATGCGAACAGTTCTGGGTATGATTCTGGGTTTTGGGTGCGGAGTGGGCAGTCATGTTTGGGCGGATGTGGTCGTAAAAATTGATGGATCGAGCACGGTGTATCCGATCACCGAGGCAGTGGCGGAGGATTTCCAGAAGGCGACGGGGACAAAGGTGACGGTGGGTATTTCGGGAACGGGCGGTGGGTTTAAGAAGTTTGCTCGCGGGGAGACGGATGTTCAGGATGCGAGTCGCCCGATCACAGAGGAGGAAGTCAAGGCGGCGAAGGAAGGTGGCATCGAGTACCTTGAGCTTCCGATTGCCTATGATGCCTTGACGGTGGTGGTGAATGCTAAAAACGACTGGCTGGAGACGATTACGGTTTCGGAGTTAAAGAAAATATGGGAACCCGAGGCGCAAGGGAAAATCACTAAGTGGAATCAGATTCGTCCTGAGTGGCCCAACAAGGAAATTAAGTTGTATGGGGCGGGGTCAGACTCGGGCACGTTTGATTATTTTACCGAGGCGATTAATGGAAAGAGCAAGGCGAGTCGCGGCGACTACACGGCCAGTGAGGATGATAATGTTCTGGTTCAAGGAGTGGAGGGAGATAGGCACGCTTTGGGTTATATGGGTTTTGCTTATTATGAGGCGCACCAAAAACGATTAAAAGCCTTAGGGATTGAGTGGGATGCGAAGGGAAAACCGCCCATAAAACCTACCGAGGAAGCGGTGCTGGCGGGGAACTATAACCCGCTTTCACGCCCCTTGTTTCTTTATGTGAATGTAAAATCGTTGGATAAGCCTGAGGTAAAAAAGTTTGTGGAATTCTATTTAGCCAATGTGGCTCGGTTGGCCCAGGAGGTGAAATATATTCCCCTCCCTGAATCGGCCTATGGGAAGGTACGGGAGCGGTTGGCGAAGTTGCAGAAGGGCACGGCTTTTGCGGGGCATGCGGAGATGGCGATTCCGATCGCGGAAATTCTCAAGCGGACACCGACTCCGTAATTTCGTATGGCGGCGCTTCCTCCTAACTCGCGGCGCCTAGACAAGTGGGTGGAGGCAGGAATGGTCTGGGTGCTGCGTTTCGGCGGTTGGGCCTCGGTTTTGGTCACTTTTGGGATCGTGGTGACATTGGGGAGGGAGTCTGCTCCGTTCTTCGCCCACGTTCCGCTTGGGCGACTTTTTACCGATACGATGTGGACCCCGCTTTTTGCGGAGCCCCAGTATGGCATTGGGGCGTTGTTGGCGGGGACCTTGGTAACGACGGGGGTAGCCTTGTGTGTGGCGATTCCCTTGGGGACATTGCTTGCCATTTATCTGAGTGAATTTGCGGAACCTCGTTTTCGCGAAGTGGTGAAACCAATGTTGGAGCTGCTCAGTGCGGTGCCCACCGTGGTGTATGGATATTTTGCCCTCCTGACCTTAACCCCGATTTTGCAGAAAATTTATCCGGATCTACCCCAATTTTCCATGTTAAGTGCAGGGTTGATTATGGGGATTATGATCATTCCCTACGTGACTTCTTTGGGAGAGGATTCGATGCGGAGTGTGCCGATGTTGTTACGGGAAGGGGCATTTGCGTTGGGAGATGGAAAGTTGGGAGTGGCGCTGCGGGTAGTTTTCCCTGGGGCTTTTTCCGGATTGGCCTCGGCCTATGTGTTAGCGATTTCACGGGCGGTAGGAGAAACGATGATTGTAGCGATTGCGGCGGGTCTGCAACCACGCTTCACGTTGAACCCTCTGGAATCCGCGGCGACGGTGACGGCTTTTATTGTGCAGGTCAGCTTGGGGGATTTGCCTCATGGGAGTATTGGGTACCAATCGATCTTTGCGGCTGGGGCGGTACTTTTTCTAATGACATTAGGATTTAACTTGGCGGGCCACGCTCTCCGCCGGAGATTCCACCGTGCTTGCTA
>Ga0208960_1000859_pt1 | contig 16617 bp, 12 predicted proteins | sample GreLakmeON33MSRF_FD_187703 | JGI IMG/M metagenome (GOLD analysis project Ga0208960, IMG submission 187703) | Freshwater lentic microbial communities from great Laurentian Lakes, MI, USA - Great Lakes metaG ON33MSRF (SPAdes) | ecosystem: Environmental > Aquatic > Freshwater > Lake | place: Great...
TGCGGATATTGTTGGTGAGTCGTTAACCCGCGGGGAGCCAGGTTAAACCCATTCGTTTTTGGGCCCTGGCGTCAGCACCCGCAAGGAGAAAAGCATGGCGAAAAAAATCGTCGGTTTTGTCAAGCTGCAAGTTCCGGCAGGCAAAGCCAACCCGTCCCCCCCGATCGGCCCTGCCCTGGGTCAACGCGGGCTGAACATCATGGAGTTCTGCAAAGCCTTCAATGCCCAAACGCAGGGCATCGAGCCCGGGCTGCCATTGCCTGTGGTGATCACCGCTTTTGCCGATAAGAGCTTTACTTTTATCATCAAATCGCCGCCGTCCTCGATTCTGATCAAAAAAGCGGTCAAGATTGACAAAGGCTCAGCGCGTCCGCACACCGACAAGGTTGGCAAGATCACCCGGGCCCAGCTCGAGGAAATCGCCAAGACCAAAATGAAAGACCTGACAGCTGCCGACATGGACGCGGCTGTGCGCACCATCGCCGGCTCGGCCCGTTCGATGGGTGTGACTGTGGAGGGCGTTTAAATGACTCACCTGACTAAAAAACAAAAGACCCAGCAGGGCAAGATCGACAGCAACAAGCTGTACCCCCTGCTCGACGCGCTGGGACTGGTCAAGGAGTTCGCCACAGCCAAGTTCGATGAATCGATCGATGTGGCTGTGCAACTAGGTATTGACGCTAAAAAATCTGACCAAGTGGTGCGCGGCGCCGTCGTGTTGCCAAATGGAACCGGCAAGACCAAACGGGTTGCCGTGTTTGCGCAGGGCGCAAAGGCTGATGAAGCGCGAGCAGCAGGCGCCGACATTGTCGGTATGGACGATCTGGCTGCCATGATCAAGGCTGGCAACATGCCGTTTGATGTCGTGATTGCCGCCCCGGATGCCATGCGGGTCGTTGGAACGCTGGGACAAATTCTTGGTCCCCGTGGCTTGATGCCCAACCCTAAAGTCGGAACGGTTACCCCTGACGTGGCCCTGGCGGTTAAAAATGCCAAGGCGGGGCAGGTGCAGTTCCGCGTCGACAAGGGCGGCATTGTGCACTCCACCATTGGCAGGCGCTCCTTTGACAACGACAAGCTACGCGGCAACCTGGCCGCCTTGGTAGATGCCCTGAGCAAGGCCAAACCGGCGGCCAGCAAAGGCGTTTACCTGCGCAAAGTGGCAGTTTCTTCAACCATGGGCGTAGGCGTACGCGTTGACCTGCAAACAATCGCAGCCTGAGGGCAAAGAATTTGGTGCGCCCGAAAAGGCGCGCCAAGGTGGTGGGCTGTTTGGGCTGCAAAGTCGAAACAGGCCATCCAAGACCGTTGGTGTGCCAGCTCCACTTGTGGGTGCCAGCGCTTAATCAGAAGACAACCAACGCAGATGGCGATCCCGCTGCCCAAGGACCTGGTTCTTGAACAGATGGTCGCTGCAATGTGGCGTACCCGGAGGCTGATGGCCAAGGGGTATATTTTGAAGGAGTAGACCTTGAGTCTTAATCGCAGTGAGAAAGAAGCCGTCATCAGTGATGTGATCGGCCTCGCAGCAAAAGCTCAAACGCTCGTGATGGCGGAATACCGGGGCATCAAAGTCGCGGACATGACCAAATTGCGCACAGCCGCGCGCAGCAACGGAGTGAGCTTGACTGTGTTGAAAAACACACTGGCTCGCCGTGCTGTGGCAGGCAGTGGCTTTGCGGTGGTGTCCGATTTGATGACCGGTCCGCTGATCTATGGCTTCTCTGAAGATGCAGTGGCTGCCGCGCGAGTGGTGTCCGATTTCGCAAAAACCAACGAGAAATTGGTGATACGCGGAGGTGCATTCGCCGGAAAAGCCCTGGATGTGAACGGCGTCAAGCAACTGGCAAACATTCCCTCCAAAGAGGTTTTGCTGGCGCAGTTGCTGGGCTTGATGCAGTCCCCGATTTCCCGCACCGCACGGGTGCTGGCGGCGATCGCGGAGAAAAAAAGCGCCGGTGCGGCAAGCGAAGCAGCACCAGCAGAGGCTGTCGCGGCCTGATGGCCTGTGGCAAGTTGTAAGCACTATTGTTAGGACATAAAAATGGCATTCGATAAAGACGCATTTTTGACCGCTCTGGACAGCATGACGGTCATGGAACTCAACGAACTGGTGAAAGCCATCGAAGAGAAGTTTGGCGTAAGCGCTGCAGCCATGTCGGCACCCGCCGGCGGCGGTGCTGCTGCGGCCGCTGTGGTGGAAGAAAAAACCGAGTTCAATGTGGTGCTGCTTGAAGCCGGCGCCGCCAAGGTCTCGGTCATCAAAGCGGTGCGTGAGATCACTGGCCTGGGCCTCAAAGAAGCCAAAGACCTGGTCGACGGCGCGCCTAAAAATGTCAAAGAAGGCATTGCCAAGGCGGATGCTGAAGCCGCCCTGAAAAAGCTGGTGGATGCAGGTGCCAAGGCCGAACTCAAGTAATTGACGAGGCCCATACCGGGCCGACCCATCGCAAACTGCGGTGGTCGGCCCGGGTGCTTGTGAGAGCACACCGCAAAGCGACATCAATATCGCGCTTTTCAGTGTCTTCTGATCCCGACTGCGGGAGACGCCTTGGATCGGGTTGCATGCAATGTGCGACCGTCCGCCAAAGATTGGTAGTGGCCAATCGCCAAGAATATGAAAGCAGGGCGCGGGCACGAAGAATTTTCGTGTCCGACTGCCTGATTGCTTTGGTATGACAGTCGACGAGGACCCTCAGGATTCATCAGTCATTGCCCGGAGATCTCATGGCTTACTCTTACACCGAACGCAAACGCATTCGAAAAAATTTCGGCAATCGTGACAGCGTGCTCGAAATACCCTACCTGCTGCAAATGCAAAAAGACGCCTACACAGCGTTTTTGCAAGCCGATGCTGCGCCGAAAAAACGCACCACAGAGGGCTTGCAAGCGGCCTTCGAGGCGGCCTTCCCGATCGTTTCGCACAACGGTTTTGTCGAGATGAAATACCTCGAGTACAACCTGGCCAAACCGGGCTTTGACGTGCGCGAGTGCCAAACCCGCGGACTCACCTATGCCTCGGCCGTGCGCGCCAAGGTGCAGCTGATTATTTATGACCGAGAAGCTTCCACCAGCCAAAACAAGGTGGTCAAAGAGGTCAAGGAACAAGAGGTCTACATGGGCGAGGTGCCCCTGATGACCGGTAAGGGCTCCTTCATCATCAACGGAACCGAACGGGTCATCGTGTCCCAGCTGCACCGCTCGCCGGGCGTGTTTTTTGAGCATGACAAAGGCAAAACACACAGCTCGGGCAAGCTGCTGTTCTCGGCGCGCATCATCCCTTACCGCGGCTCTTGGCTTGACTTCGAGTTCGATCCCAAAGATATCTTGTATTTTCGGGTTGATCGGCGCCGCAAAATGCCAGTGACCATACTGCTCAAGGCCATCGGTCTGAACCATGAGTCGATTCTTGCCAACTTCTTTGTCAACGACAATTTCCGCCTGATGGACAGTGGGGCGCAAATGGAATTTGTCGCCGAACGTCTGCGTGGCGAAGTGGCCCGCTTTGACATCACCGACAAAAGCGGCAAAGTGGTGGTGGCCAAAGACAAGCGGGTCACCGCCCGCCACACCCGAGAGCTCGAGCAGTCTGGCACGACCCATGTCAGTGTTCCCGAAGATTTTTTGGTGGGCCGCGTGGTTGCCCGCAGCATTGTTGAGCCCGACACCGGGGAAATCATTGCCAAGGCCAACGAGGAACTGAGCGAGGCATTGCTCAAAAAGCTGCGCGCCAGCGGCGTGCAGGATCTGCCTTGCATCTACACCAATGAGCTCGATCAGGGCGCCTACATATCGCAAACTCTGCGCAGCGATGAAACCGTCGATGAATTTGCCGCCCGGGTAGCAATTTACCGCATGATGCGCCCCGGAGAGCCGCCGACCGAAGACGCGGTGCAAGCGCTTTTTCAGCGCCTCTTCTACAACCCAGACACCTATGATTTGTCCCGTGTCGGGCGCATGAAGTTCAATGCCAAGATGGGGCGTGCCGAGTCCACCGGCCCCATGGTGCTGACCAACGAAGACATTTTGTCAGTCGTCAAAATCCTGGTGGATCTGCGCAACGGCCGTGGCGACGTGGATGACATCGACCACTTGGGTAACCGGCGCGTGCGCTGCGTCGGCGAACTGGCTGAAAACCAGTACCGAACCGGCCTCGCGCGGATCGAAAAAGCCGTCAAGGAACGGCTTGGACAGGCCGAGCAAGAGCCGCTGATGCCGCATGATCTGATCAACAGCAAGCCAATCTCAGCGGCCTTGAAGGAATTTTTCGGCGCCTCCCAGCTGTCGCAGTTCATGGACCAGACCAACCCCCTGTCCGAGATCACGCACAAGCGTCGCGTCTCGGCCCTTGGGCCGGGCGGTTTGACCCGTGAGCGTGCCGGCTTTGAGGTGCGCGATGTCCATGTCACGCACTACGGCAGGGTGTGCCCGATTGAGACCCCCGAGGGACCCAACATCGGCCTGATCAATTCCCTGGCCCTGTATGCACGCCTCAATGAATACGGCTTTATTGAAACGCCTTACCGGCGGGTGATCGACAGCAAGGTCACCATGGTGATCGACTACCTGTCTGCCATCGAGGAGGGCAAGTATGTGATTGCCCAAGCCAATGCAACGCTGGACAAAAACGGCAAACTGACCGGCGAGCTGATCTCGGCGCGCGAGGCTGGCGAATCCATTTTGGTAGGGGCAGAGCGGGTTCAGTACATGGACGTCTCCCCGGCCCAGATTGTCTCAGTAGCCGCATCGCTGGTGCCGTTTTTGGAGCATGACGACGCCAACCGGGCGCTAATGGGCGCCAACATGCAGCGCCAGGCTGTGCCTATTCTGCGGCCTGAGAAAGCCTTTGTTGGGACCGGCATTGAACGGGTTTCGGCAGTGGACTCCGGCACCGTGGTCACCGCCTCCCGGGGTGGCGTGGTGGATTATGTCGATGCCACGCGGGTGGTGGTACGGGTCAACGACGATGAGGCACAGGCTGGCGAAGTAGGCGTGGACATCTACAACCTGATCAAGTACCAGCGCTCCAACCAAAACACCAACATCCACCAGCGTCCGATTGTCAGGAAGGGCGACCGCCTTGCCAAAGGCGATGTCATCGCCGATGGCGCATCAACCGACCTCGGTGAACTGGCCCTGGGCCAGAACATGTTGGTTGCATTCATGCCCTGGAATGGCTACAACTTCGAAGACTCCATCCTCATCAGCGAGCGCGTGGTCGCCGAAGACCGCTACACATCGATACACATTGAAGAGTTGGTGGTGATGGCCCGCGATACCAAGCTGGGTTCCGAGGAGATCACCCGCGACATCCCCAACCTGAGCGAACAGCAACTCAACCGGCTTGATGAATCCGGCATCATCTTTGTGGGTGCTGAAGTACAGCCCGGTGACACGCTGGTCGGCAAGGTCACCCCCAAGGGAGAGACCACGCTGACGCCCGAAGAAAAACTGCTGCGCGCCATCTTTGGTGAAAAAGCCAGCGACGTGAAAGACACCTCTCTTCGAGTCGACCAAGGCTCACAGGGCACGGTGATCGACGTGCAGGTGTTCACCCGCGAAGGCATCACGCGCGACCGCCGGGCCCAACAAATCATTGACGACGAACTCAAGCGCTACCGTCTGGACCTCAATGACCAGTTGCGTATTGTCGAAGCAGACGCTTTTGCCCGTATCGAAAAGCTGCTGCTTGGCAAGGCTGCCAACGGCGGGCCACAAAAGCTTGTCAAGGGCAGCAAGATCGACAAGGCCTACCTTGGCGCGGTCGACCGGTTCCATTGGTTTGACATCCGCCCGGCTGATGAGGATGTGGCGAGCCAGCTCGAGAGCATCAAAAACTCTCTGCAGCAAACCCGCCACAGCTTTGATTTGGCGTTTGAAGAAAAGCGCAAGAAACTCACCCAGGGCGATGAGCTGCCCGCAGGTGTGCTCAAAATGGTCAAGGTTTACCTGGCGGTCAAACGCCGCCTGCAACCCGGCGACAAAATGGCCGGCCGGCATGGCAACAAGGGCGTGGTGTCGAAAATCGTTCCAGTTGAAGACATGCCCTACATGGCTGATGGCACGCCCTGCGATATTGTTCTCAATCCCCTGGGCGTGCCCTCGCGGATGAATGTCGGCCAGGTACTCGAGGTGCATCTGGGCTGGGCCGCCAAAGGCATCGGTCAGCGTATTGGCGACATGCTGCAAGAGCAGGTCAAGATCGCCGAACTGCGCAAGTTTCTTGATACTTTGTACAACGGTTCGGGCCGCAAAGAGGACATCGGGCAGCTGAGCGATCAGCAGGTACTGGAGATGGCGGGTAACCTGAGCACTGGCGCCACCTTCGCCACCCCGGTTTTTGACGGTGCATCCGAAGACGAAATCCGCAGCATGCTCAAGCTGGCCTATCCTGACGAGGCCGTCCGGGCCAAGGGCCTGACGGACACCCGCACCCAGGCCCGGCTGTTTGATGGTCGCAGCGGCGAAGCCTTCGAACGCCCGACCACGATCGGCTACATGCACGTGCTCAAACTCCACCATTTGGTGGACGACAAGATGCACGCCCGCTCCACCGGCCCCTACAGCCTGGTCACGCAACAACCGCTGGGCGGAAAAGCCCAGTTTGGGGGGCAGCGTTTCGGCGAGATGGAGGTCTGGGCCCTGGAGGCCTATGGCGCTTCATACACCTTGCAGGAAATGCTGACCGTCAAATCCGACGATGTGCAGGGCCGTACCAAGGTCTACGAAAGCATCGTCAAGGGAGAGCACTCGATCGAAGCTGGCATGCCAGAGTCCTTCAATGTGCTGGTTAAGGAAATACGCTCGCTCGGTATTGACATCGAACTCGAACGTTCCTGATGTTTTGCGCGTCGGCCGGCTTGCACCGCAAGCTCGGCCGCAGTCAATAGATTAACTAGGAAATAGCGTCATGAAATCATTACTCGACCTGTTCAAGCAGTTCACCCCCGATGAGCATTTCAGTGCCATCAAAATCGGCATGGCTTCGCCCGAGAAAATCCGGTCATGGTCTTTCGGCGAAGTCAAAAAGCCAGAGACCATCAACTACCGCACCTTCAAGCCAGAACGCGATGGTCTTTTTTGTGCCAAGATCTTTGGCCCCATCAAAGACTATGAGTGCCTGTGTGGCAAATACAAACGCCTCAAGCATCGCGGCGTGATTTGCGAGAAATGTGGTGTTGAAGTGACCCAGACCAAAGTGCGACGCGAACGCATGGGACACATCGACCTGGCCGCCCCCTGCGCGCACATCTGGTTCCTGAAGTCTCTGCCAAGCCGGCTTGGCCTGGTGCTTGACATGACACTGCGCGACATCGAGCGGGTGCTGTATTTCGAAGCCTATGTCGTCACTGACCCCGGCATGACTCCGCTGAAAAAGTTCAGCATCATGTCGGAAGATGAGTTTGACGCCAAGTTCAAAGAACACGGCGACGAGTTCCAGGCCAAGATGGGCGCAGAGGGCATCAAGGATTTGCTGCATGGCCTGGACATCGAAGGCTCGATTGAAAAACTGCGCAATGACCCGAGTGGCTCAGAGCTAAAAATCAAAAAGAACACCAAGCGCCTCAAGCTGCTTGAGGCTTTCAAAAAGTCGGGTATCAAGCCCGAGTGGATGGTTCTCAATGTGCTGCCGGTGCTACCACCAGACCTGCGTCCGTTGGTGCCGCTGGACGGCGGTCGCTTTGCAACATCAGACCTCAATGACCTGTACCGCCGCGTGATCAACCGCAACAGCCGACTGCGCCGTTTGCTCGAGCTCAAGGCGCCCGAGATCATCGCCCGCAACGAAAAACGCATGCTGCAGGAATCGGTCGACTCCCTGCTTGACAACGGTCGCCGCGGCAAGGCCATGACCGGCGCCAACAAGCGCGCGCTGAAGTCCTTGGCAGACATGATCAAAGGCAAGAGCGGGCGTTTCCGCCAGAACCTGCTGGGCAAACGGGTCGATTACTCGGGTCGCTCGGTGATTGTGGTCGGGCCAACACTCAAACTGCACCAGTGCGGTTTGCCTAAATTGATGGCGCTGGAGTTGTTCAAGCCCTTCATCTTTGCCCGTCTGGAGACCATGGGCATAGCCACCACCATCAAGGCGGCTAAAAAAGAGGTGGAGTCCGGCACGCCGGTGGTTTGGGACATCCTTGAAGAGGTGATCAAAGAGCACCCGGTCATGCTCAACCGCGCGCCCACGCTGCACCGCCTGGGCATCCAGGCCTTCGAGCCTATCCTGATTGAAGGCAAAGCAATCCAATTGCACCCACTGGTCTGCGCGGCTTTCAATGCCGACTTTGACGGCGACCAGATGGCCGTCCATGTGCCCCTGTCGGTTGAAGCCCAGATGGAATGCCGCACCCTGATGCTGGCTTCCAACAATGTGCTGTTCCCGTCTAATGGCGAACCCTCCATCGTGCCTTCGCAAGACGTGGTGTTGGGTCTGTACTACACCACCCGCGAGCGTACCAATGGCAAGGGCGAGGGGCTGATTTTTTCTGATATTGGCGAGGTGCAGCGGGCTTTTGATGCGGGCGAAGTCGAGCTCAACTCGCGCGTCAATGTGCGCCTGACCGAGTACGCCAAGGACAAGGAAACCGGCGAATTTGTCAGCAGCACCCAGCTCTGGGAAACCACCGCCGGGCGGGCTTTGTTGTCAGAAATTTTGCCCAAGGGGCTGCCTTTTTCTAACCTCAACAAGGCGCTCAAGAAGAAGGAAATCTCCAAGCTGATCAATGTCTCTTTCCGCAAATGCGGCCTCAAAGAGACGGTGGTGTTTGCCGACAAACTGCTGCAGGCCGGTTTTCGGCTTGCCACCAAGGCTGGAATCTCGATTTGTATCGACGACATGCTGGTACCCCCAGAAAAACCCGAGATCATCAACCGCGCTCAAAAAGAGGTCAAGGAGATCGAGCAACAGTATGTCTCGGGCCTGGTCACGGCTGGCGAGCGCTACAACAAGGTGGTCGATATTTGGGGTAAATCTGGCGACGAAGTCTCCAAGGTGATGATGGCTCAGCTGTCTAAAGAAATGGTCACAGACCGCCATGGCAAGCTGGTCTCGCAGGAATCGTTCAACTCCATCTACATGATGGCCGACTCTGGTGCGCGTGGCTCTGCAGCGCAGATACGGCAGGTAGCGGGCATGCGTGGCCTGATGGCCAAGCCCGATGGCTCGATCATCGAGACCCCGATCACCGCCAATTTCCGTGAAGGCCTCAATGTGCTCGAGTACTTCATCTCCACCCACGGGGCCCGTAAAGGCCTGGCTGATACAGCCCTCAAAACAGCCAACTCGGGTTACCTGACCCGTCGCTTGGTGGACGTGACCCAGGACCTGGTCGTGACCGAACAAGACTGCGGCACCCACGATGGCGCGCTGATGCGAGCTATTGTCGAAGGCGGCGAGGTCATTGAATCGCTGCGCGACCGGATTTTGGGCCGAACCGCTGCCGACGACATTCTGCATCCCGAAAACCGCTCGGTGTTGGTCCTGGCTGGCACCATGCTTGACGAAGACCTGATCGAAGAGATGGAACTCGCTGGTGTCGATGAAGTCAAGGTCCGCACCGCGCTCAACTGCGAAACCCGCTTTGGCATATGCGCCAAATGCTATGGCCGTGATCTGGGCCGGGGCGGTCTGGTCAACGGTGGTGAGGCGGTTGGCGTGATCGCCGCCCAGTCCATTGGCGAGCCCGGCACACAACTCACCATGCGCACCTTCCACATCGGCGGTGCGGCCTCGCGGGCGGCCATCGCTGCCAGCGTCGAGGCCAAGTCCAATGGCAGCATCGGGTTCAACCCGACCATGCGCTATGTGACCAACGGCAAAAAAGAACTGGTGGTGATTTCCCGCTCTGGCGAGATCGTCATACATGACGAACATGGCCGGGAGCGTGAACGCCACAAGGTGCCCTACGGCGCGGTGCTGACAATCAAGGCAGATCAGGCCATCAAGTCCGGCATGATTCTGGCCAACTGGGATCCGCTGACCCGACCCATCATCACCGAGTTCGCAGGCAAAATCAACTTCGAAAACCTCGAAGAGGGCTTGACCGTGGCGCGCCAGGTCGACGAGGTAACCGGCCTGGCCACGCTGGTCGTCATCGACCCCAAACGCCGTGGCGCTGCCAAGGTGGTACGCCCTCAGGTCAAGCTGATTGACGCATCCGGCAACGAGGTCAAGATTCCCGGCACCGACCACTCCGTCACGATTGGCTTCCCCGTGGGCGCCCTGGTGCAGGTGCGTGACGGGCAGGAGGTGGGCCCCGGCGAAGTGCTGGCCCGCATCCCCATCGAAGGCCAGAAAACCCGGGACATCACCGGTGGCTTGCCCCGCGTGGCTGAACTCTTCGAGGCCCGCTCGCCCAAAGACAAGGGCGTGCTTGCCGAGATGACCGGCACCGTCTCTTTTGGCAAAGAGACCAAAGGCAAAATCCGCCTGCAAATCACCGATCCCGAGGGCTCTGTCTGGGAAGAACTGGTGCCCAAAGAGAAAAACATCCTGGTCCACGAAGGCCAGGTTGTCAACAAAGGTGAGAGCGTGGTGGACGGCCCGGCCGACCCGCAAGACATTCTGCGCCTGCTGGGCTCGGAAGAACTGGCGCGCTACATTGTTGACGAGGTGCAAGACGTGTACCGCTTGCAGGGCGTGAAAATCAACGACAAGCACATCGAGGTGATTGTTCGCCAAATGCTGCGCAGGGTGGTGGTGGAGAACGCCGGCGAGTCCAATTACATCAATGGTGAGCAGGTGGAGCGTTCGGAGATGCTCAACACCAATGACGCCTTGCGCGCCGAAGGCAAGATTGCTGCCACCTTCACCAACCTGTTGCTGGGCATCACCAAAGCATCGCTGTCGACCGACAGCTTCATCAGCGCGGCCTCTTTCCAGGAGACCACGCGGGTGTTGACCGAGGCTGCCATCATGGGCAAGCGAGACGAGTTGCGTGGCCTGAAGGAAAACGTGATTGTCGGGCGTCTGATTCCGGCTGGCACGGGCTTGGCATACCACGAAGCCCGTAAAGTGCGCGAGAACATGGACGATGCCGAGCGCCGCGCCATTGCCGATGCCGAGGCCGCCGAATTGGCAGACTCGGCACAGGCCAGCGAAGGTGCTGTTGCCGAATAGGGACAGGCTGACACACCTGCTCTACCGCAAAAGCTAGCGCTCCAAGCCCCGGTGCAAACCGACCTGTGGCGCCAGTTGCAATCGGTGGCGGCCCTGCTGCAAGCCGTTCGTGGCGGCAGTTCGGCCACCGCCGCACTGGGAAAGCTGGCGCCCGAGGCTCGTCCTGGTGTGCAGGCGCTGAGCTTCACTGTGCTGCGGTTTTTGGGCCGGGCGCAGGCGCTGCGGCAATTGCTTGCCAGCAAAACCCCGCCACCCGCAGCAGACGCGCTGCTGTGTACTGCATTGGCGCTCGCCTGGCAAGACGAAGGTGCCCCTTACGAGGCCTTTACCCTGGTTAACCAAACGGTGGAGGCGGCCAAGCGGGGCGCCTCCACCCAGGCGCAGGCGGGTTTCATCAATGCCTGTCTGCGCCGCTTCTTGCGCGAGCGCGAGGCCCTGGTGGCCAGCACCCAAACACAGTTGCAAGCACTCTGGAACCACCCCCTGTGGTGGATTGATCGCCTGCGCCAAGACTGGCCTGATTGCTGGCAGGACATTCTTGCGGCCAACAATGTCGCCGCGCCCATGACGCTGCGGGTAAACCTGCGCAAGACCAGCGTGGCGTCTTTTTTACAGACTCTCGCAACAGCCGGTATGCCGGCCTGGGCAGCCGGCCAGGCCGGCGTGATCTTGCGCCAAGCCCAGCCGGTGCAAGCCCTTCCCGGCTTTGCCGAGGGCCTGTTCTCGGTGCAAGACCTGGCTGGGCAGATGGCTGCCAGCAGCCTGCTCTCGGGTTTAAGCGGCTCGGGCCGGCTGCGGGTGCTGGACGCCTGCGCGGCACCTGGCGGCAAAACAGCCCACTTGCTCGAAACCGCGGACTGCGAGCTCACAGCCTTGGATATAGACCCGCTGCGCTGCGAATCCATTCACCAAAATTTGCAACGCTTGGGCTTGCAAGCGCGGGTGCTGGCAGCAGACGCTGGGGCGGTGCACAGTTGGTGGGATGGCCAAGCCTTTGATGCCATCTTGCTCGACGCCCCCTGCACGGCCTCGGGCATCGTGCGCCGCCACCCTGATGTCAGGTGGCTGCGCCGCCCAAGCGATATTGCACAGCTCAGCGCCATCCAGGCGCGCCTGCTCAAGGCCCTGTGGCCCACCCTCAAACCGGGCGGCCGGCTGCTCTACAGCACCTGTTCGGTTTTTCGCGCTGAAGGGGAGGATCAGGTCCAAACGTTTCTTGCAAACAACACCGCAGCCGCCTTGCTGCCGTCTGCCGGGCATTTGCTGCCCTCATTGCACTCAGACCAGACAGCCGTCCCGGACAATCAGCACCGTGAACACGATGGTTTTTATTACGCATTGCTGCAAAAGCGGCTGGCATAAGGGGCTGGGCTGGTTGGTGGCCGCAGTGCTTCTGTGTACCGGCGCGGGTCTGGGGCCGGCCTGGGCGGCAAGCACCGAACTTGCGCAATTGCAAGTGGAGCGCTCTGGTGAGTCGGTACTCTTGTCGGCCAGCGTCAGGTTTGAGCTGCCTGGCGCGGTAGAAGAGGCGCTGCTCAAAGGCATCCCGGTCATCTTTGTGGCCGAGGCCGATGTGTTCCGCGAGCGCTGGTACTGGACCAATAAAAAGGTGCTCAGCGCCCAGCGGCACATGCGCCTAGCCTACCAGGCCTTGACCCAGCGCTGGCGTCTGAACATCGCATCCGGCCCCATCACGGTGACTGGCATGGGCATGGCGCTGACCCAGAACTTTGACAGCCTGGCCGATGCCTTGGCTGCGGTGCAGCGGGTATCGCGCTGGAAAATCGCCGAGGCCAGCGAGCTCGAGCCCAACCAAGCGCACAACGTGGCATTTCGCTTCCGCCTGGATGTATCGCAACTGCCCCGCCCCCTGCAGATCGGCACGCTCGGCGACCCTGACTGGGACATCAGCGCCGCGGCCAGCCGGGCGGTGACCGAGGCTGGCAAATGAGGCTTGCCCGCCCCCTGCGCTGGACCCTGGGGCTTGGGCTCGCCGTGGTGGTTTCGATGGGCTTGGTACTGCTTTTTTTGCTCACCCAGGCCACCACCAACCGCGACATGTACGAGAGCAATTACGCACGCCTGTTTGTTCTCAACATGGTCGTGGCCGGGCTGCTCTTGTGCGCTATCGCCTGGATCGCCTACCGCCTTTTGACACGCTTGCGGCAGGGCAAATTTGGCAGCCGGCTGCTGCTCAAACTGGCGGCTGTTTTTGCCCTTGCCGGCTTTGCGCCCGGTCTGCTGATTTACGTGGTCTCCTATCAGTTTGTGTCGCGCTCCATCGAGAGCTGGTTCGATGTCAAGGTTGAAGGCGCGCTTGAGGCCGGCCTGAACCTGGGCCGCGTGACGATTGAAACCCTCTCCAGCGACCTGTCAAACAAGGCCAAGGGGGCAGCGGTACAAATCGCTGACCTGCCCGACGCCAGTGTCACGCTGCCACTGGAGCGGGCGCGCGAGCAGTTGGGCGTGCGTGACCTGTCCCTGTGGGGTGCCGCCGGGCAGCCCATTGCTGCGGCTGGCCAATCCCAATACCAGCTCAATCTTGACCGGCCAACTGCCCAACAACTGCGCAAAGCGCGGGCACAGCGATCCATCACCTGGACTGAAGGGCTAGAAGATGCCCAACCCGGGGCGAGCACAGAGGCCCGCCTGAAGGCTTTGGTGCTGGTCTCCAGCAGCAATCTGCGCACACTCGCAGAGCCCAGGTTTCTCATGGTCACGGTCGCCATGCCGCCAACGCTGGCCGCCAATGCGCTGGCAGTCACCGGGGCCTACCGCGAATACCAGGAGCGTGCCCTAGCCCGGGAGGGGCTCAAGCGCATGTACATAGGCACGCTCACATTAACCCTGTTTTTAGCGATTTTTGGCGCCGTGCTGCTGGCCGTCTTGCTGGGGGGGCAAATTACGCGCCCGCTGCTGCTGCTCGCGGATGGCGTGCGCCAAGTCGCTGCTGGAGACCTCACACCAAAAACCTTTTTGCAAGGCCGCGACGAACTCGGTGGCTTGACCCGCTCCTTTGCGCAAATGACGCAACAACTCGCCGATGCCCGCCAAGCGGTTGAGTCGAGCATGGGGCAGGTGGACGCTGCGCGCGCGAATTTGCAAACCATTCTGGACAACCTTACCGCCGGGGTGGTGGTACTTGATGCAGCCGGGCGCATCCTTTCCTCCAACCCCGGCGCCACCCGAATTTTGCGTGTGCCCCTGGCCGCCCATGTGGGCAGCAAACTGTCTGACATGGCAGGCCTTGCAGCTTTTGCCGGCCAGGTACAGACCCAATTTGATTCATTCCTGGGCGCCCGCCACGAGCGCGGTATGGATCACTGGCAGCAATCTTTTGAGCTCGGTGGTGCCACGCAGCGGCAGGCCGGACGGCCGGATGATGAGACGCTGACGCTGGTGGCCCGGGGTGCCGAACTGCCAGACAGCGCCCGCCTGCTGGTGTTTGACGATATTTCTGAAATCGTCTCGGTACAGCGGGCCCAGGCCTGGGGCGAGGTAGCCCGACGACTGGCCCACGAAATCAAAAACCCGCTCACCCCCATCCAGTTGTCGGCCGAACGCCTAGAGCACAAACTTGCTGAAAAATTGGAGCCAGTCGACCGAGCCCTGCTGAGCAAATCGGTCAAGACCATCGTCGACCAGGTGGACGCCATGAAGCGCTTGGTTAACGAATTTCGAGACTATGCCCGCCTGCCTGCCGCCGAGCTCAAGCCGGTTGACCTCAATGCACTGGTGGCCGACGTGATGCAGCTCTACGCCACTGAGACAAACACCGTACCCATTCACACCGAAATAGACCCGGCCTGCCAAAAAATCTTGGGCGATGCCCAGCAACTCAGGCAGGTATTGCACAACTTGCTGCAAAACGCGCTCGACGCAACCGAGTCGAGCGGCCATGTGGGTGCGGCCAGCGCAGTGTCCATCAAGACCCAGTGGCTCGCTGCCAGCCGGCGCGTCAGGTTAAGCGTGCTCGACTGCGGCGCCGGCTTTCCCGAGCACATACTCAAGCGTGCCTTTGAGCCCTATGTCACCACCAAGACCAAGGGCACCGGCCTGGGCCTGGCCGTGGTGAAGAAAATTGCCGATGAGCACCACACCCGGGTAGACATCATGAACCGCATGGTCGACGGTCAGCCGGCAGGCGCACAAGTGTCGTTATCATTCGCCACTGACAACGCAGAACCGGCCCAGCCGCTTGGCCCGGTCACATCCCAAGAAACGGTCTGAATCATGGCGAACATTCTGGTGGTCGACGACGAGCTCGGCATCCGCGACCTGTTGTCCGAAATCCTCAACGACGAAGGCCACCAAGTCGAGGTGGCAGAAAATGCGGCGCAAGCCCGCGCAGCCCGCCAAAAAGAGCGCCCTGACCTGGTGTTGCTCGACATCTGGATGCCCGACACCGACGGCGTCACCCTGCTCAAAGAGTGGTCCTCCAGCGGCGCGCTCACCATGCCAGTCATCATGATGAGCGGACACGCCACTATTGACACCGCTGTTGAGGCTACCAAAATCGGCGCATCAGCTTTTCTGGAAAAACCCATCACCCTGCAAAAACTCCTCAAAGCCGTGGAGCAGGGGCTCGCACGAGGCACCGCCGCTCGTCCCGGGCGGCCCTCAGGTCTGGTGCAAATGAGTGATGTGGTGGCGAGCATGATGGCCGCCACCCCGGCCGCCGCGCCCGACCCAGCCAGCCAATGCCAGCAGACCTTCATGCTCGACAAGCCGCTGCGCGATGCACGCGATGAATTCGAGAAAGCCTACTTTGAGTACCACCTGAGCCGGGAAAACGGCTCCATGACCCGGGTTGCAGAAAAAACTGGCCTGGAGCGCACCCACCTATACCGCAAGCTCAAGCAACTCGGCGTCGACCTCAGCAAGGGCCGCCGCAACGCCGCCTGAGGCGGCGCGACTAGATGGGTGCACGCTTGTGCACTGTGCGTTTTGCTTGGCTGGCGGCCGTGCCTTGAGCTTCAACGTAAGAATCCAGCAACCGGCGGATCATGCGCTGGTAATGAGTCTGATGCTTGGATGCCTCAGACTTGAAAAAATCGACGCTGCTCTTGCTCAGGGCTAGCGTAACTTTCACGCCGTCTTCCTTGTATGCCAACTCAGCTGGTGATGGCAGAAAATCCGCGACCACCTCAACGTCGCCCATGGGCTCATCTGTGTAAACGATCTTCTTTTTCATAAATTGCCTTTCCTTTGCGCCAATACCCAGCCCCAATAATTCGAATGACTTTGCGCCGATAGGTGAAGCGCACCGTCAAGATGCCGCCACCGGCTGTGCCGATACAGTAAAACCGCTCTTCGGCCTCACTGTGCGCCAGGTCTTTGGCAATAACGCGGCGCGGATCAGCAAATGCCGCCTGCGCGTCCTGGAACGACACGTGATGCTTGGCTTGGTTCTCAGCATCCTTGTTGTCATCCCATTCGAACTTGGCTGCGGTCATGACTCATAGTAACGTTTATCCATAAAAAAGCCATACGTTTGT
>Ga0208960_1000861_pt1 | contig 16568 bp, 11 predicted proteins | sample GreLakmeON33MSRF_FD_187703 | JGI IMG/M metagenome (GOLD analysis project Ga0208960, IMG submission 187703) | Freshwater lentic microbial communities from great Laurentian Lakes, MI, USA - Great Lakes metaG ON33MSRF (SPAdes) | ecosystem: Environmental > Aquatic > Freshwater > Lake | place: Great...
CATCGCGTCGGGGGCGGGGGCGGGGGCGCCGATTTTCTGGCTGGTCTGCTTGATGGAGGCGCTGACCCACTTGAAGAACTGCTTGAAGGCGTCCGGGGTCATTTCCTTCATCACGAGGACGGTCTCGGTGCAGTGCTTGAGCACGTCGGGGTCGGCCTTTTCGCCGCAGGCCACGGCGATGAGGTTGCCGGGGCGACGCTGCTTGACGGTGGCGGCGTGGGCTTCCCAGTCGTCGGTCGGCTCGCCGTCGGTAAAAATGAAGATGAGGGGTTTCCAGTCACCCTTCTTCTCGGGCGTGGTCTTCTGGACTTCGCGGTCCACGCAGTCCATGAGGAGCTTCAGAGCCGCGCCGAAGGAGGTGGTGCCACCGGCGCGGATGTCGGGCGGGACGAAGCTGGTGAGCTCGGTGAGGGGGACGACTTGCTGGGCGTTGGCGTCGAAGGTGATGACGCTGAGGTAGGCGCACTCGACGGCGGAGGGGTCGCCCATCAGCTCGTTGTGGAGGGAGCGGATGCCGGACTTCACGGACTCGATGGGCGCGCCGTTCATGGAGCCGGAGCAGTCGGCGAGGATGTAAACGGGGAGACGACGGACGGACATGGTGTGCCTTTGGGTTGAGTGGTTGTTTGCTGACGCGCAGTGTCGGGAGAAGTGGGGGCGGTGGGCAAGGAAAAGTATTCCGTGTTCCGTGAGCCACCCGCGTGCGGTTCCTCACTGAAGACTGAACACTGAATGCTTTCCCCTCCCCCGAGAATTTTCCATCCCGCCTATTGCATTCGGGAAGTCGGTTTCTATAGTGCGCGCCAATTGAACAAAAAATGAGCGAACCCTTTGCCGCCGGCCCTGCCGCTTGGTCCATTCAGGACGCCCGCACCCTTTACAACATCGACCGCTGGGGCGCGCGCTACTTCGACATCAACGACGCCGGGCACGTCGTGGCCCGCCCGCTTCAGGAAGCCGGCGTGGGCGTGGACCTCACGGACATCGTGGAGGAGGCGCGGTCTCGAGGGCTGAAGTTCCCGCTGCTCATCCGGTTTCAGGACATTCTCCGGCACCGCGTCGAGGCGATTAACAAGGCGTTCCGCACCGCCATCACGGAGTTCAACTTCAACGGCCAGTATCGCGGCGTCTTCCCCATCAAGGTCAACCAGCTCCGCGAGGTGGTGGAGGAAATCCTCGATGCGGGCAAGCCGTTCAACTTCGGCCTCGAGGTGGGCAGCAAGCCGGAGCTCTTCGCCGGCCTCGCGATGCAGAACCAGATGGGCAGCCTCATCATCTGCAACGGCTACAAGGACGCGCAGTTCATCCGCATGGCGCTGATGGGCATCAAGCTCGGCAAGCAGGTCATCATGGTCGTGGAGAAGCTCGAGGAGCTGAAACAAATCATAGCCGTGTCGCGGCAGGTGGGCGTGGAACCTCTCATCGGTATCCGCGCGCGGCTCGCGAGCAAGGGCGCGGGCAAGTGGGCGGAGAGCGGGGGAGAGAATGCGAAGTTCGGCCTGAGCACGGCGGAGTTGCTCGCGGCCACGGAGCTGTTGCGCGCGGAGAAGCTGGAGCATTGCTTCAAGCTGCTGCACTTCCACATTGGCTCGCAGGTGCCGGACATCCTCACGGTGAAGAAGGCCGTGCAGGAGGCCTCGCGCTTCTACGCCAAGCTGCACAAGATGGGTTTCCCGGTGGAATACATGGACGTGGGCGGCGGCTTGGGCGTGGACTACGACGGCTCGCGCAGCGCGTTTGATTCCTCCACGAACTACTCGCTCCAAGAATACGCCAACGACATCGTTTACTACATCGCCGACGTGTGCAACGCGGAGAAGGTGCCGCACCCGAACATCGTCAGCGAGAGCGGGCGCGGCATCGTGGCCTACCATTCCGTGCTGCTGGTCGAGGTGTTCGGCACCATCGCGAAGACGAAGGGCGGCGACGCGTTGACCTTCGGCGACACCGAGCACGCGCTCGTCCGCGAGCTGCTCGACATCAAGAATAACCTCGCGAAGCTCAACAAGCTCGAGGCCTATCACGACGCCGAGGAGCGCAAGGAAGACGCGCACCAGATGTTCACGCTCGGGCTGCTGGAGCTGCCGGACAAAGCGAAGATTGAGACGCTCTACTGGGAAATCAGCCAGGCCGTCGTCGCCAGTTTCAAGGGCCAGGCTTATATCCCGGCGGAAATCCGCAAGCTGGAGGACCTGCTCGGCGACCAGTATCTTTGCAACTTCTCCGTGTTCCAGTCGCTGCTCGACCACTGGGCGCTGGGCCAGCTCTTCCCCATCATGCCCATCGCGCGGCTCGACGAGCGGCCGCAGAAGGAAGGCACCTTGGTGGACATCACGTGCGACTCCGACGGTGCGATCAACAAGTTCATTGATCTGCGCGACGTGCGCGACACCCTGCCGTTGCACGAACTCATCACCAACGGCAACGGCCAGCAGGAGCCTTACCACCTCGGCTTCTTCCTGATGGGCGCGTATCAGGACATCATGGGCGACCTCCACAACCTCTTTGGCCGCGTCAACGAGGTCCACGTCTTCCTCGAGCCCGACGAGCCCACCGGCTACTACATCGAGGAAATCATCGAGGGCAACACCATCGTCCAGACCCTCGCCGCCGTGCAGTATGACGAGAACGAAATCAAGCGCCTGATGAAGGTGCAGGTGGACGAAGCCATCAAGTCCGACCGCATGAAGCCCAGCGAAGGGATGCGCTTGCTGGACGACTACGAGCGCGGGCTGAAGGACTACACGTATCTCACGTTCTGAGCGGGGGACGCTGGGAATGACCAATGCTCAATTCCCTATGACCCATGAATGTTCAATGACCAATGCCCGGCTTCTGCGCGGTGCAGCCGGAGCACATTGGTTATTGGAATTGGGTCATTCATTGGGCCTCGGTCATCGGGCCTTGTTCATTCCATGAACGCCGATCTCCTGCCCTCCCTCCGGCACCTGGTCCGCGGCCTCACCACCGTCTTCTGGGGCCTGCCCAGCACCCTGCTCATCTGCGTGCTCATGGCCGTGGCGGAGTTCCCTCGCGCGCTGGGTTGCGCGCCGCCCATCATCACCACCGGGCTGCTGCTCTTCGGTGTCTGCGAGCTCGCGCGGTTCCAGCCACAGGAGCGCGAGTGGCAGCGGGCCCTCGAACGCGCGCAGCTCCTCGCGCTGGTGAACGTCGGGCTGGCTCCCTTTGTTTATTTCTGGAGCCGCCAGCCGACCGAGCCCTACTACTTTCAAATCGTCATCGCCCTCGCGTTCACCGGGCTGCTTTTTCTCTACCTGTTGAACCACGTTCTCCAGCGGCTCGCGGCGATGCTGCCAGATGAAACCCTCCGCGCTGACACTGTCTTCTTCACGCGGCTGAACCTGACCCTGATGGTGACGGGGGTTGTCTTCGTCGGCGGCTACTACCTGCTCGCGGAGTTGAAGTCACTTCCGCAGGCCGTGATCGAGGCGCTCGACCTCGCGCAAGTCGCGCGCATCCGCTTCGCCCTCGTGGTCGTCCTCGTGCTACTGCCCGTTTCGATGACGATGTCCCTCGTGTGGAAGACCCGTGACGTGGTGCTGGGCAGCGTCTTCGGCCCGCGCAGCTGAAGCGTCTGCCATTCAGGTCTTCGCCACCATCTGCGCGCCGTCTCTGCGAGCGGGACTCTCCACCGGCACGCGGCCCTGCAGGTTGCGGAGCGGGAACTTCCGCAGGCACTCGACACACCGGAAGGCCGGCGGCTTGGCGGACTTGGTGCCGCGCGAGGCTTCGTCAGTCATCTCGAGCACACATGACGGTCAGCTTTCTATTTGCGCCCGGCCAGCGCCCGGCGGATAAGTTCCCTCGTCGCCACTCACGGAAACCGCCCGCCCATGAAACTCAAGGACCTCGCCTCCGCCGCGCTGCTGGTGTTATTCGGCGCGGGTCTCGGTGTGCTGGCGGACCGTGCGCTTGCGCCCCGTCCACAGACAGCCAAGGTCGCCGCGACTGGCAAGCTCACTTCAGCCAAGCCACTGCCCGCCCTCGCCCGCCCTCCGGCCACCCGCACGAACTCTCCGTCCTCGGAAGACTCGCCGCCTGCTGCCCCGCTGAACGCCGCGGACTTCGCCACCGCCTTCGCCGCCGCCCTGCGCGAACCCACCACCGCCCGCCGCTTCCAGATGCTCGCCGAACTGGCGGAGCGCATCGTGCCCGCCGACGTGCCGCGCGTCATCCAGCTCTTCGAGCAGCTCAGCCAGCGCGCCGAACGTGAACTCCTTCTAAACTCACTCCTCACCCGCTGGGCGAGTGTGGACTCCGCCTCCGCTCTCCACTTCGCCCAACAACTCACCCGTCCCGCCGAACGCCGCACCGCCGTCAACACCGTGCTGCGAATCTGGTCCGGCACCGACAACCCCGCGGCCCTCGCGTGGGCGCAGGCGCTCCCGCCCGGCACCACGCGCAACAACTCCTTGCAAACCGTCCTCGGCAGCCTCGCGGACAAAGACCCCGCCGCCGCACTCGCGGCACTCAACAAGGCTGGCATCACCAGGGCCAACTCCGGCCTGCCGGAAGCCATCTTCCTCGCCTGGGCCGGGCGCGATCCCTCCACGGCCGCCGCGCAAGCCCTCGCGCTGCCGCCCGGCCGCCAGCGCGACGGCGTCCTCCAACTCATCGCCAGCACTTGGGCCAACAACGACGCACCAGCCGCAGCCGCGTGGCTTGCACAGCAGCCCGACACCAAGGGCAAACGCGAGATGATGCAGAACGTCGCCAGTGAGCTGGCGGCCACCGATCCGAAGGCCGCCGTCGAACTCGCCCTCACGCTCCCGCCCGGCACGCCGCAGGATCAGGCGCTGGCCAGCATCGCTTCCCGCTGGGCCACTGCGGACCTCGACGCCGCGCTCGCGTGGGTCAAACAGCTCCCTGCTGGTCGCGCGAAAGAGAACGCGCTCATCAACCTTAGCCACGAATGGGCACAAGCCAGCCCGCGCGCCGCCGCTGACTTCGCTGCCACCCTCGCGCCCGGCAACACGCAGAACTCGCTCTTCGCCGCCGTCGCAAATCAATGGGCCACCGCCGACCCGGCGGCGGCGATGCAGTGGGCGCAGTCCCTCCCGAACGAGGTCGCGCGCCAGCTCGCTCTCGACGCCTCCCTCACCGTCTGGGCCAACGACGAGCCGGAGCAAGCCGCGGCCTTCGTGGCAAGACTTCCCGCCAGCAGCAACAAGGGAGAATTGATTCACAACCTCGCCTCCAGTTGGGGTGAGACCGATCCGGAAGCCACCTTGAAATGGGCAAGGCAACTTCCGGCCTCCGAGCAACAGCTCGCCTTCAACGGCCTTGTCCAGACGATGGCGGATGACAACCCAGCAGGAGCTGCGGCACTGCTGGAAAACACGACGCCGGAGAACCGCGCCGCTGTCGGAGAACTCATCGCCTACCAGTGGCTGCTCCTCGACCCCGCCGCTGCGCGCGACTGGATAGCTAAGGCCCCGCTGTCTCCGGAGCAGAAGCTGAAGCTGCTCAAGCAATAGATCACAACAACTTCGCCGCAGCGCAGGGGGAAACTCCGTTGTCAATTCCCCCTTCCCCTGTATAACACGCGCGTGCTCCGCCCTGTCCTGTTCGCCCTCGCGCTCGCTTTCACGAGCGTCGCGCTGGCGCAGCCGGAACCACCGCGTATCAAAAACGCGCAGGCGGGCTTCAGCGGGCAGTTCCGCAACCGCCACTGGACTCCGCTCCGCGTGGACATCGAGAACGCTGGCCCGGCACGCACCGGGCTGCTGGTGGCGGAGTTGGAAGGCACCTTCACCAAGCAGCGCGTCCAGTTCAGCCGACCGGTCTTTCTACCGGCGCAGTCGGTGCGGCAGTTCGAGTTTCCCATCCTGCCGGACTCGCGACCCGGTCAGCCGGATAAAATCCGCTTTGACAAAGTGGTGAGTGTGAAGCTCACCGACGGCGGCTTGCGCACGTGGAGCCAGACCGAGGCCATCGGCAGCCAGGTCGGGGAGGACGCCTTCTTCCTGCTGATTTGCGATGCGAGTTTCAGCGGCTATCGCGGCTTGCGCGAGATGACCGTCGGCGCCGAGAAGCGAGTCTTCGCCCGCGCCCAAGCCGCGCCCAAGAATCTCCCCCGGCGCCCGCTGGACTTGCGCGGCTTCGATGCGCTCGTGCTCGGCGGGCTGACGGAGACCGAGCTCTCGCCGCTGCAACTGGCCGCGGTGCGCGACTACGTGGCCGTGGGCGGGCATCTCATCGTGCTGCCGTCCGCCGCGCCCGGCCTCACGCCGACGCTCGCGGAGCTGCTGCCCGGCACATTCGTCGCCCCACAGCGGGTCGAGACGCTGCCGGCGGTGGCGGGCGAGTTCATCTTCACGAACGGCGTCAACGTCGCGCGGCTCATCGCGGAGCGCGGCGAAACGTTGGCCGGCACGCGCGAGCGGCCTTGGGTGCTGTCGCGCAACGCCGGTGCCGGGCGCGTGACGATGCTGGCCTTCGATGCGGGCAGCGAAGAGTTCAACGGCTGGCCGGGGGCGAAGGACTACTGGCGCGAGCTGCTCGGCAACGCGCCGCAATTCCTCCACCACGCGGACCGCCTGCTCGCGCGCGCGCCGCAGACCGAGCGGGTGTTGGCGAGCTTGTCGGGCATCAAGGTGCTCTCGCGCCACGGCGTGCTGCTGTATCTCGCGGGCGTATGCGGCGGGCTGCTGCTAGTGCTCGCGGCCGCGCGTTTCACTGCACGACCGGAACGCGGCTGGGCCGTAGCCGGGGGTTTGGCACTGGTGACGGCCATCGCCACCGTCACAATGGCGGCGCGGTGGAAGGCCACGCCCGAGCCGTTCCTCAACGAGGTTTATGTCGCCACCGCCCGGAGCGGCGAGGATGTGGGCCGCGTGCAGGCGGCGCTCGGCCTATTCTCGCCAACCGAGCAAGCGTTCCACTTGCAGACCTCCACCGACACGGCCTCGCTCGGGCCGGGCCGCAGCGCGCTCACGCCGCCGGAGCTGTTCCGCCTCGACTACGAAGCCCGCCTCTCCGTGAGCAACCTCGCCGTGCGCGCGGACGACCTCCGCACGCTCATCGGTCGCGCACCGCAGACGACGGTGCGAGCACCGGTGCTGCGCGCGAGCATCGGCGCGGAGGGCTTGTCGCTCGTGGTCTCGAACCGCTCGGACGCCGCGCTGTCCGGGCCGTTCCTGAAGTTCAACCGCTTCATCGTCCCGCTGCCCGACGTGGCTCCGGGTGCGCAGTTAGAGAAGTCCGGCCTGAGCGTGAACGCCCACAGCGTCTCCACCGAGCTGCTCCGCTCCACGCGCCAGCAAGAGCGCGAGCGGCTGCGCGAAGCCTTCTTCCCCGCGCCCGTGTATTCGGGCGACTTGGCGATGACTTACGACGAGCGACGGTTTCAGAAACTTCTGCGCGGACGCGAGCCGCTGCCGGTGCTGTTCAGTTGGAGCGACGCCCCGGCGTTTCCGCTCGCGGCCATTGAACCGTCCGTGGCGCGGCGCGCGGTGGGCTTGCTCGCGGTAGAAGGCAGCATCGAGTTCACCGGGCCGACGCTGCTGCTGCCACCGGGCGTGATGCCGCTGCAACTGCGCAACCTCGGCGCGCACGCGTTCGAGCGGAGCGAAGGCTGTTTCGCCAGCGGGCGGCCGGGGCAGGTGGCGCTGGAGTTCAGCCTGCCGCCGGGCTGTCCGTCCCTGACGGCGCAGGAGCTGACGGTTCACTTCGAGTTTCGCGGCGCGGCGTTCCAGCCGGCGGTTTACGTCGCGCAAGGGGACTTCAACATGCAGGGCGAACTCCAGCAGTTTCTCCCGCGCATGGAGAAAATTTCCGCGACCCCGCCCGCGCGCGTGCCTGAGCCCAGCCGCTTCCTGAAGGCCGGCGCGCGCAGCGTCATCGTCCTGGTGGACATCACCTATTCCGCCGAAGGCAAGCAACTCGGCACCTCGATGAACCCTAACCTCCACACCTGGCAACTCCGCGACCTCGACCTCGAACTGAAGGGCACCACGCAATGATTGTCACCGCCGCACTCACCAAATCCTACGGCGACATCCTCGCGCTGGACGACCTCAACCTCGACATCGGCGAAGGCGAAATCTTCGGCTACATCGGGCCCAACGGCGCGGGCAAGAGCACGACCATCCGCATTCTCTCCGGCCTCCTGCGCCCCACCAGCGGCACCGCGCACGTCGCCGACGTGGACGTGGTGCGCCACCCGCAGGAGGCCAAACGCGTCGTCGGCTACATGCCGGACATCTTCGGGGTCTATCACGGCATGCGCGTCTGGGAATACCTCGACTTCTTCGGCGCGGCCTACCGGATGCCGCGCGCCACCCGCCGCACGCGCATCGACGAAGTTCTTCACATCACCGGCACCGACGAGATGCGCGATTACTTCGTGGACTCGCTCTCGCGCGGCATGCAGCAACGCATCGGCATCGCGCGCGCGCTCATCCACGACCCCAAGGTGCTCTTCCTGGATGAACCCACTTCCGGCCTCGACCCGCGCGCCCGCATCGAAATGCGCCGGCTCTTGAAGCACCTCAAGGCGCTCGGCAAGACCGTCCTCGTCTCCTCGCACATCCTCCCCGAGCTGGCGTCCGTCTGCGACCGCATCGGCATCCTCGAACAGTCGCGCCTGCTCCTGTGCGACAGCATGGAAGCGGTGCTGCGGCAGGTGGAGCTGCGCAGCCTCATTGAGCTGGAAGTGCTAGCCGACCCGGAGCGAGCCGGAGAGTTGCTCGCCGCGCAGTTCCCCGCGCCGAAGCTCGAGGTCACCGAGATTGTCGGCAACTTGCTGCGCCTTTCCTTCGCTGGCGAAGACGTAGAAATCGCCGGCCTCCTGACCTTCCTCATCCAGCAAGAAGTCGGTGTGCTCTGGTATCGCGAAGTGCCGCTCGACCTCGAGCACATCTACATGAAGGTCACGACGCAGGCCAAGGCCGGCAAACGGAGGAGCGACGATGCTGAGTAACCCCGTCCTGCTCCGCGAGGTGAAGAGCAGCCTGCGCTCGCCGCTGGCGCTGGCGCTCGCCGCGCTCTACCTCGGCGTGCTCGCGACCCTCGTCTGGTGGATGTGGCCGCAGGAAGGCATCTACTCCGCCACCGCGCGCGCCTCGCGTTCGCTGCTGCTCGTGTGCGGCGTCGCACAACTGCTGCTGGTGATGCTCTACGCGCCCGCATTCGCCGCGACGGCCATCACCGCCGAGAAGGAACACAACACCTACGACCTGCTCTTCGCCACGCTGCTGCGGCCTCGGGACATCGTTGCGGGCAAGCTCTGCTCCTCCATCATCGTGCTGCTGTTGTTCGTGCTGCTCTCGCTGCCGGTCTTCGCCGCGTGCTTCTTCCTCGGCGCGGTTTCCGTGCGCGAGGCGGCGGTCATCTATCTGGTCACGGTGGCGAGCAGCGTGATGTTCGGGCTGCTCGGCCTGTCCGTCAGTTCGGTCGCGCGCAACTCGCACCTCGCGCTGGTCGTGACTTACCTGCTGCTGCTGCTGGTCACCGCCGGCCCGTGGGTGCCGTGGTTTCTGCTCGAACAAAAACCTTGGGCCGCGCAGTTCATCCATCAGGCGCGCGCGTTCAGTCCGCTGGGCGGAATGGCCTCGGTGATTCTGCCCGCCTTCGAGCCGGCGGGCGCGTGGCGCACCTATCTGCTCTTCTGCGCCACCGCCTCCGCCGTGCTGGTCGCCTTCATCCTCGGGCGCGTTCACTGGGCCGGACAGCGCGACTCGCGCCGGCACGGACCCACGATTGAAGACCCGGACGAACTGTCCCGCCGCCGCCTCAGCTTCCCCTTCTATCTGATTGACCCGCTGCGCCGGAAGGACTGCATCCCCGACTGGCTGAACCCGATGTTCGCCAAGGAACTGCGCAGCCGCGCGTTCGGCGGGGGCAAGTGGATTTTCCGCGTGGCGGCGGCGTGCTTTGTGTTCTCCATGCTCATCATGATTGGCGCAGTCGGAAATCTCGTCGGCCCGACGCCGAACTTGATTCGGTCCGTGGCGCTCGTGTTTCAGCTCGGCCTCATCGTGCTCATCGTGCCCTCGCTCACCGCCGGTGCCATCACGCAGGAACGCGAGCGGGGAAACCTCGAGCTGCTGCGGATGTCGCGGCTCGGCCCGTTCTCCTTCCTTGTCGGCAAGGTCGGCGTCGCGCTGCTCTTCGTGACGTTCCTCATCATCGGCACGCTGCCGGGGTGGTTCGCCATCCACTATCTGGAAATCAACACGCTGCGCGAAATCCTCAACGCGTGGGCGGTGATTGGCACCACGACGCTCTTCGCCCTGTCCGCCGGCCTGTGCGCCTCGGCGCTGGCGCCGCGCACCGCCGTCGCGACCGCGCTGGCGTATGCGGTGACGTTCCTCGTGGCCATCGTCACGCTGCTGCCGTTGCTGACGGCGGACCAGCTCTCGGTGCGACTGCGCGAGATGATTCTGGTGCTGAACCCGTTCGCCTCCGCGTTGCAAGTGCTCACGCGCGGCGTGTTCGACGACCTCGGTGTCCTCTGGCAACGCCACGCGATGCTGTCGCTGGGAACCGCCGGGGTCTTCCTACTCACCGCCTTCCTGCGCCTGCGCTGGTTGCTTGCGCCGCAAAAATGAAACCTCTGCCCTCAAAGTTTCTGTCCGTCGGATGCTTCTTCCTCGCTTCGCTGGGAATAGCGCTGCCGGCTTGGGGTCAGCAGCCGGGGACATCTCAGCTCGCTGCCACGAACACGACTTGGGTTTCGCTGATCCTGCACCCGGTCAAGGACGCGGCCACGCTCGAGATGCTCCGCGCCGCGCTCAAGGAGCCGGATCCAGTCGTCCGCGAGCTGGCGCTGGACGCGCTCGCCATCATTCGCGATGGGGTTGTGCCCCGGCGCGTGCGCCCCCCGGTCCCAGCCCCCTCCTCGCCAGAAACACTCCGCAGCACGAACACTCTCACACTGGTCCACGCACTACGCGGCCTCGAGGCCGAGACGGCCCGCCGTGAGACGCCGCTGCTCCTCACGCTACTGCATCGCCCAGAGGCCGTAGTGCAGGAGGAGTCTGTGCGTGCGATTCAACGCAGCCAGATCACCGCCGCTAACAGCGAATTGATCGCGCTTTTAAGCGACCCTGACGAAGGCCTGCGCTTGGCCGCCTGCGAGACGCTGGCTGGGATGTTCGACCTCCTCCCGCGTCCCGCGTTGACGACGGCGATGGTCCGGCGGCTGGAGTTGGACCCGAGTTCACAGGTGCGGCGCGTAGCGGGCCTGACGCTCGTGGCGTTGCACGACGGCCCGGCACGCGACGCGTTGCTGCGCCTGCTCGGACACGCACGCGGCGTCACGCGCGTGTCCGCCGCCGCCGCGCTCGGGCCGTGGGGCGATGCGGAGCTAGCCGGCACATTGCACCCGCTTCTCGGAGACCCGGCGGACTTGGTCGCTCGGGCCGCGTCCCACTCGCTCGGGCAGCTCCGCAATCCCAGCTCTAAAGCCCCGTTGCTCACCGCGTTCGAGGCGCGCGGTGTGGTGGTGAAGGAGCGCGCCGCGTGGGCGCTCGGGGAGTTGAAGAGCACCAACGCCGTGCCCGCGATGATTGCCCAGCTCGGCACCACGAACGAGGCGCTGAAAGTTTCCCTCATCCTCGCGCTGGGCAAGACCGGGGACAAGCGCGCCCTGCCACCCATCCGGCAGGTGCTCCAGCAAATCGTGCTGGCGAACAACTTGCCGAAAGCCCGCGAGGCCGCGTTCACCGCGCTGGTGGCCGCGGGCGACAAGCTCGCCATCCCGCGCGCCATCCAGATCGTGACCACGCCGGTGGTGCCGCCGTTTCCAGGCGCAGGACCCACCTTCGATGAAGACTACATCCGCATCGCCGCCCTCCGCTACCTCGCCACCGTGGGCGACCGGGCGACCGGGAGCACCTTGCAGGCGGCGATAAAGGACGCCGTGCCACGCGATATGCGTCCTGCCGTGGCGGAGACCTTGACCAAGCTTCTAGGTAAAAAATATCAGCCGGTTCCCGACGAGGACCATCGCCGCTACTTCGTCGAGAGCGTCGGGCTGCGTCCCCGACCGACCGTGCCCGCCACTGGCACCGTCCTCACGCCCTGAAGTTCGCTGCTTTTACAGAAAAGAAATTGCGCGGCCAGGCCTCTGCTGGTGCGCCGTCTTCCAGACCCGTTCCGCCCCAACTTTCAGCTCATCCGCATCGGCATCAGCACGTAATGGAAGGGCGTGTTGACTTTCACTGAGCCTGGACTGAGTTCGTCCGACAGCTCTAGATAGATTTCGTCTGTTTCTACGACTTTAAGCGGGTCCATCAGGTAGCCGGGGTTGAAAGCGACGCTGATGTCCTTGCCCTTGTAATTGATAGCGATGGACTCGCGCGCCTCGCCCACGTCGGCCGTGTTCGCGGTGATGGTCAGGTTGTTCTTGGTGAAGGCCAGTTTCACCGAGTTGGACTTGTCGTTGGTCATCAGCTCCGCACGGCGCAACGCACCGTGGAACTCCTCACGCATGAGCGTGATGCGTTCCTTGGACTCCTTGGGAATAACCTGCTGATAGTTCGGGTAGTTGCCCTCGACGAGCTTGGAGATGAGCAACACAGAAAACGCCGTCTCATCTTTTAGGCGGAAGGAAACCTGATTGTCTGTGAAGCGGATCTCCGCTTCGCCCTTGGTTTGGAGAAGTCGATTGAGCTCATTAACTGCCTTTGTGGGCACGATGATGTCCCCGTTGACAGTCGAACCCGCCGGCAAGTCCTCCTCTGTCAGAGCCAAACGACGGCCATCTGTGGCCACCATCACCAGTTTCTCTGGTGTGAACTTCATAAAAACGCCGTTGAGAACGTAGCGGGACTCGTCGGTGGAAATAGCGATGGCCGTCTTTCTCAGCATCGCCTTTAGCTTTTCTTGCGGCAGCGTGACTGAGCCCGTCTCCTTAAATTTCGGGAGCGGCGGGAACTCGTCAGCTGAGAGGCCATGCAGTTTGTAGTAAGAAGCTCCGGCACTGAGCTTGGTGAAGTGTTTCTCGTCACTTTCCAGTTCCACTTCCCCAACAGGAAGTTCGCGGACGATGCTGAACAGGCGTTTTACGGGGATTGTCGTTGAACCAGGTTCGCTGATCTGCGCCTCCACCCCACAAGCCACCGTGACGTCCAAATCGGTGGCGGTCAGGAAAAGCCGGTTATCCTCGGCTCGGACATGAACATTCGAGAGGATCGGCAGGGTCGTTCGGGTGCTGACGACATTTTGCACTGCTTGCAGCCCGGCTATGAGTTGATCTTTGGCGATTGAAAGTTTCATGGCTTACTAAAGAGAGAGTATTTAAAGAATCATCCGTAGTATTAAGGTCTGTGAATATTGAAAACAAACTTCACTGTCAAGGCAACATCAAGGAGTTGGGCTCACTACGACCCTGCCCACAACCTATCGTGTATCTTCTCGGAAGTCCGCCTTCCTCTGGTTGTTCACACTTTTCACAACCTGTTCACTCTTTTTAAGGGCGTTTGGCCCCAACTTTTCGTTGCTCATCCTGTTTCTGGCCGCGAAGCCAGACGCTTGAAACCCAAGGGCAAACAACGAAGCTGGAATGGAGCGAAGGGCCAAAATAAAGGAGTGAGGAAAGGCTAGTTTTCCAGTTGTAGCCTTTTTGGTCATGCGCTTCACTGCGCTTGAAATTAACCGTCATGCGTCTGCTTGATGCCATCTTCGACTCGAACCAGCGTTTCAACCAAGCTGCGAAGTCAACGCTCGCGCCAGGCGATTTCGAAGAGGGCCTGCCACTGGTCGCCCTCACATGCATAGATGCCCGCCTCAACCGCTTGGTGCCCGACGCCTTGGGCGTGCCGGAGTCGCACTTCATCTGGCTGCGCAACGCCGGCAACATCATCACCGGCCCGATGAGCAGCACCCTGCGTTCGCTAGCGCTTGCCTGCGCTGTGAAGGGTGGCCGCGAGATACTCATTCTCGGGCACACAGATTGCCTCGTGCGCAAAACCGGCACGCTGGAACTGCTTGGCAAGTTCGCCGCGCTCGGCATTGAGCGCGCCCGCATGCCGGAGAACTTACAGGAATACTTTGGTCTCTTCGCCAGCGAGCGGCAGAACGTCCTCAAAGCCGTCGAGCACGTCCGCGCGAGCCCACTCATTGGCCCCCGCGTCCCTGTCCATGGAGCGCTCGTGGACATCGCGACGGGACGGCTCGAACTGCTGGTCAACGGCTACCAAGCGCTCAGCGTTGCGACTTCGTCGGCCAGCGCGGTCATGGCGAAAGGAAGTGAGGCAATTTCCGGCGGCGCGCTAGCCCTTCCTTCACCCGAGTCGAAGAACAGCCTGCCCTTGGCTGAGATAAAGTTTCCGCAGTTCAAGATCGGCGAGGGGATGGCCCGTGTCGAAGCCACGTTGGGCGAAATGTCCGCGCCTACAGCGGACAAGCCTCACCCGGCGCAGACCACCTCGCCGGCGAAACCTCCCCCCGTTCCCGCCGACGCCATACCCAACCTCAAGCGCCTCGTGGACTTGGCGCGTCACTACCGCATCATCGGTGGAGACGGCAAGCACTACGGCCCGGTGCCCGCGACCGTCCTGTTGCGATGGATTACAGATGGGCGCATCGATGCCGAGACCTCCGTGCAAGTGGACGGCAGCAGCGCGTGGGTGAAGCTCCACCAACTCGGAGAAGCCCTCCACCGCCTCGGCGCAAGACGGAAGTAGGCGGCGCTGCACACCCAGATCCAGCGGAGAATCACTCGGACGCAGGGGAGTGCGAACAACAGAGCGGCTGCCCGCCCCTCCGCACTTACCCCTTCCAATTGAGCACCGCGCACCTATCGTCCCCTCCGGTTACGCGGGCCATCGCCAGCCGCGTGTCTCCCCGCCAATCCCTATGAGACGCACCAAAATTATCGCCACGCTTGGTCCCGCCACAAGTTCGCCGGAAATCATCGGCCAGCTCGTGGACGCTGGCATGAACATCGCCCGGCTTAACATGTCGCACGCGTCGCACGATTGGGTGCGCGCGACGGTGAAGCATCTCCGTGCCGCCGCCGAGACCCGCCAGCGCTCCATCGGCATCCTCATGGACACGCAGGGACCGGCCATCCGCACCGGCGATCTCAAAGTGCCGCTCGACCTCAAACCAGGGCAGCAGTTCGCCTTCACCGTGCGCGGCGAGAAGAGCGAGGAGGAGCACTCCGTGGACGTGAACTACGAGCACTTCGTCAGCGATATCAGCGTGGGCGACGTGGTGCTGCTCGATAACGGCGAGATTCAAATGAAGGTGCTCGCCAAGCACCGCAACAAGGTCGAGTGCGAAGTCCTCACGCCCGGCAAGCTCGGCAGCCGCCGCCACATCAACCTTCCCGGCGTCAAGGTCAGCCTCCCCGCCCTCACCGTGAAGGACATCGCCGACGTGGCCCTCGGCCTCGAACTCGGCGTGGACTACCTCGCGCTCTCCTTCGTGCGCGAGGCGAAGGATCTCCGCCAGCTCCGCGCGCTCACCGAAGGTTCCAAGCACCGCCCGCAAATCATCGCCAAGATCGAAGACCAGCAGGCGGTGAAGAACCTCGAGGAAATTGTCAGCGAAGCCGACGGCATCATGGTCGCGCGCGGCGACCTCGGCATCGAGTGCCCTTACGAGGAGCTGCCCATCATCCAGCGCAAGGCCGTCAAACTCTGCCTCCGCGTCGGCAAGCCCGTCATCGTCGCCACGCACATGCTCGAGAGCATGATCGAGAATCCCATGCCCACCCGCGCCGAGATCACGGACGTGGCCAACGCGGTCTTCGAGCAGGCCGACGCCATCATGCTCTCCGGCGAGACCACCGTGGGCAAATACCCGGTGAAGTGCATCGAGGTCTTCGACCGCATCGCCCGCCGCATCGAGCGCAGCGGTAACGCCGGCTATCACGAGCGCGCCGAGTTGACCAACCCGCGCCAGAAGCTCATCAAGAGCGCCGTTGTCATGGCCGACCAGCTCCGTGCCGAGGCCATCATCGTCTTCACCCGGCGCGGCAGCATGGCGCGCTGGACCTCCTGGCTGCGACCCCGCTACTCGCCCATTTACGCCGTGTGCGAGAACTGGCCGCTGGCCGACTCCCTCGCGTTGAACTGGGGCCTCACGCCGGTTGTGTTTCCCTTCGACTACAACGACCCGCAGAAGAACATCGACCTCGCGCTCGTCCGCATGAAAGCCGAGGGCATCCTCCATCGCGGCCACACCGTCGTCATCGTCAGCGCCATGTCCAGCGGCACGCAGATCGTGGACGCGGTGCAGATGCGGGTGTTGGAGTAAATAAATTGCGAATGGCGAATGATGAATGGCGAATCCTTCGCCGTGCGTCGGCCAGATTCCCCATTCGTAATTCGACAATCGCCATTCCGATGCCTTGGAAACGCAAACTCTCCGGCGGCACGCTCGCCTTCATCGGCTTCATGCTCTCGCCGCTGTCGTGGTGGAACGACCTCTTCGTGAACATCCCGCTCGCGCTGGCCTTCGCGTGGCTCGTGAGCCTGTTCTGGCCGGCGGTCTTCACCGCGAGCTTCGTCCTGGGCTACTGGCTGATCAACATCCTCGGCCTCGTGCTCATGCAGAAAGGAGCGCAGCAGGCGCTTTCAGAAAACCCCAAG
>Ga0208960_1000863_pt1 | contig 16544 bp, 11 predicted proteins | sample GreLakmeON33MSRF_FD_187703 | JGI IMG/M metagenome (GOLD analysis project Ga0208960, IMG submission 187703) | Freshwater lentic microbial communities from great Laurentian Lakes, MI, USA - Great Lakes metaG ON33MSRF (SPAdes) | ecosystem: Environmental > Aquatic > Freshwater > Lake | place: Great...
ACCGCCCGGGCCGCTGAAGAAGTCGGCCAACCCGCTTATCAACTTCTGCGTGACGCTGGCTGCGAAGTCATCCTCGCGCCCAAGTTCGGCCCGCTCAGCGCCGACGACGTGCAGGCCTACATGGCCGGCTGCGACGCGACCTTGTGCAGCGCGGACAAATACACGCCCGCCGTCCTCGAACACGCCAACGCCGCCGGCATCAAGTGCCTCTCGCGCTGGGGCGTGGGCTACGACTCGATTGACATCCCCACCGCCACGCGGTTGGGCATCGTCGTCGCCTTCACGCCGGGCATGCTCGACGGCGCGGTGGCCGACTACACGTGGGCGCTGCTCTTCGCGCTCGCGCGCCGCGTGCATGAGGGCCACGTCGTCATGCGCGACAATCGCTGGTCCGTCGCGTGGGGCCACGACGTGTCGAACAAGACGCTGGGCATCATCGGCTGCGGGCGCATCGGGCAGGCCGTGGCGAAGCGCGCGTCGGGTTTCAACATGAAAATCCTCGGCCACGACATCGCGCCGAACCCGCACGCCGAGGCGCTCGGGGTGAAGTTCGTTTCCCTCGACGAGCTCCTGGCGCAGAGCGATTTCGTCTCCCTCAACTGCGCGCTCACGCCGCAGAACCGCGGCCTCATCGGCGAGGCGCAGTTCAAGAAAATGAAACCCAACAGCTACCTCATCAACACCGCGCGTGGCGCGCTGGTGGACGAGGCCGCGCTGGTCCGCGCGCTGGAGCAGAAGACCATTGCTGGGGCCGCCGTGGACGCCTTCACCACCGAGCCGTTGCCCAACGATCATCCGCTGCGCCGCTGCCCCAACGTGCTGCTCACGCCGCATCAGGCCTTCAACGGCCGCGAGACCGGCGAGCGCGTGAGCCTCGCCGCCGCGCAGGCCATCGTGGACTTGATGCACGGCAAGAAGCCGACGCATGTGGTGAATGGTGACGTCTTCCAGTCGGCGGCGTTGCGGGCAAAGGTCAGTTAAACACCCCTCGGCACATGTCCCGCTGGCTGCGCTTCTTCGTAACCGCGGGCATTTGCTTTCTCGGAGCGCAGTTGGTGTCCGCCGCCGACTGGCTCTACCTCGACAACGGCCAGGTGCGCCTCGGGGTGGACCGGGCGGCGGGGGCGAGCATCGGCTACTTCGGCGAGCGCGCGACGGGGCGGAACTTGCTGAACCATTACGACAAGGGCCGGTTCATCCAGCAGTCCTACTACGGCGCGAAGGACGGTTCGGACTGGAACGGCAAGCCGTGGCGCTGGAATCCGGTGCAGGGCGGCGGCTGGCGCGGCGAGCCGGCGAGCACGCTGGCCTTCACGAACACTGCGACCACGCTCTATGCGAAGACGCTCCCGAAGCATTGGGCCACGGGCGCGGACTTGCCGGAGGTGGTGATGGAGGAGTGGCTCGTGTTGACCAATCGCGTGGCGCACCTGCGCTTTCGCATGACTTACAACGGCGCGACGAATCATCCGCCAGCGCATCAGGAGCTGCCCGCCGTCTTTGCGGACTTCGCGCTGACGAACCTCGTTTACTACAAGGGCGCCGCGCCGTGGACCGGTGGTGCGCTCACGCGGCGCGTGCCCGGCTGGCCGAACGAATACGACAAGGGCCTGACCGAGAACTGGGCCGCTTACGTGGACGGTCGCGATTGGGGCCTCGGCGTCTGCGTGCCCGGCACGACGGAGATGACGTTCTACCGCCACCCCGGTAAGGCCGGCCCCGATGGCGGCGGCTGTTCCTACCTCGCGCCCATCCGCACGCTGGCCATCACGAACGGGTTCAAGCTCGAATACGACGTGTTCCTCGCCATCGGCACGGTCAGCGAGCTGCGGGAGAAATTCCGGAGTTTGCAGGCGAAGTGAAGGGGCACGACATTTCCCAATCGGAATAATCCACTGGCAAATTCGCGACGGTTCGCGTGCCATTCGCGCACATGAAAACCAATCAAGTTCGCGCCAAACTCAAACGCGGTGAAGTCAGCTTCGGCACCTGGCTCGCGCTGCCGGACCCCGCCGCCGCCCGGCTCATGTCCGGCCTGGGCTTCGACTGGCTCACGTGCGACATGGAGCACTCGGCCTACAACTTCGAGACCATGGCGAACAGCTTCATGGCCATCACCGCCGGCGGGGCCGCGCCGCTCGTGCGCATCGCCTGGAACACTGGCGAGAACATCAAGCGCGTCCTGGACATCGGCGCGTGGGGCGTCGTCGTCCCGATGGTGAACTCCCGCGCCGAGTGCGAGGCCGCGGTCCAGCACACGCGCTATCACCCCATCGGCAACCGCTCCGTGGGCGGCCAGCTCCACGCGCCGAACTTCGACACCGACCCCGCCACTTACTACGAGCAGGCCAACGACGAAATCCTCCTCATCGTCATGATTGAGCACGTGGAGGGCGTGAAGAACCTCGACGCCATTCTCAGCGTGCCGGGCATTGACGGCGTCTTCATCGGGCCGAACGACTTGCACAAGAGCATGGGCCAGAAGCCCTCCTTCGACAGCGCCTACCCACCTTTCGTGGACGCGCTCAAGGCCGTCCGCGAGACCGCGAAAAAATACGGCATCGCCTCCGGCATCCATGTGCCGGACGTGGAGTCCGCCAAGCGCCGTGCGGCGGAGGGTTTCCAGTTCATCGCGGTGGCGAGCGAGTTGGGGATGATGCTGGCCAAGGCCCGGGAGAACACCGCCGCCTTGAGCCTCAAGCCCACTGGTGCCACGGCGAAGTATTGAGAGCCAGAGGGCGCAAAAAGGCTGAAAACAAGTCCCGAAACTTTTTTTAAAAAAACATTGCCACAGTTCGGGAATTTTGACCAATATCAGAAGCAATCACAAAAAATAGTTCTCAAAACAACATATGAAAAATAACTACACTCTCCTCAAGGCCCTGCTCGTAGCGGGAATCGTTGGAACAATGGCGCATCTGAGCCCGTTGGCGCACGCCGCTTTGACAGCGCAGCAAATCACAGCGCTCGCTGGTCCCACGAGTGCTAAAAATCTGTCGCAAGCGGCTGTGGACATGGTGAATGCTGCCACACCCGCAGCTCGCGAGCAGCTCGCGAAGGACATCGCAGCCTATGTCGCCGTCAACAAACCTGGGCTTGCTGGGTCTGTGGTGGCGGCGATCGTTCAATCGATTCCTAACTCAGTCGCAGCCATCGTGACGGCCGCGGTGCAAGCCAACCAAGCCGTAGCCGCCAGCGTGGTGACTGCGACCGTGCAAGCCCTGCCCAGTTCCGCTGTTGTCGTCGCCGCTGCTGCGACTGCGGCGGCTCCGGGGAGCACAATCAATTTTACAGCCTTGGCAACTGCTGCTGTCACAGCCGCGCAGGCTGGCGCCGCGACTCCAGCTGCAAAGATCCCCAGCAATCCGGCGACTACTTCCCAAGCTGCTACTCAATAGGTGCAGAACTGAAACCAAAAACGCAAAGAATCTCTAGGGGAAACAAAATATGAAAAACAACAAAACAATCGCTCTGGGTGGAATGGCAATAGTTGCCGGGTTGGCGGGGGCTTCGGCTCAAGATTCCGCAGCCCTGTTCAAAATCGGCAGCGTCGAGGTGCGTCCTCATGCCTCCTACTCCATCGTCTATGACGACAACATCTTCCTTGACCACAAGAAGGCCCCGGCGCCTGTGGGCGTCGCTGGAAATAAAGCCGGCCGCGACCACGATTGGATCCACACCATCACGCCCGGTCTGCGCCTGAATGCAGGTGACGCCGCGACTCGCCAGTCCGCCTACTTCAATGCAAACTACGACTTGGTGCTCACACGGTTCACCGACACATCTGGAGCTGATTCTGTTGACCACAACGGTTTGATCGAGTTTGGTGGTAAGCTGAATAACCTCAGCCTTTCTGTGGGCCAGACGCTCGAGTCCCGCTCTGATGCAGATGCCTCTACCTTGGCTGCCAACGGGCGCGTCAAACGCAAGACTTGGACTACCGACGTCAAAAGCACTTACGAGGTCAGTGAAAAAACGACTGCCGGTTTGGACCTCCAGCAAGTCATTGGTGACTACAGCGGCAATCTGTCTGACTCGACCGAGCGCTCCGCCAATCTCTATCTTGACTATCAGGTTCTACCAAAGGTGAAGATGGGTTTGGGAGCGACCCTCGGATACCTCGATGTGGATGGTGCTGGTAACCCTAACAGCTCTTATCAGCAAGGTCTCCTCCGCTTGAACTGGAGTGCGACTGAGAAGTCCAGCATCCGGGCTGAAGTTGGCTTTGAGCACCGCAACATCCAGTCAACTGGGATCAAGGATCCCAATACCCTTGTTTTCGAAATTGGGGCTGACTGGAAGGCGTCCGAGCAAACCACGGTATCCTTGAACGCTGGTCGCGGGACCAAGGTATCCAACTCGCTGGGTAATCAGTTGAACGAGGAGACATCCGTAAGCACCTCAATCAAGCACAACCTGTGGGAAGGACTGTCCATCGGGTTGGATGCGGGTTACTCCGTGTCAGACTACAAACCGACCAGCCTGGCTGCTGTGCAGGTGCGTAAGGACGGCTATTACTTTGTCAAGCCCTCAGCCTCCTACCGCTTCATGGAGCGCGCTCAGGCGACAGTCTTCTATCAATACCGCCGCAATGACTCGGATTTGGATAACAACGGCAACGACTTCTACAACAGCCAGTTGGGCCTCGAGCTGTCCTATCGGTTCTAACGGTTCGTGAAGAAGACAATTCAAGTTCAGGCGGCCATCCGCACTTTATTGTGGGTGGCCGCCTTCTTTTTCGGGGGGCGATTTGAAACCGTTCGTGGCGCGGACACGGTCGTGTTGACCCCCGTGGGCGCAGTTCCAGACTCCAGCACCAACAAGAGTTACGTCATCTCGGTGAATGACCTGCTTCGTTTTGAGGTTTACAAGGAGCCGGATTTGACGAGAGAGACTCGAGTGGACCAGGACGGCACCGTCTCCCTCCCGTTGGTCAAGACGGTGATGGTGGGAGGGAGATCGATTTCTGAGGCGCGCGACACAGTCCGCCTATTATATGAGAAGGATTTTCTGGTCGCGGCCCATGTGAACATCTTCCTTGTCCAGAGCTCAAAGACGAACAAGGAGCCTGTCAAGGCGAAGCTGCGGTTTACAATCCTGGGCCAAGTCAAGAAGCCGGGGAATCACGAAATCCTAGAGGGAGAGAAAGTCAGCATTGTCCAGGCCATTGCTATCGCGGAGGGATTTACTGGCGTTGCCAATCAGAAAAGCGTCACCGTTCTTCGCACTGTTAATGGGAAAACGGAGAAATTCGAGTTGGATGTGAAGCAGATGATGAATGATTCGAAGGCAAAACCTTTCGAGATCAAGCCGGGGGACATGATTGATGTCCGGCAAACCGTTTTCTAAGGGATGGAACCAGTTACTCTAAGTCAGGGTGGAGAATCGTCGTCTGATCACGGCTTGCCCTTGAACCGTGAATTGTGGCAGGCCTTTGTGGAGAAGGCATGGCTGATTGCCTGCATTATGGTCACCGCCGCCGCGCTTGGGGTCTGGGTTGGTGTCCGCAGCCCCGTCGTGTATCAGAGTCGGGCGGTGATCGAGTTGGATTTTGGCGAAAAGAAAGTCTTGGCCATCGAGGATGTGGAGAGGCGTGACAAGGGCGGGGTGGACCTGCTGAACACAATCGCCAACAATGTTCGAAGCAGCGGCATCATGAAGCGGGTGGTTGTGGCTCACAACCTGACAGGGCATCGCTATTTTACCGCTGGAACCAACACGCCGACGGAACAGGAGGTTGTCTCGCAGGTCAGTGGCGCTGTGGACGCGCGATTGCGGCGGATGACACGGTTGATCGACGTCACGGTGGAGCTTGGTGACCGTGTGCTTTCGCAAACGCTAGCTCAGGCAGTGGTGGACGAATACATCAAGCAAATCAACGAGGACCGGGCGGGGATTGGCACGAACACGAGTCAATTTCTGATGGGTGAAGAGATTCGGATTAAAGCAGGCCTCCTCAAAGCGGAAGTGGCTGTGCAAGAGTATTTGAAGACGAACAGCAGTTCTCTCATACAAGGTCAGAACATCGTGACCGAGGAGTTTAAATCCCTGAGTGAACGCCGCTCGGCAGCGACCGATGAGCGGCGCGATATGGAACGGGACTTTGAGATGACGAGACGCGTGGGTGGCAAGGTTAGCGAGTTGTTGATTCTCGCTTCGATCTCCCGTGCGCCCGAGGTGGCTGCACTCAAGGAAAAACTTCAGGTGCAAGAGGCGACACTGGTGAACCACCAACTGCGCTACCGAGAGAAGCACCCCGAGATGATAAAAGCAAAAACCGAACTGGAGTCGATTCGGCAACAATTCGAGGTGGAAGTGCTCAAGGCTCCGCTGCGGCTTAACCAGCAATTGCAGGCCGCCATCGACAAGGAAAAGGGGCTTGAGCTGGCGGTCAAGGAGCAGGAAAAAAAATTGAGCCTGCTAAACAGTCAACGTTCTGGATTTGACCACCTGCAAGCGGAGGTGATGCAGAACCGCAAGCTGCATGACACAGTAATCCAGCGCTTGAAGGAACTGGACATCGTCAGCGGCAACAAGAACAAGAACGAGGTGCGGATTATCGAGCCGGCGAGCCTTCCGCTAACACCGATCCGTCCGAACAAGAAGATGTTGTTGATATACGCGCTTGCGCTGGGCACTGCATTGAGCGTGGGCTTGATCTGGCTGCTGGTGCAGTTGGACACGACCATCAAGTCTGTGGATCATGCCGAGCGTCTCCTAGGGATCCCGGTCTTGGGAGCGGTTCCCAAGAACAAGCTGATCAAAAATGGCAAGGGCCGTCTGTTTATCAGCGATGATCCGCAATCTCTCTGCGCGGAGGCGTTCCGCAGCATGCGTGCTTCGCTCGGGTTGCTGGGACGAGACGAGGATCGCAAGGTGGTCTTTTTCACGAGCGCGGTCCCGTCCGAGGGCAAATCCTTCTGCTGCGTCAATTACGCAGTCTGCTATGCGCAGCAGGGCAGGCGCACGCTGATCATTGATTTTGACCTTCGCAAACCAACGCTCGCCGAGTCGTTCGGCGTCGAGGGGGAGCACCACGGAGTGTCAGACGTCCTGTTGGGCAAGGTGCCGCTCGATCAGTGCGTGCAGAAAACGCGCTTCGACAATTTGTTTCTACTGACAGCTGGCACCATGGTCCCCAATCCCGCCGAGTTGTTGTCCGGACAGTGGACGGCGAAGCTGATTCAAGAGGCGTCGGCGAAGTTCGACCACGTGGTCCTCGACAACGCGCCAATCAATGCAGTGAGCGACGCGCTCCTGATCGTGAAGGAGGCGCAGACCGTCTGCTTGGTTGCTAACGCCGGCAAGACATCGTATCGCGTGGTTCTCCGAGCGCTGGAGATGCTGCGTCGCGCGGGGGCAAAGCCTTCTGGCATAGTGCTGAACTTCCTGCCGCAGAGCGCTGGCTCTGGTTACTACTACTATTACTCCGGCAACAAGTATTACGGGCAGAAGGGTGTTTACGGAGCATCGACTCCCCGGAGTTGATCTGGGTGCGGTAGGGAGCTGGGTCGGGGTGTTTGATGCTGCACTGCTGGAGGATTCCTGCTAACGTTTCTTCCTGATGGATAAGTTGCTCCTAATTGATGACGAGGTGGACGTGCAATATTCCTTCCGTCGCATATTTGATTCCTCCTCCATCGAGTTGCACACCGCGTCAAGCGGCGAGGAGGGACTGAAGAGAGTCCCCAAGCTCAAGCCCGACCTCGTCCTCATGGACATTCGCATGGGCACGGGCATGAACGGTTTGGAGACACTCCGCCGTCTGCGGCAGCACGATGCTCGTTTGCCGGTCATCATGATGACTGCTTACGGCACGACGCAGACCGCCATCGAGGCGATGAAGCTCGGTGCTTACGATTATCTTCTCAAGCCGTTCGACGTGCCCAAGCTCAAGCAGCTCGTGGCCGACGCGCTGCTGGCGGCGCGCACCATGCGGCAGACTGTTTCCTGCCAGCCGTTGCTGGAGTCCGAGGACTACGACCTGGGCATCGTGGGCCGCAGCACGCCGATGCAGGAGGTTTTCAAACTCGTCGGCCAGACGGCGGGCACGGACGCGACTGTGCTGATCACAGGCGAGAGCGGCACTGGCAAGGAGTTGGTGGCGCGTGCCATCTACACCCACAGCCGCCGCGCGGAGCAGCCCTTCCTCGCCATCAACTGCGCTGCGATTCCTGAAAATCTTTTGGAGAGCGAATTGTTCGGCCACGAGAAGGGAGCGTTCACGGGCGCGACGGCGCAGCGCATCGGCAAGTTTGAGCAGTGCAACCGCGGAACCCTCTTTCTCGATGAAATCGGCGACATGAGCCTCCCGACGCAGACCAAGATTTTGCGCGTGCTGCAAAACGGTTCCTTCGATCGGGTCGGTGGCAATCAACCGGTGACGGTGGATGTGCGAGTCATTGCAGCCACCAACAAGCCTTTGGAAGCGGCGGTGGCTGGCCGGACATTTCGCGAGGATTTGTTTTACCGGCTGAACGTGGTCCGCATCCAGTTGCCCGCGCTGAGGCAGCGGCGGGAGGATATCCGGCTCCTCGTGGACTATTTTCTCCGTAAGTTTGCGCGTGCTCAGGCGCGCACGCCGGGGGCTATCCATCCCGATGCACTGGCGGCTTTGGAGCGGCATTCATGGCCGGGCAATGTGCGTGAATTGGAGAACGTGATGCAGCGCGCGCTCGTTGTGGGCAAAGGTGACGCCATCATGCTGGCTGATTTGCCTGCGGAGCTTGTCGCGGGCCGGCCGGTTCCGGTGGCTTCGGCTTCTGCCGTGCGGTCTGCGCGAACGGGCGAGCCGCCAGCCGCGAATGAAATTCCCGCTCTGGCCCGTGCGCTGTTCGCGTGGGCGCGTGAGCAGAGCTCCCGCAAGGTGTTGCCCGCCGTCGAGCGCGAGTTGGTCATCTGTGCTCTGGCGGAGACGCATGGCAACCAGGTGCAGGCGGCGAAACTGCTCGGCATCACCCGTGCCACCTTGCGCAAACGCGTGGAGAAGTTTGGCATCCAACAGGAGTTGTCCATCCGCTGATCGCGCACGTTCTCACGCGCCGAGCCATGTCAGCCTCTTCCAAAAAAATGCACTTGGATCGCGTCCTCGCCGATGCGCCTCGCTGGATGTTCCTTGTCATTCTGGTCTTCTCGCCGTGGGCTTACGGATGCACGCGTGACGTCTGCATTGCCATTTTGAACCAGTTCAGCGTGGCCTTGATGGGCTTGTGGCTGCTGGGTTGTGCTGGCCGGCGGCATTGGCCGCGGGTGGCTTGGGTGCCGGCAGTGCTGCTCACGCTACTTTTGCTACAGGGTTGGTGGATGGCTTGGAATGCGCACTCGTATCATGTTTACCGCACTTGGACCACGGTCCTGCGCATATTCGACAATCCGCCGCTGCCCGACTGGCCGGGAGCGATCGACCGCTACTTCGCACAGCGCTCGATGCTGAACGTAACCGCGATGTTCGCCTATTTCCTCTTCGCCTGTGATCTCATGTCGCGCCCCGTCTGGAGAAAGCGGGTTTGGATCACGATGGGTTTGACCGCAGTGACGGTGGCCGTCGGTGGGTCTGTGCTGCACCTCGGCGGGGCGGAGTGGCGCGAATGGATTTGGGACTGGAACAGCAAAGTCGCTCAAGGTTCGACCACCTTTGCCACCTACCGCTATCATGGCAACGCGGCCTCGTTCATGAGCCTCGGGTGGGCACTGGTTCTCGGAGGAGCCGTCGCCGCAGCTGGCGCACGCGGTCAGCCGCTCCGGTTTGCAGGATGGGTTGTGGCGTCGCTGTGCCTCTTAATCGGCCTGTTCGTGAACACCTCGCGTGCGGGCTGGGCGCTGGCTGTTCTGCTGGCACTCCTCATCGGGGTGCGATTTTTCTGGGCGTGGTGGAGGACAGCGCGGGAAGGCTTCTCGTGGAGAACCGGGTTGATTCAAGGCGTCTTGTTGCTGGCGGTGATCGTCACACTGGCTGCGATTCCCTTGAGCGCGGATTGGAAGAACCGAGTCGTCCGGTTGAACACCTCGACAGAAGCGATCCAGGAGCGCTACCCATCGGCCGTGTATCACCAGTTGGTGCGAGAGTTGGGTGTGCTGGGCCACGGCCCGGACTGCTTCCAAATGGCCCTGCCCCCGTATATGGAGGCCTTCGGCTTGGGGGATGAGAAATACGGTTTCTGGCGCCACGCCCACAACGACTACTACGAGTATCTCGCCAACTGGGGCTGGTGGGGAATGGCGCTCTGGGTCTGGCTCCTCGGTGGCGGTGTGTGGCTGGGCCTCCGCGATCATTTTCGACAGCCAGTGATTTGGGGCAGCACGCAGTGGGTTTTGGGTTTCTGTGCCTGCGCGGCGATGGTGGGGACTCTCGTCCACGCGCTGTGGGACTTCCCACTTAACACAGTTTCCATCCTCCTCTACTTCCAGACCTTGGTGGCGGATGGGTGGGCGCGAGCGCTGGCGGCCAAGGAAGCGTCCGCGTCCGCAGTGTCAGACGTTGCTTGAGCGAATCTCAGTCCGCCCTCGACTCGGGCCGACCAAGCTCGTCGAGGTGATGTCGGCCCTTCAAGCTCACATAGACCGCGCCGCCGATCAGGCTCCAGAACAAACTCCCCGCAGTGCAGAGCAACGACAGCGACAGTGCCGCCGTGTGCTCCACGCCGATCAGCGGCACCGCCAGCATCAGCACGAAGAGATTTTCCCGCACGCCCAGCCCGCTCGGCGTCAGCGGCAGCACCACCATGCACGTGATCATCGGCACGATGGCGAAGAGGTGCCGCACCGAAAGCTCCAGCCCCAGCCCCCACGCCAGCGATTGCACGTGCAGCACGCACACACCGCACAGCAGCAGCGACACGGAAAAGCTTTTCACCAGAAACGTCCTGTCATTGCCAAACGGCTTGAGCGAGTCGCGCAACCGCTCCAGAAAATCTCCCTTCGGCAGCCGCCGCAGCCACTCGCGTGCTTGTGGCAAGCCCTTTGAAACGCCGCCGCGCAGCGCGAGGAACAGCACCACCGCACACCCGACAAACATCACCGTGATCGCCACCGCCAGCTTCGAGAACAGCGGGTCCGCCCGCAGTAGCGGCAGGTTCGCCGCCATCGCCACCATCGTGAACACCAGCAGCGCGAACAGCCCGATGATGCGGTCTACGAACACGGTGCCCACGGCCTCGGCTTTCTTGTGGTGCGTCTCCCGCGCCGCGTAATACGCCTTCATCAAGTCCCCGCCCGCCGCGCCGAGCAGGAACGAATTGAAGAAGTGCGCCACCAGCGAAATCTCCGCCGCGCGTGCAAACGACAAGTCCAGCCCATGCACCCGCAGCACCTGCCGCCAACGCACGATGCCCAGCAAGATGGTTGCGCCCATCAGCAGCAGCGACAGCGCGAACGGTCCCGGCCGCACGCGTGACATGTCGTGCCACACCTCACGCGGGCCGTGCGTCCACGAAACCTCCAGCCGTTCCCACCGGGTCAATTCCTGCCACCCGGGCGTGCGTTTCTCCCGCTCCCACGCGTCTTGACCTTCCTTCCAGAAAATCGCCTGAAAAATCCACGCCAGCAGCGCGCCGCACACGGCGAGTTGCACGAGTGTCTTGAGCCATGAAGGCGCGGGTTTCACACGTCCCACAGCTTCCTCACGTGCGCCACGCCGCGCTTCACTTCCTCCGTCTTCAGCCCGGGGCTGAACTCGAAAACCTTGATGTGCTCCGGCTTCACGAACGGCTTCAGCGCGGCAAAATCAATGCAGCCAGTGCCCGGCTCGCGATGGTCGCTGCCGGGGAACGTGACATCGTGGATGTGAAACCCGCCGAGCCGGTCCGCGAGTTGGCCGAGGTGCGTGACGTGGTGCAGGAAGCCGAGGTGCTCCTTGATTTGAGCGTGCCCCGTGTCGTGCCAGTAGCGCACGGTGGCGGAGGAAAATTCCTTGAGGAACTGCGCCATCTCGCCATCCAGCGGCACTTCCTCCAGCGCCTCGCGGTTCTCGATGCCAAGCTGCAACCCCAGCTCCGCCGCGCGCGCCGCGATTTGCTGAAGTGCCTCGGCGGTGCGCTGCATCGGCCCCGCCTTGTGCCGCTCCTGCTGGTCCACCGCGTCGGCGATCAGCATCTGAAATTTCGGCGATTCGTGTTCCTTCGCCGTAATCATGTCCAGCAGCGTATCCGTGAAATCGTCGGGACCGAACAGGCCGAGGAACCCGCCCTTGGGCTTCATCTCCGTGAGGCTGCCCATGTGCAGCACGACCAGCCGCGCCTTCATGCGCACCGCGAAGTCCAGCGTCTTGAACGTCTGCTTCATCGCGCTCTCTCGCTCGCGGGGATCGGCGGAAGTGAACTGATAAATGTTCGGCGCGGCGTGACTGACGCCCATCGGCAGCGGGCAGAAGTTGTGCAGCGTCGAGATGCGGATTTCCCCTGCGTCCACCGCGTCCATGATGCCGGGCACGAGGCTTACGCGGATGCCGTGGCTCAACTCCGCGTGGTCGAAGCCCAGCGCCGCGATCTCTTGCAACATGGCGCGGCCATCCGTGTGCCGATGCGAATTCCAGCAGGTTGAGAGCGAATACATTCCAGTTTGTGCCGAGCGTTCCGCGCCATTAGGCACCGGTGCGCGGCGATTGTTCAAACCTGAAATCCGGGTGAAGGCAGCGCGTTTGAAGCTTGGAGCCGCGCCATCCGTTTCCTAAGTTCTCTTCGCTATGAACCTGTTCCGCTCCGCCGGCCTCGCGCTCGCGTCTACCCTCATACTGGTCGGGTCTCTCTCCGCCGCTGACTACACGGTGCCGCCGAAGAACCTCGGCTTCCCCACTTACAAGAACGCGCCGCCGGGCAAACAGATGTCCGGGCAGCACGCGCCGGCCACCACGCCCGCGCTCTCACCGGAAGCGGCGCAAGCCAAGTTCACGCTGCCGCCGGGCTTTGAAATCCGCCTCTTCGCCAGCGAGCCGGAGGTCGTGAACCCCGTCGCGATGACGTGGGACGAGCGCGGGCGGCTGTGGGTGGTCGAGCTTTACGAGTATCCGCTCGGCGCGAAACCGGGCGAAAAGGGCCGCGACCGCATCAAGATTCTCGAGGACACCGACGGCGACGGGCGCGCGGACAAGGTCACGGTCTTCGCTGACGGTTTCAGTTTGGCGACGGGCATTCTGCTCGGGCACGGCGGCGTGTTCCTCGGTCAGGCACCGAACGTCCTCTTCCTGCAAGACACGAACGCCCCGGCGGGCGCGGGCATCGGCGCGTTTCAGAAGGCGAACAAGCAGACGACGTTGCTCACCGGCTTCGGGCTGGAGGACCGCCACGAGTTGCTCAACGGCTTCACCTGGGGGCCGGACGGCCAGCTCTACATGACCCACGGCGTCTTCACGCGCGCGGATGTGAAGGACGCGCAAAACCCGACCGCGCCCAGCGTTCGCATGGACGCCGCCGTCGCGCGCTACAACGTCCAGACGCGGAAGTTCGAGGTCTATGCGGATGGCACGAGCAATCCGTGGGGCGTGGACTTCGACCGCGCGGGCAACGCGTTTCTCAGCGCGTGCGTGATTGACCACATGTTCCACATGGCCCCCGGCGGCATTTACGTGAGGCAGGGCGGCCAGCCGATGTTTCCCTACGCCTACCAGTTGCTGCCGAGCATCGTGGACCATCGCCACAAGATGGCGGCCTACGCGGGCATCCAGGTCTATCTCGGCGACCAGTGGCCGGCGGAGCATTACGGCACCATCTTCTGCGGCAACCTCCACGACAACGCGGTGCATCAGGACACGCTCACGCCCAACGGCAGCACGTTCAAAAGCTCCTTCAAGCAGGACTTCATTCGCGCGAACGACGGCTGGTTCATGCCCGTGAGCCAGCAGGTCGGCCCCGACGGCGCGCTGTGGGTGATGGACTGGTATGACAAGTATCCCTGCTACCAAAACGCCCGTGCCGACCCCGAGGGCGTGGACCGCGAGCACGGCCGCATCTGGCGCGTCGTCTGGACTGGCAACGAAAAGGGCAAGCCCGTCCCGAGCCGACCACAGCGCGACATGGACCTCGCGAAACTCACCTCCGCGCAACTCGTCGAGCGCCTCGCGCACGTGAATGTGTGGCAGCGGAAGATGGCGCAGTCGGTCCTCAACCACCGCCGCGATGACACGGTGATGGGTTTGCTGCAGAAGCAATTCGCGGCTGCCCCGGCGCTCGAAACCCGCCTCGCCTCGCTCTGGACGTTGCACAGCTCCGGCTATCTCGCGGACGACCAGTTCCCCAAGGCCGCTGCGGACAAAGAGCCCTCCATCCGCGCCTGGGCCGCGCGGCTCATCGGCGAGCGGCAGCTCGGCATCCCGAGCGACCTCGCGCTGCTGCGCAAGCTCGCCACCGACAGCGAACCCACCGTGCGCGTCGCCGTCGCGACCGCGTGCCGTCAGCTCACGTCGGGCTCACTCACGGTGAACACCAAGCCGCAGCGCGAGCCGAACGCGCCGGCCATCGCCGAGATTCTCGCGGCGCTCATCACCGCCACGCCCACGGCCACGGACCTCCTGTTGAACCACCTCGTCTGGATGGCCGCCGAGCCGCTTGTGGCGCGCGACCCGAAGTTCGCCTTCGCCCTGTTGAACAAAGTCCGCACCGCGCCGCTCGCCGGCACGTTCACTTACAAAACCATGCGCCGCGTCTGCGACCTGCAAAGCCCCGCACAGCTCGATGCCGCGCTGGACTTCCTTGGCGCGTTGCCCGTGACCGACCCGCTCCTCGCCTCCGCCCTCAGCGGCCTCGTGGACGGACAGAAGGGCAAGGCGCTCAAGCCCGCCAAGCCCACCGAGACCGTGCTCCAGCCGCTGCTCGCCAGCACCCGCGAAGAGGTCGCCCGCCCCGCCCGCCAACTCGGCGCGCTCTGGGGCGACGCCGGCGCGATGCAGGCCAGCCTAGCCCTCGTGAACAACGCGAAGGCCCCGCTCGACGAACGTCTCAAGGCCGCGCAGACCGCCCGCCAGCTCAAGAACGACGCCGCGCGTGAAGCGTTGATGAAGGCCATCGCGCCCGGCAACCCCGAGCCGCTCGTGCTCGAAGCCATCGCCGGCCTCAGCCAGCTCGGCGGGCAGACGACCGCTGAGGCGATCTTCGCGCAGTGGAAGAACTTCAGCCCCGCCGCGCGCCGCACCGCCGCCGAGACGCTGGCTTCGCGCAACAACTGGGCTTCGCAGCTCCTCAGCGAGCTGGAGCAGAAGCGCATTCTCGTCAGTGACATTCCCGCCGCCACCATCCGCACGCTCACGCGCAGCGACGCGGACTTTGGCATGCTCGCCAAGCGCGCCACCGCCATCTTCGGCCGCGTGCGCGACGCGAACGCGGACAAGCTGAAACTCATCGCCGCGAAGAAGGAGATGATTCTCAACGCGAAGGGGCAGCCGGATTTGAAGGCCGGGCACGAGGTCGCGAAGAAGATTTGTTTCACCTGCCACAAGCTCCACGGCGAGGGCGCGGACATTGGTCCCGACCTGACAGGCGTGGGCCGCAGCAGCCTCGATGCGTTGCTAGCCAACATCATTGACCCGAACCAAATCATCGGCGCGGGCTACGAGATGGTGGAAATCACGACCAAGGACGACCGCAGCGTGAGCGGCCGCATGGTCGAGAACACCGACACGCGCGTGCGCCTCCTGAGCGCCGGACCGAAGGAGGACGTGGTGGCCAAGAGCGACATCGCCAAGCTGCGCGTGAGCGAGTTGAGCGTGATGGCCGAGGGCCTGGAGCAGATGCCCGACGCGGACTTCCGCAACCTCATCGCCTACCTCCTGAATCCACCCGGCGACAAAGCGCCGTTCAGTTGGAAGAACGACGCCGGCAGTGGGGCAGGCGTCCCGCCGGGACCAAAGAAGTCCGCCTCCGCCCAGCGCGTGGACTGGGAATCCGTTTCCCTCTGGAACCCCGAGTGGCGCGTCATCGCCCCCGAGTTCGAAAGCACGCCCGCGAAGCTCGTCGACTACGCCGGCCAGCGAAACGTTCTGCGCACGCACCCCTTCGACCGCGAGAAGCCCGCCGCTCTCGAACGCGAGCTGACCGTCCCCGCCGGCCAGAAGACCACGCTGAAGTTCCTCGTCGCCGCGCACGAGAAAAGCGACTGGGAACTCCGCGTCCTCGCCAACGGCAAGCCGCTCCACAAGCACCTCATCGCCCGCCATGGCAGCGAAGTCTGGCACCCCGTGACCGTGGACCTCACCCCGCTCGCCGGCCAGAAGGTGACGCTGCGGCTGGAGAACGCGGCGAACGGCTGGAGCTTCGAGTTCGCCCACTGGGCGGGGCTGGAAGTGAAGTCGGAGCGCGTGACGGCGGCACGGTAGTATGGGCGGGAGCTTGCTGACCTCGTTGTAAATCCTGTGGTCGGTCGTGACGTTGAGGTGGTGCAGTAGCAGTCAATCGCCGCGTGATTCACCGTGGGCGCCGCGCATCTCTCGAGGAATACTTTTCGCCGCCGGGGAAAATGTCCTCCGCGCCCCGGAAAACCAGAGAATTTAGGCGCAGGCTGGACAGTCCAAGACGCGCATGAAAATCACGCTGTTCCTCGCGTTCGCCACGCTTCTTCTC
>Ga0208960_1000865_pt1 | contig 16533 bp, 16 predicted proteins | sample GreLakmeON33MSRF_FD_187703 | JGI IMG/M metagenome (GOLD analysis project Ga0208960, IMG submission 187703) | Freshwater lentic microbial communities from great Laurentian Lakes, MI, USA - Great Lakes metaG ON33MSRF (SPAdes) | ecosystem: Environmental > Aquatic > Freshwater > Lake | place: Great...
AACCTTAGTTGCAATATAGGTGTTAGTATTGGCTAGTGCAGAATTAAAGGTAGTTGTATTGACCTTGGTTGCAATAAAGGTATTAGTATTGGCCAGCTGGGATTTGATGTAACTATTAGTATTGGCTAGAGCTGAATTAAACGTCGACGTGGCAACCTTAGTTGCAATATAGGTGTTAGTATTGGCTAGTGCAGAATTAAAGGTAGTTGTATTGACCTTGGTTGCAATAAAGGTATTAGTATTGGCTAGTGCAGCTCTTTCAATAGCCTTGGTTTGATATGTCGTCGAGGCAGTAGAAGTATCAAGTTTCGTTGCAATGTAGGTATTAGTGTTCGCTAATGCAGAGTTAAAGGTAGTTGTATTGACTTTAGTGGCAATATAGGTGTTAGTATTCGCCAGAGCAGAGTTAAAGGTGGTCGTATTAACCTTGGTTGCAATAAAGGTATTAGTATTGGCTAACTGAGACTTAATAAATGAGTTGGTATTGGCCAGAGCTGATCGCTCAATGGCCTTAGTCTGAAAAGTAGATACTGCATTGGCAACTTGTAAATAATTTGTTGCAGAAGTTGCTTGGGCAGAAGTGACGACAGTATCATTCTGTGTTAAATCTTTAAGAGCAGTTGTCGTGAGTGATACGATTGTGCCTGATCCGACAGCAGCATCCCAATAAACTCCAGATCCAGTAGATTTTAGAACATATCCTGCAGTTCCAACAGAACCATTTGCCACCAGTTTAGAAACAACCGTATTACCAGAGACTGTTAGATTGGTAGATATTGTTGCTCGACCAGTATGAGCAAAGACACCACTTGTTGTTGGATTGGTAGAATCGGTCTTAGTAGCAATGTAGGTATTGGTGTTTGCTAACTGAGACTTAATAAGTGGAGTGGTGTTCCTAAAAGAGAGAGTTCCAGAACCATCTGTACCTAGAAAGAATCCAGTATTAGCAACGGCATTTGGAAATGTAATACTTCCGTTTCCAATAGAAAATGAGCCAGATCCTACATGTAGAGAATGGACATTAGCTCCAATCTCAAATATACGAGATCCGCTATAAGAATATAATCTTCCGTCTGGAAGATTGATGGCAAGCTCTCCAGTAGAGAGATTTGCATTGGTTGGCGACTTACCAGCGACTGTTGTTCGCTTAATTTTTATCGTAGAGGACATATAATATTTTCCTATAGAGGAAGCCAGAGGGAAATCTCAGTTACGAGATCCCTCTGGAATTTTCACTAACAAACTACTCCATATTAAATTATATTTTAGCTAAAAGTTCCTCCGTCGATAATCGCATCAATCTCTGCTTGTGTAGTATTGCCAAAGTTAATAGTTTGATCTGGTTCAGTAGTCAGACCATAGAAGAACTTAAATACACCATCAGATGCGTCTCGAATCATTCCAGAATATTTTACTCCAGACGAGACATAACGGCTATATAGACCAATGTCGATTATGTCGGCGACGTTATTATTGGCAACCTTGATCATATTGTCGCCGATAGAGACCGTCGTAGAGTCTAGGAATGTCTGAGTACCAGAAACGAGCAGATTTCCAGTTACCGATAGATTCCCACCAATGCTTGTATTAGCAGTTACTGCAAGATTCGTCGATATCGTGGCTCGGCCAGTATGAGCAAAGACACCAGATGTCGTTGGACTTGCCGAATTGGTCTTAGTGGCAATAAAGGTATTAGTGTTGGCTAGTGCAGAGTTAAAGGTAGTTGTATTAACTTTGGTTGCAATAAAGGTATTAGTGTTGGCCAGCTGAGACTTAATGAACGAGTTTGTATTGGCTAGTGCAGAGTTAAAGGTAGTGGTTGACGTCTTAGTGGCAATAAAGGTATTGGTATTGGCTAGTGCAGAGTTAAAGGTGGTCGTATTAACTTTGGTTGCGATAAAAGAGTTGGTATTCGCAAGCTGAGACTTAATAAATGAGTTTGTATTGGCTAGTGCAGAGTTAAAGGTAGTTGTATTAACTTTGGTTGCGATAAAAGAGTTGGTATTGGCTAATGCTGCATTAAATGTGGCAGTGCTTACGCCAGTTACAGTCTGAGCATCCCAGTAAACTCCAGATCCAGTAGATTTTAGAACAAATCCTGCAGTTCCGACAGAGCCATTGGCTACGAGTTTAGAGATAACAGTATTGCCAGAAACATTTAGATTGGTACTGATCGTGGCTCGACCAGTGTGAGCCAATACTCCACTTGTCGTTGGATTTGTTGAATCAGCCTTAGTGGCAATAAAGGTATTAGTATTGGCCAGCTGAGACTTAATAAATGAGTTTGTATTGGCCAGAGCAGAATTAAAGGTAGTTGTATTAACTTTGGTTGCGATAAAAGCGTTAGTATTCGCAAGCTGAGACTTAATAAACGAGTTGGTATTAGCTAGTCCACCACCTTTACTGAGTTCAAATACTGTCGTTCCATCCGAAGAATACAATACTTTATCGAATGTATTGATGGCCAATTCGCCCGCAGAGAGGCCCGTTGGTTTAACACCAGTACTATTACTTCTTTTTACTTTAATAAGTGAGGCCATGTTAGCTTCTCCCGATTCCAATGATACTTGACGAAATTATTAGATTAATCTTCATACCTTGATGTATTTATACTATACGATTCTAACTATCTATTTTTTCTTGAAAAACGATAGAAATCCGCCTTTCTCTACTTTCTTAGGCTTTGTTAAGTCTCCAAATCCTGATCTAGAACTTACTATGGGAATATCTTTCTTCTCTTTTAGACTCTGCTTCAACCTCTGGCATTCGTTCTGAACTGCTAATCTACTAGCAATCTCTTGCTCGAGTGCCTTTGAATAGTGAGTCTCTTGTACAGTTCTCTTATTCTGTTCTTCTCTCAATTTATTCTCAAGGATTCCATTTAAATTTCTATATTTAACTAACTCTTTCTCTAAGAACAGACCTTTAGTTTCAATTATTAGTATTGTCTGAGTTAGCTCATTTATCTTCTTCTGTTGTTGTTCCATGTAAGAGTTTAAAGCTTCAGATTCATTTGTACTCATAATCTACTCCATACCTTATGTGTATACCCCACAATCTAATGCATCGAAGATCGGAGATCCATTTGCAGAAATTTGTAATACTTTCCCTGAAGTTCCTGTTACAAATGCAAGAGTAGAAGCTCCCGTCGAAATCATAACTGCATTACTAGTAAATGAACTTAATCCAGTTCCTCCATATTGAGTGCCCAGGACGTTCGTGAGAATTAAGGTTGTTAGAGATGCTGTCCCACCAACACTAAGAGTTCCGCTAATGGATGGATTTGTCTTTGTTAACTTACTATCTATATATGTATTCGTATTTGCTAATTGAGATTTAATGAACGAGTTTGTATTGGCTAGTGCTGAATTGAGCTGAGCAGTAGTAACATCTCCATTACCCGCACCTGCAGTATTAGCTTGCCACTTTTTAAGAGTTTGATTATATATTAAAACCTGGCCATTCGTCGGAGAACGTACACTATTATAATCCACATCATCTAGACTTCGTAAATTTACTTCTCCAGATCCAGAAGAAGTGCCCAATGCCCTCATCGAAGCATTGTATGAAATATTAGAAATTTTTGTATCAAGAGCCTTGGTTAAATCTATAAATTTTTTCTCAAGGGGAGCAACATCTGCCGAGGATCCAGGATCTCCCCTCTCGCCCCTTTCGCCCTTCTCTCCTTTTAATCCTTGTTTGCCATCTAGACCAGAATAGCCTTGTTCTCCCCGTTCGCCCTTTGGACCTGGTTTTCCATCAATCCCATCGATCCCATTAATTCCATCAACTCCATCTTCGCCAGCGACTCCATCATTGCCTCTTTCGCCTCTTGGTCCCATAGCGCCAACAAGACCTCGTTGACCCTGTTCGCCAATAACTCCAGGTTCACCCTTTCCTCCTCTTGGGCCGACCACCTTTCCGACATTTATATTTGTTCCGTCATCTTTGAAAAGTAAAAGATCTTCATTAAAAATATTTGCTGAGGTAAAGGAGGATTCGCCATTACCAGGATCTCCTTTATCTCCCTTTGGGCCTTCACTTCCCACTAATCCATCAACGCTCTTTTCTCTGACAATTACCTTCGGAGTCTCGAAAACAACCTTTCCTAGATTTACAAATTCTCCATCATCGTACTGAATGACCAAATTGTTTTCGACAATACTGGTCCGTTGTATTCCTCTTCCTTTCTCTCCCCTAACACCAGGATCTCCCTTAACACCAGGATCTCTGGGACTAGAAATAATCTCATTAATTTGTGGAATTTTATTTAGATTTTGGTCGACATAATTCTTAAGCTCATTTATGTCATAATTTATTAGTTTTTTTACTACACTTAAGAGCTTTGCTTTAAATAGAACATCGTTCATAACAAATTAACTCTGTAGATCTGCTCGAGAAACCTTATCCAGCATATCAGATACATCTTCTATCAATTTTCTATCTTCATAAGATAGTTCTGTATCTTCTTTATTCGTAGAAGATTCCTTTGATTGAAGATTTTTACTCTCTGATTTGACATTTTGATTAGGTGGAATTTGGCCCTGATCCTGGCTTTGATCTATTGCACCTTGATCTGGCGTTGCAGCTATGGCATTGGCAGCTTTCTCGGTATTCTTTTCTTCCTCTTCATCCATTTCCTCTTGCATACTCTCAATTTCATCATCATCGAGTCTGAGAATATTTTTCTTGACCCATTTTTCTGAGAAAAACTTTCCGATAAATGGAGTGATATTGTTTAGTTGCGTAACTCTCTCTGTAAAGATTTCGTTATCTTTAAGTTCTGAGAAGTATGTGTCGTTGATCCAGTTATATCTAATTTGTGTTCTTAACTCTTCCCATTCCTCGAGAGTAATAATCTTTTTGAGAACAAGCTGTGTCTTGAGTAGATCATTGAATAACTCGTCAAATCTAGCACGAAGTTTTGCAATAAATTTTGAAAACTTCACTTCATCACGAGAAATTTCTGTAGCTCTACCAAGAGTAAACTGTGTATCTTCGATTCTTGAAGCTGGAACATTTAATGATTTTAGAAGCTTCTTTCTAAAATAATCGACATCGTCCATTTGTCCGAGATTCTGACCACCGGGAAGTGTCGTTATTTCTGTACCACGCCCACCTTCTCGTCTCGGAAGCCAATAATCTTCGAGCATTGTCGTAAACTTGCGATCATCTTTAACTTCGCCAGTAGTGGCGTCATAGACCAATCTATTCTTATGCTTGATCATCAACTCACGAAGATGTTGCTCTGCCTTAATCTTAGGAAGGTTTCCAACGTCGATGTAGAAGATTCTTCTTTCGGGTGCGCGAGCAAGGCGATATACGACAACAGCATCCTCGAGCATTCTGAGTTGATTAAATGGTTTGATTGCCTTGTGAAGATAAGAAAGAATTAATCCAAACTTATAATCATAGACGCCAGAGTTAACATATGCAATTGCATCAAGTGAGATCTTTACTCCAGATGCAGAACTAGAACCGCTAGGTCCACCAAATGTTTTACCAAATCCCTTGTCGTTGTACATGAAGAAGGATTGGCCCTCTTCAAATATATCTACTCCATTAACTCTCTTAGCTTTTTGCTGAATAATCTTCTTGATCTTTCTTGGATCGATATATTTTAATTCTTTAATTCCAGTTTTTAAATTTGCCGTATCGACTACCTTATGATAATATACTCTTCCATCGACATACCATCTCTTGACAATATCATATCCACGAGTTTTAAAGTTGAGGAGATTAAGTAGATAATCGAATTCAGCACTGATTGACTTTTTAGTTTTATCGCCGAGCTTAGAGCCATCGAGAATCAAACCAACTGGCTGATTCTTCTCATGTGAGATAATAAACTCATTGATGATGTCATCGATTGCGATTTCAATCTCGGGCTGAATAGCCATGTCACGATATCTTGTGATTAACTCTACTTCTGATTTAGATGCACCATCTAAATCGACATATTGACCCATTACACCGCCTTCAGAAACGACGATAGCATCGTCGCCCGAAGGAGATACGAATGTTGGAAATTTTCCAGGTGTTGTTACATTTTCTCCAGAATCCTTTTTAGAATTCTTAGAGGGTCTTGATATGTTGAATCCAAATAATTCCATTACTGAATAATCCTATTTTAGTAGACTATGCAGTATTTATACCAAAATAAAATGGAGGAGAATCGCTTCTCCCCCATAGTATTTGATAGAATACGACCGAAGATATTAAGCGAGTGAGGAGGTGCGAGTAGAACCACCCTTTAGAGTCCAGTAATCATAGGCAAATTCTACTTGGTATGTTTCGATAGTGTCATTGGCTTCCCAATCCAAATCAATCTGAGAAATTACCGCTGGGAAGATACCAGTAAATTCATATTCACGAAGTCTTTCGCCAGTTTTACTAAACTGACTTACCTGAGCATTAGACTTTAGGTTTCTTACATCTGTACGACCACGAAGGTTTGTGACGTGACTTGCCATTGTCGAGGACCAACGCTCAAGAGAATCACGAATCTTGAAGTCTTCATCGTTAATTATAGTAGTTGTCCAGGTTCCGAATACACGATCACCTGGAATCTTTAGCTTTCTACCAAAGTATGGAACCTCGATCGTACCAATCGTTGATTCTGGAAGAACAGAGGTTCGAATAAAGAAAGGGGCCAGCTGATCAGCTGTGCCGATAATTGGATTGAAGAGCTTAACTTCAAAAAGATTTGGGCGAGCACCACCTTTTTGAATTCTCGAGGCGAACTGACCGATTGAAAATGCCATTATTCTATCTCCTGTACTTTATTTTTATTTATTAGGCTTTTCCGACGATTTCAGTGAAATCAACACCAGTCCGAACTGCCACAAAATTTAACTGGATATAGTTGATCGAACGTGCTGGCTTGATATAGATGTCACCAACGAACTGATTCGAATCTATAACCTGAGAAGTGTTATTGGTCTCGTCACAGACAACTCTAAAGTCATAGATTCCAGAACGACCTTGCACGTCTCTTAGGAAAGGCTCGACGAGATTTACAAATTGACCACGAGTAATTTCATCATTGAACTCGAAGAGACTAAACTTAGAAGCCTGACTAATTGCTTTTTCAAGTACAATAAACAGACGACGAACATTGATTCGATCAAATGCCGAAGCTTTAGAAAGTAGAGTTCTGTCGCCGAATAGTACAGTTCCTTGACCTGCGAAGGTAACGACTGGATTTACAGATTTTCCATATAGTAAATCGCGATCTGCTTTACGAGAAGGATTGTATGCAAGCCTTACGACATTTTTAACATTACCACGATTATATCCAGCTGGAGAGAACCAAGGATCACGATCTCTATCTGTCTGCGCCATTAGGCCAGCAATGTCGCCATTGAGTGGAACATATCGATAGATGTCGTTATACTTGTCATATTGATACTTCCAACCCGAATCCATTACGGCAAATGAGGTCGAGGGAAGAAGATTGCGGAAGGTAACGATATCTGTTGCCTCTGCTCCAAGATTGTCTACAACATTTCCACGAAGGGGAGAGAAGCAAACTAAGCAATCTTTACGAACTTCTGCGATACTGTTAATTGCATAGGTAATATTAGTCTGATTAGAGTTGCCCATCATTATAAAGGAAACATCAACTTCATCTGAGTCGCGAAGCAGATCTAGACCAGCCTGAATGTTGGCATTAGAGGGAACAGCACCATCAGTACCACCAGTAAGCGAACTAGTGATAGCATTATTTGCAACGCCACCAAATGTCAGACCAGCTGCAGCACTTCCTGCATTGGTCAGCGAGGCAGGAACATTTGCCCACCAAATCCATTTAGATTTAGCATTGATCACATCTCTATAGTAATTACTCGAGCCATCTTCTGCTTTAGCGTCAGATGCCAAGGAGACATGTGGATATACTTCGAGGACAGTATCTGGCACTCCAGTGATTGTTCCATCTTCATCTACTACGGCAACGTGAATTTCATCGAGAGAAGCACTAACTGTATTTGCATAATTTGAGGTATCGGGACCATTTTCGAAACTTGAGAAGTATCTAAATCGCTTTTGTGCAGTTGCTGAAGTGGCTGCAGCGACTTGTCTATCAAGTAGAGTAACAGAAGTTGCACTAGAAATGGTCACGACTCTATTAAACTGACCACCGACATATAGAAAATCACCAACGACGAGCTGTGTCGTGAACTTTGTCGAAGTACCAGTTACGGTCTTTGTATTTGCAGTAATTGCAACTGTACCAGACAATGTTCTGCTAAATGCATCGGGACGAGGGCAGATGACAACTTTTAGAGAGTTACCCAATGCTCCGGGATAACGAGCAATCCAGTCACCAGCACCAGAAACACCAGATGTTGGAGAAGCTCCAACATGATTATCGGTATAATCTTCTTCGTTTTTAATCTGTTTGGCAGTAGTCGAAGCAGCATTATTTGCAAGACTGGTTGTGACACGAACTACTTGGAGAGCATTAGAATATGAGAGGAAGTTTGCAGCAGTAAAGAATTCGCCAAAATTGTTACTATCTGGTTTAAAGAATTCACCAACCAAGTCATCTTCAGAAGAGATCAACACTCTCTTAGAGACTGGACCCCAGCGAAACATTCCAGTGACTGCACCAACAGAGGTTGATACTGCTGGAATCACAGCAGTTAGATCAACTTCACTTACATTTACGCCTGGGGATACCTGAAAAGCCATGTAGTTTCTCCTTTACTTGGGTATATCATCAATTCTATTGTTATTTATAAGTTTTAATTCTTCGTATCAGAAATCAGCCACATCTACAACTTGAGGATTAAATTCTTCAGATCCGTCATCTATTATTCCGAATGGAGAGAGCTCTTCTTCTATTCTCTTACTATTTTCAGCAATTAGGACTTCTCTCATATTTATGTTTACGAGATCTTTGTAATATGCCTGGGTTGTAAGCCATGCAAATATAACCAGGCACATCACTAGATCATCGTGCATGCCTTCCTCTCCTGCATAGGAGTTTTTGCTCTGAACGAAGGAGGATAACTCCTCGAGAACGTCAAAGTCGTTAATGATAAGCTTATTAGACTCGATAATGGTCTTTAGCTCAGAACAGCCTATTCTCTTAGTCTGTGTTGTTGTTCTTACACCAAATTGAGAGTTTCTACCAAATCCACCAGAAATCTGCTGTCCTCTCTTCTGATCAGAAGAAGTCGAAAGCACGTTCTCATAGGCAAGGTCTGAATATAGAGTCTGTGCAATCATCTGTCCAATATCATTTAGCTCGACCAGGCAGAATGCATCATTATACTTCTTACATGCTCGATAGATGAAGTTTGGGAATATTACTGGAGAAACTATATTTGATCTATATTTACATACTACTTTATATGGAAGAGAGGTGACATCTATTATTAGAAATGCCGAGTAATCTCCATTCATTCCCCTTGCCGAGTCTACAATACAAATATATGTATTCTTATGTTGTTCATGTTCAAATATGTTAATAGAGTCAGTAGATTCAATTGGCTTAATAAATGGAATATTCCTTAAAATTACAGGATTGATTAGACTATTAGATCCACCAAGAAACTGCCCCTCGAATTCCTGTGAGAATTGTTGTTCAGAAGTATTACGAATAGTCTGATCTTTCCAGGCACTATCTCTTCCAGGAACTTCAGACCAATGGACCTCGACTGGAGTATAATCGTTATTTCCCTCTACGGCATCTGTCCAAAGTTTATAGAAGTGATTCATTCCATTTGGAGTAGATACAACAATAACCTGTGTATTTGAACCCGAAGAAATGGTAGGATATACCGAAGCGAAGAATTCATCGGCGATGTTGCGAGGAACGAATGCAAACTCATCGAGCATTAGACAATTCATTGAAAGTCCGCGAATTGCCGAAGAAGAAGTTGCCGAGGCTATAATCTTCGATCCATTCTCAATTTCGATATCACCTTTATTCCAAGTAACAATTCCTTGCTGAAGCCACTTAGGTAAGTGCTGATATGCGAGCTTTAGACGAGAAAGGAGTTCTCTTGCAGTCGATCCCTTATGAGCAAGAATGCCAACTGTCTGTGAATCGAAGAACAGTATCTTCCAAAGTAGATATGATATGACAGTTGTAGATTTTCCACTCTGACGAGGCATCTTCGTGATGACGAATCTTTTTGTAGAAAACTTATTAAGCATATTCCTTTGATATGGATATAGATCAAACAGAACAAGACCCCTATCGAGACTTACAATGTTAATGTAATTCTCGACAAAGTATTCTACTGATTCTTTACACTTGATATATTCAGATACCTGATCTTTGGTAAATGGAATCTTTACATTACTTGCTTTAAGAAGAAGATTCCCAAGATAACCACTCAACCCAGCCATTATATAATGTTCCTATGATTGATTATTTTTTAGATACTTTGAGAGTTCGGCAGTCGATCCAACAAATAGAGAATTATTTGTTATCGAAGGAGTCTGACTCTTTGTATCATCCTTATCTATATCTTTCTTTGTTTTGTGAAGAGACATTAAATCTTTATTGGCATCGGCAAGAGTCTTGATTATTTGTCCGACAATCTCAAATGCCCTGGGATGTTGACTTGCCTTGGCAATCTCAATCAACTCATCGAGGGCTTCGCTTCCCTTTCCGATAATGTCATGAAGATTTCCTCTTACAGTATCGAAATCGCTAGCAATGTCTGGAGAAGTTTTCGAGACTTCAGTTGGTGATTCTATGATCGTTACCGAGGGAAGATTAAATACATCATTTAACTTATCGTTCATTATCGCTCTCTTGGGATTCTGAACCACAATCACTCTCATTAAGCATACACTTCCGAGGACGCCTCTCTTCTGATTCAGGCTCTGGCTCCTCCTTCTCTCCACTTACATGTCCGAGCATTACGCCAGACAAAGTTCCTGTCAGAAATGTCGCAAGGGGAATGATTAGTTCAAAGAACTTTGAATCATTTGGAGACATACTATCCATGGGCTGCGTTACGAAGATCAGAGAATATAGTACGACGAATACAATTCCCACGAATGTCAATGCAAGGCAAACTCCAATAAATAATTTGAGGCGAACCATTAACTCTTCATTTGTATATTTCTCATTCATGATCAATTACTCCTTTGATTTCTGTAGTTCTTCTATTACTTTCTTACCGAGGACATTCTCTGGACAGTTTCTGTCGACAGTACAAATCGGTGGCTTACACTCAATATTTTTCCAATTACTTGGATCTTGACAAGGATATCTAAATCTCATTGGAATATCGCTAATTGTCATGATCATTACTGAACAGATCCCAATAAACAAAACTAAAAATAAAAGTATAAATTTATTCATGTCATTAATTCTCAACAATATCTGAGGCAATTCCATAGGTAGAATTGGCCGAGATAGAGGTATATGCAATAGAGGCAGATGAGTTGGTTGTCGGAGATCCATTTGCCAGAAGCCCAGGAGTCAAAGTAATTTTTATATTTGTAGGACCAGTCTGATCTGTTTTGGCAATAAAGAGATTGCTCGTTGCTTCCTTAATTATTGCCGTAGAGCTTACTGGACCAAATAGCATTGCTCTCATTGTAAAGTCAAGAGTCCAGATCAGTGCCTTCCGAGTCATGAAGTCTCCCTCATAGCTATCAGAAGAAGTTACAGAAGTTAGTGTGACGGGAGAGTCTATTTTATATCCAATACTTGGAAGGACTTTAATCGTTACGCCATAATCTGGTTTGAAGTATGGAATAATTTGCTCGACGATTTTTAGACCATCTTCGGCATTTCGAACATAGACATATAGCTGAAAATCAATGATATATGGAACGGGAGAATATGCTGCTCTGAACTTATTTACATCTGTAGCAGAGATTCCAGAAACCTTAATCGAAGAGGAGACTTTACGTTCAGTATCATATCTTAGTCCAAGCATTTCAAAGGACATTCTCGGAAAGGTTATTGCTGGATTTTGATTGTCGAGGACTGGATTCTGATCAACCCTAGCCATGACCTTGTCCTTTGCAGCATATGCCAACGGAACGGTAATAGACTGTATTGTAGTTCCCGAAGAATTTTCGCGAGTAATTTGAATGCCATCAAATAGACTTCCAAATGCAATTACATATTTCCTAAGAATTCCATTATAATATGATGAACCAATAGACATTTTTAAAGCTCACTAAATGGATTTGAAGCTGAAAAATCTACGATCCCAACTGATCCTATTGAGAAAACTGTATTGTTGGCGATATTATCATTTACACCTATATCGTACTGTTCCTGAATAAGAGCCGAAGAATCCTCATGTACAATTCTATCTCCGTTTTGAGCAAGAATTTCAAAGACATTCGCAATCAATGAGTAATTGTCTTCGAGAGCATCGATGTCGGCGATTCCAGTATCCATAGCTTCTGAACTGTACTCGAACTTCTCACATTGTAGATCATAGGTATATAATGCTCCGAACTGATAGAATGGAACTTCATGTTCGACGAACTTAATTTCGAATATAGTATTTGCCTGTGGGTAATATACTAGATCACCTTCTCCTGGTCTCGGAGAGGTAATCGAGTATCCATTACCCGTTGCAGTTTCGGCAACAAGAGAAGAATTAGTATTAGAGTTTCTAAAGTATGGCTGTGATGTCAATCCATATTCAAAAATTATATTCGATCCAGTTTCGAGAAGAATCTTCTCGGACTTTATTTGCTCATATCTTCTTCGAGCAATTGTAAATGTAACCTGATCTCGCATTTCGAGACCAAACTTACCGAGTATATCACCTTCTCCGCCAAACCCAACGACATCTTTGACATAGACTTCGACCTGTGCTGCAGTTGTAAATTTCTTAAGAGAATCAGAGCCAAATAAAGTATCACGATTTACAAGAGTCTTTGGTAGATAATAGACATCGATTCCATGCATGGCGATAGACTCGACTACTAAATCTTCAGTAAGTCTTTGAGTCCCTCGATGATTTACATTTTGAAAGTATTTATTCGTAGCCATTTATTATTAACCCAGCATGTCAACGGCAGGAAGGCTGAATGTCGTAACCATCTTATTTTCAAGCTCAATTACCTCTTGATTCGCTTCATCCCAGATCTTCTGGCCGTTAAATGTTACATTACCTGGCATGGCAATACCATCGAACTTCTTAAGATTTTCTCCCCATTGCTTCTTAATTAGTGCCGTTGCATATTCGAGAAGAAATCTATCTTTATAGACATTGTTATAGGTTTCTGGATCGAGATAGCTATAGCACTCGACGATGACAAAATTTCCTTCAGTGACCTTATCCCAATCAACATCAAGATGAAGTGTGTCAGTATGTCGATTAAAGCGAATTTGTGGATGTCCAACGAACATTGACTCGAGGAAAGAAATATGTGTCATTGCCAGATAATATGGAATTACAGATGTCCTTGTTAGATCATATAGATCATTAAGTGACATCTGATAACGAATATTAAATAGATTATTAGTATTCAGAGAAGAACCAATGTCAAATACTGCAACGACTCCTATGATCGCATCTGTAAGCGGGATAGACTTCGAAGCAATGTTTGCAGCGGTAATTTCATGTTTGAGATAGAGCTTCTCGACACCATCATGATGATAGTCTCTATAGAAGTTTAGAGCATCGTCGATTCTATCCTGAATCTGCTCTGGATCGACATTTACTTGAATTACAGGTTCTCCGAGCCTACGAAGACAATACTCTGCAAATTCTATTCTGGAAGTAGGTAGTGCCATGGTTCTTATTCTCCAATGATATCATAATATTTATATAACTCTAGATTGTTATATTTTCAGTCTAACACTATAGAACTTATAGAATAGGAACCAGATACATGTTGTTAAAGAGAACACCAGATTGCCGAAATCTGAAGAAAAGATAGCCGTTGCCAGGAAGAATAGAAAGAATATCACGCCACATACTGATCTTTCAAACATTTCAGAGTCTCTATATCTCGTCTGCATAGAATAGATTACCATGACCGCAACAAACATCTGAACTAATGTGTTAACGCTTTCGAGAGTCATTTTGTCTTTCTCCAGGACAGAATGGTCTGGCTTAATGATGATAATGGAGTAGAGATCCTCGAAAGGAATGGATATGGACTATGTGAAAAGCTATTCGAGAGAGAGTATATTCCATTGACTATGTTCATTCCAATTACACCGAGAAGGAATGCAATGCCATTTTGACCTTCAGAAGAAATGTCAAAGTAAGATACAATAAGTGGAGTGCAATAGATTGAAGAAAAGAATCCAGAGACTAGAGAGATCATTGCACGAATTGGAGTAAGTCCCTTGGTCATTATTAGAGAGACTAATGCTCCAACGATAGCTGCAATCGCAACGGGAGCTTTGATTCCGAGAATTCTAAGGATTTCTGTATCTGGGTTCATTCCGAACCTAACGAATTAGCCATGCGAGGATATTCCTTCTTATTTTCATGACTAATGGCGCACATCACCGCTTATTTAGTATTTTTTATCTATAGGGGACATCTCCAGCGTCTTAGAGATGCAGCTTTACGAGTGGGTCTGCCCTTTTCGTCTTTCATTGGCCCTGGCATGCCGCTCATTCGAGCACAGAAAGATTTACGTCTTTTTGCAGCACTTGATCCTCTTTTTACCTTACCAGTTACGGCAGTTTGAATACCGAAATGCTTTGCACCCTTACGAGTAAGACCTGCTCCAGACTCAGTCGAGCGATAGTATCCCTTAGAATCTGCGCCACGTTCAGTAATAATTAAATCAACTTCTTCATTCTTAGGTTTCTTACCAGCTTTTTTCATGGCAATTGCAATTGCTGCTTGTTGAGCAGGATTTTCTGCTTCGGGTACACAGTTTGGAACCATTTTTGTACCTTTCTTTTTCACACCAATCTGTTTGTAACCATCCCAGCATGCTTCTAGAACTTCTTCGTCCATTTCTTCGCCAAACATTGCACGATACTTCTTAGTATGCTTAGATTCTTTAGTCTTGGCAGTAGCATCTCCCGGTGCTGGTGTATAGGCACGTGGATCACTGTCGCTTAGTTTATCTGCTTTATCGAAATGTAAAGCACGTTTTTTTGCTGTTTCCTTTGAAAGACCAGCAACATATTTTTTCGGCAGACCAGACTCTTTGTCTTTTGCTACTCTTGGTAGTTTGCTAGTGTCGCCTTCATGAAGATCTTTATCTGCTCCACCATATGTACCCTTACCCTTAGTAATGTAAGAGTTTACACGAGCCATGCCCCATTGCTGAGGAGTTGTTCCTGGACGATGACCAGAGTTCCATGCAGCAACGCCACGACGATATACTTTGCGCAATGTACCAATTGATATGCCAGATTTGCTAGCTTTGGCTGCAAGTCCAGCAGCAGCTGTTTCGCATATTTCTTCATCAACGCCATCTCTCACATTTTCATGAGGATGATCTTTCGTTATATTTTGTTCATTTACAGAAGCAAAATTAACAATCTCTTTACTAAATTGATTAAATGTTTTCATTTATTTTACAATTGTACCAGTGTCCATTTAGTAGTAAATAATTTGCCTTCGTTCTTATGTTTGAAGATTTTGGCAAATTCTTTCTTACGAAGTTCGTGCTGTTTCTCGGCATCATGATTGACGCAAGCCTCATATATCTTACGAACTAATTTAGATTGTTTCATGGCCTCTCTTCTATCAGAATAATACATAGAACATCTTAACTATTTAGTATTTTTTATTATTCTGGGGGAGGCGATACTACTTCAGGAGTCTCATAATACTTCTGATAGGCAGAAATGATTGCTTTATACTGCTCGACCAGAGCCAGAATCTTTGCGTTATTTACTGTAAGAGACTCATATCCCTTGTCTGTAAGACCGAATATTGCAGGATCATAATTCTTCCTTTCTAGATCCTCGAATACCATCTTAGAGTTTTCTTCAGTAACGATTACCCATTCGATCTGATCGAGTTCGAGAGGATAATCTGTCTTGATCGAGAGAGGAGCTCTCTCAATCTCTACTGTCTTGATCTCTATCTCCCTTGGCTTGGGAGTTAGGAGAGCACAGCTACTCAGTAATCCTGTTAGGATTAGCAATATTGGGGCAAGAAGTATTAAGTTGTGAAGGTTTCTGAGCATTTTTTTCTTCCTCTGTTAATTCCTTTCCAGATGCAATCTCGAAACAACGAACAACATTTATAGATCCTTTATTAATAATTCTCTCGATTGCTTCGGGCCGAGCTGCAGCAAGTTTACCGATATCTCTTTGTCCTAGGAGCCTAGAGACCTTATTAAACTTATTCTCAGTCTCCTCGATTTGTTTTTGTCTCTGATCTAATTTGACTTGAAGATCATCTCTAATTTCGTTCTGAAGTTTAAAGTCATTGGCTTGCTGTTCAATGACTTTATCTTGTTCCTTGGTCTTTAGATCGAGTGCAGCATTAAGAGCTTTCTGTTCGACGATCTCTGCTTTCATCGAGTTCCACTCATAGTACAGACCGCCCGTGACAGTAGCAAGAACTAAAAATATTGCTCCAAAGGCATATAATTTAAACATCTTTGATG
>Ga0208960_1000866_pt1 | contig 16511 bp, 11 predicted proteins | sample GreLakmeON33MSRF_FD_187703 | JGI IMG/M metagenome (GOLD analysis project Ga0208960, IMG submission 187703) | Freshwater lentic microbial communities from great Laurentian Lakes, MI, USA - Great Lakes metaG ON33MSRF (SPAdes) | ecosystem: Environmental > Aquatic > Freshwater > Lake | place: Great...
GATGGCGATGCGGGGACGGGCGCGGTGATAGCCAGGGTCGTGCGTGGGCGCGACCATGTTCAATCCGTCCGCGCCGCCGCGCAGGAAGACGACGACGAGGGTTTTGAGGCTGTCGCCGTTGCCGGTGAGGGAGGTTTGGGTGCTCATGGAGGACAGTTTTTTCGGATTCGTTGTCAGAGTTCCGGAAACTCAAAATGTTTCCTGATGGCCCAGACACCCTCGCTGTTGTTGAATATCGGTTCTCTCTCGCCCTGAACCAAGCGACCCGTTTTATGATACTGTTCGAGGCTCATCCTGGCCTCATCTGTGCCTTGAAAATCCACCAACGCGCAGCTAAGTGCCCTGGCCGTAAAGAAAGCCTCCTTCTCCCAAGGTTCCTGCTCTCCTTCGACACGAATCCAAATCAAGGGTTCCACGCACCAGTCGCCGCCCGGCGCGAGTCCGCGAATGATGGTCCGGAGATGTTTCCCTGCTCGCCAGTGGTGGTATGCAAAATGCCCCGAAGTAGTGCCGAAGTCGATGTGGAAGCCATCGGTTTGAAGGGCGGAAGTAGCTAATAGTAAGATGGCCTCTGCCTCTTCTCGGACGGCAACCTCAAAAAACTCTACGAAACGGCCGTTGCCTCTTGATTCGATGCCATAGGAGACGAAGTCCGGAACCACTTCGGCGATTTTGCTCAACAGCAGGCACAGCGTTGGTGCTGTCGGCGGGTCGAGGACAAAGCAGAGCGAAGAGTAACCTCCCATAAGATGTGAGGTTCAACACTTCTGAAAACTCGGTGACGCCAGCAGCAGCGCGAGCGGGGCACCGGATTCCTTGCACGCGGTGATTTCGTCAGCGCTCGGGGCACGGCCCAGCAGGTGGGCCATCTGGTTTTCCTCGGTCGCGAAGCTGGCGCGGAGCTTGTCGGCGTCGAGCTTGGTTTGGTTGCCGAGTTCGTTCTTGGTCAGCGCGACGGCGAAGTTCCACCGCCAGAGCAGCGTGCCCAGCCACGGGGCGGCTTCCTCCGGATAGCCGTCGGGCGTCGGGTAGTGGAAGGGCGCGTGGCCCATGCGCAGGAGGTAGTCCTGAATCGTGGGGCCCGCGTCGGTGGTCGCGTGCGTGGCGCGGAGCGTGGAGACGATGAAGTGGAACGGGCGCTTGAGCTTGTTGCCGCGCGTGGTGCGGAAGGCGTCGGTGGCGAAGAGCGCGCGCAGCGTGGCCGGGATGTCGCCGCCAGACGCGATGAACTTCTCCGCGACCGCGCTGACGGCGGCGGCGGGCGGGGCGTCCGCGATGAAGCGCTGGCAGAGCTTGGTGGCGATGAACTTCGCGGTGGACGGGTGCAGGCCGATGATGCCCAGCACGGTGTCCAGCTCGGCGCGACCGAGCTTCTCGATTTCCGCCGCGTTGGCCCTCTTCGGAATCGCCGGGATGACGTGGCCGAGGATGACCTTCTCGCCGCGGTCGTGCTGGTAGGGTTTGAACTCGACGCTGCCGAGGTTGAGCTTGCTGCGCTGCGTTTCCTGCACGGCCCAGCCGGTGAGGCAGCGCGCGACTTCCATCACGTCCTTCTGCGAGTAGCCGCCGTGGACGCCGAGGGTGTGCAGCTCCAGCAACTCGCGCGCGTAGTTTTCGTTGGGCTTGTCGGCGTCGTTGGCCTTCTTGTTCACGCGGCCGTCGAGATACCAGAGCATCGCGGGGCTGAGCGCGGAGGCGCGGAGCATGGCGGGGAACTTGCCGAGCGCGTGGGCGCGGATGACATCGCGGTCGTCGGCGACCTTGAGCCACTTGGCGTCGCCCTTGGAGGGGTCAATGTTGAAGTGGTCGCTCCAGAAGTTGACCATCACCTCGTAGAGCTGGCGCTCGGTGAAGACGGCGCGCAGCACGGTGCTGCGGACGAGGGCGTCGAGCAGGTGCTTCTCCTGATACTCGAAGAGTTCGCCCAGCGGCTCCTGCAAGACCTCGAAGCGGCGGGTGGCGTTCTCGCAGTTCGGGTCGTCAATCTTCTCCGGCGCGAGCTGCTGGTCGAGGAACGCGGCGAAGACGGCTGCCTCGGTCGTGCCGAGCTTGCGCGTGCGCTGGTAGTCCCAAGGCCGCGCGCCAAAGGTGAGGCGGTTCAACGCGTGCGAGACGAGGTCAATGTCCTTGCCGGTGGGCGTGGCGTAAGGCCCGTCCGGCGGCGCGGCGGCGCGGCGTCCGGGCAGGAGCATTTCGGGCACCTGGATTTTGTCGCAGCCGATAGCGACGGCGGCGAGCGAGGCAGCACCGCCGGCCTGGAGGAAGTGGCGACGGGAGGAGTTCATGCGGCGGCGGGGATGGCGGGTGGTTCAATCTTGGGCTGCGCGGTCATTACGAGGTTCGCTTGCTTGGCCTCGCGGATGGCGAAGACCAGCGCAGCGAAGCCGGTGACCAGGGTCCAAATGCTCAGGCCCAGCCAGCCGATGAAGGGCAGCAGGAACGTGAGAGTGAGCACGGTGCCGCCGCGCAGGACGCGGCGCCACGGCTGGGCATCGTCAATGGGCGAGGGCAGGCCGGCGCCGATGCGCTTGGCGAAGCCGGCGGAGCCAGCGAGGCCGCCGAAGACCACGATGCCCAGGAGGAACAGGGCGACGATGTTCATCAGCGGGTTGTTGAGCTTGGTGCAGCCGAGCGCGAGCGCGAGCAATGGGGCGCACATCGCGAGGCCGGCGAAGGTGAGCTTCCACGGGCGGCGGTATTGGTCCCGCGCGCGCTCGACGAGCGCGGGGAAGAGCGCCTCCGACGCGAGCCAGAACGCGATGAAGATGAGGAGTCCGCCAACGATGAGGAGAAAGATTTTGAGGATGTCGGCCATTATCATAGGTTAAATGTGCTGAGGTGACGTTAGGCGCAGCCTGTCGTTACGAACTTAATCGGGCTGCGCTGCGCAAGATAGGACACAGGTGGTGCGAGGGAAGTTTCAAGTTTGCACCCAAACGCGAAAAACGCGCAGCGGGCTTCTGCCCACTGCGCGTTTAGAATTCCACTCAGCCCCGACAAGTCGGCCGACGGTTTGCTTTACAGCGTCCAGCCCGGGCGATAGTCGCGCTTAACGAGCTTGGCCACGTCCATGTTCTTCGCCTTCATGTTCGGGCCGTCCCAGTCGAGCTTCTTGCCCGTGCCCACGCGCACGGCGACGCAGCCCAGCAGGATGATTTCCGTGAGGTAGGCGGAGATGGCGAAGTTCGAATAAGGAGTCGCTCCACCTTTGCAGGCGTCCACCCATTCCTTGTAGTGGCCGCCGACGCACTTGGTGAAGTTCTCGGGGATCTCCTTCACCGCGCCGTGATCCTTCTGGTGCTTCATCTCCTTCTCGTCATTGAGCCGCATGTAGAACGTGGAGCCGTAATCATCCGCTGAGTAGAGCCGGCCCTTCGTGCCGACGACGAGGCAGCCGCTGGTGGGCAGGGCCGCAGCCTTCGCGTTGCCGTTCTTGTCCTTTTGGCCGGCGGACAGCGCGATGACGTCGCTCACAATGTCGTCGTGCGGCCGCATGGCCTTTACGTCCGCGTCGTTGGGCTTGCCGTCATACCACCAGAACTTCAGCGGGGGCAGGCCATCGCGTTCCGGGAACTCGAAGCGGATGCGCGACGCCTTCGCGTAAGTCTCGGCATGGTTGTCCGAAACCGCCTCGGCCTCGATGGCCGTGGGGTAGCCAAGCTTCAGCGCGCGGAAAGGCATGTTGACCGTGTGGCAAGCCATGTCGCCGAGCGCGCCGGTGCCGAAGTCCTTCCAGCCGCGCCATGCGAAGGGATGATAGCCCTTGTTGTAAGGCCGCATCGGCGCGGGTCCGAGCCACAAGTCCCAGTCCACATTGTCCGGCACGGGCAACTCGCCCACAGGCCGGTCGAGGCCCTGCGGCCAGATGGGGCGGTTGCTCCAGACGTGGAGTTCGGTGGGCTTGCCGATGATGCCGGCTTGAATCACTTCGACCGCGCGGCGCAGACCATCAGCGGAGCTGCCCTGGTTGCCCATCTGCGTGACGACCTTTTTCTCCGCCGCGAGCAAGCGCAGGTGCCGTGCCTCGGCGACCGAGTGCGTGAGGGGCTTTTGCACGTAGGCGTGCTTACCCATCTTCATCGCGAGGCTCGCGGCCGGCGCGTGGATGTGGTCGGGCGTGGAGACGATGACGGCGTCGAAGCTCTTGCCCATCTCCGCGTAAAGCTTGCGGTAGTCGCGATAGCCTTTCGCACCGGGATACTTCGCGAGCCGCGCGTCGAGGGTTTTGCTGTCCACGTCGCAGAGCGCGACGATGTTGGCGCCGCCCTTGGCGCACTCATCGGTGTCACTGGCACCCTTGCCGCCCGCGCCAACGACGGCGATGTCCACCTTGTTGTTCAGGTTTTGCCCGCGCAGCAACGGCGGCGCGCTGGCGGCGGCAATGGCCGAGGCAATTAGCGAGCGATTGACGAAGTCACGGCGCGTGACGGGAGCAGCGGAGGATGACAGTGGGAGGAAATATGTTTTGGACATCGGGTAATGGCTACCCAGCCGCCGCCGGGGCGACAAGCAGTTTTTCCAACCGCCTTGTGAAAAAGGGTGAATTCGCCGTGGACGCCACCGCCCCGCTCGCTTACACCAGCGCCATGCCCGCCAACTCTCAGCCGCTCTCCCGCCGCCGCGCGCTCCAGTTCGCCGGCATCGGCATCAGCGCCCCGTTCGTGCTGCGCGCCGCTGAGTGTTCGCCCAAGCATCCGCACGGCGTCGTCAGCGGCGAACCGACCGCTGAGAAGATCGGCGCGCAAGTCCTCGCGTCCGGCGGGAACGCCGTGGACGCGCTGGTCGCCGCCGCGCTGGCCGGGGCTGTCGCCGCACCGCACCAGACCGGCATCGGCGGCTACGGTGCGTCAATCATCATCGCCAGCGCGGACGGGAAAAAGGTCATCTGCATTGACGCCAACTCCGCCGCACCTGCCGCCGCACACGCAGCCATGTTCAAGCCCGACGCCAAGGGCGTCGTTGCCGGCCACGTCAACGAAGCCGGCTGGCTCGCCGCCGGCGTGCCGGGAATTCTCGCCGGCCTCCAACTCGCGCTCGACCGTCACGGCACGCGCTCCTTCCGTGACTCCGTCGCGCCCGCCATCGCGATTGCCCGCGACGGCTTCAAGCTCCCCATCGGGCTGGCCACGACGATTCGCAGCTTCTCGACGCTCGCAAAAACCCACGAGGGCGGACGCAAACTGTTCTTCAAGGACGGCGAAGCGCTCGCCGCCGGCGACACCTACCGCAACCCCGAAGTTGCCGCGTTGCTCGAAACGCTCGCGCAACGCAACTCCGTGGACTCCTTCTATCGCGGAGACCTCGCGCAACGCATCGCCGAGTCGTTTCAGAAATACGGCGGCATCGTCACCGCCAAGGACATGGCCGCGTATCAGGCGCGCGAGGTCGAGGCGCTGCGCTTCGAGTGGAACGGCTACGACGTGCGCACCGCGCCGCTGACCAGCGGCGGACTGACGACGTTGCAGGCGTTCGCCGCGCTGCGTGCGCTCGGATGGGACAAACAACCCGCCGGACTCACACGCACCCACGCGCGCATCGAGGCGCTGCGCATCGCGTGGGCCGACCGACTGGCCTTGCTTGGCGACCCGCAGCACGCGCAGGTGCCCGTGGCGAAACTGCTCTCCGCTGATTACGCGAAGGAGACGGCGGAGCGAGTCCGCCGCGCGGTGAAGGAGGGCAAGGTGCTCGCGCACGCTGCCGAGTCGCGCCCGCACACCGGCACCATTCACCTCAGCGTGGTGGACCAGGCCGGCAACCTCGCCGCCATCACACTCACGCACGGCAACGGCTTCGGCGCCCGCGTCACCGTGGACGGCCTCGGCCTCACGCTCGGCCAGGGCATGTCGCGCTTCGACCCTCACCCCGCACACCCGAACGCGCCCGGCCCCGGGAAGCGTCCGCTCCACAACATGTGCCCGACCGTCGTGCTGCGCGAAGGCCGGCCCGTGCTCGCCATCGGCGGACGCGGCGGACGCAAGATTCCCAACGCGCTCTTCGAGGCGCTCACGCACTTCGTAGCGCTCGGCCAGCCGATGGAAGCCGCGCTCGCCGCGCCGCGCCTCCACACAGAGGGGAACTTGAATCTGGAGCTGGAAGCCAAGTGGCCTGCCGACGAAGCCGAGTCGCTCGCAAAGCTCGGCTACAAGACCAAGACAGCCGGGAGCGCGACGCTGAGCGCTGTGTCTTTCAACCCGAAGTCCGGCGAGTGCCGCGCTGCGCTTCGTTGAGCGCAGCGGGAGGGGAAGTGTTACTACTTCGTTCCGCCTCCGGACCTCGGCGGCTACGCCAACACACCCTTCACCACCTCGCCCTTTACATCGGTCAGGCGGAAGTCGCGGCCGGCGTAACGGAAAGTGAGCTTCTCGTGGTCCAGGCCGAGCAGGTGGAGAATCGTCGCGTGCAGGTCGTGGATGCTCACCTTGTCCTGCACGGCTTCCGCACCATGGTCGTCGGTCGCGCCGTAGCTCGTGCCGCCCTTCGTGCCGCCGCCGGCCATCCAGAGGGTGAAACCCTTGTTGTTGTGGTCGCGACCGTCGTTGCCCTGCGCGTAAGGCGTGCGCCCGAACTCGCCGCCCCAGATGACGAGCGTGTCCTTGAGCAGGCCGCGCTGCTTCAGGTCCGTGAGCAGGCCAGCGATGGGCTTGTCCACGCTCGAGCAATTCCGAGCGAGAGCGCTGGAGAGATTGAAGTGATGGTCCCAGTTGCCGCTGCCCACTTCCACGAAGCGCACGCCCGCCTCGATGAAGCGCCGGGCCATGAGACACTTCCTCCCGAAGTCATCCGTGTCGCGGTCGCCCACGCCGTAGAGCTTCTTCGTCGCGTCGCTCTCCTTCGCGATGTCCAGCACGGCGGGCATCTGGCTCTGCATCTTGAAGGCCAGCTCGTAGCTCTCGATGACGCCCTCGAGCGCGGCGTTCTGCGGGTCGCGCTGCTGCGCCTCGCGGTTGAGCGACTGAATCAAATCAAGTTCCAGCCGCTGCGCCTGCGGCGTGCCGGGCGGTTGGAGGTTCTTCACCAGCGCCTGCTGGCCGAACCGGTTGCCGCTGCCGATGCGCGTCCCCTGATAAATCGCCGGCAGGAACGAGCTGCCGAAGTTCTGCGCGCCGCCGACGTTGTTGGGTGGGGCGATGGTGATGAAGCCGGGCAAATTCTCGTTCTCCGTGCCGAGGCCGTAAGTGGCCCACGCGCCGAGCGACGGGCGCACGAACTGCGAGCTGCCCGTGTGCATGCGCAGGAACGCCTGCGGGTGCGCGGGCACCTCCGTCTGCATCGAGCGGATGAGAGCAAGGTCGTCCGCGTGCTGCGCGACGTTCGGGAAGAAGTCGGAAATCCACAGGCCACTCTTCCCGCGCTGCTTGAACTCCGCCTTCGGAGCCAGCCACACGCTGCCGGGCCGCGGGCCGGGCTTGCCGTCATCGGTGATGAGGCGCGGCTTGTAGTCAAACGTGTCCACGTGCGACGGCCCGCCGCTCATGCACAGGAAGATGACGCGCTTGGCGCGCGGCGTGAAATGCGGCTGCTTCGGGGCGAGCGGTTTGTCATTCGCAACGGCGGCGCGCGCGGCCAGCGCGGAGAACGCGAGGTAGCCGAAGCCGCAGGATACCGAACTAAGCACATCGCGGCGGGAGAAGAGAGGGCGGCTCATAAGATGGAAGTATTTTTAGCCACAGATGGAACACAGACGAAACGCAGATGAAGACTCGAAACGACTGGTGTGCGGACGCCCACATACGCAGCCGCCGAGAAGAAACGCGCTGCGGACGCAGGCGTCCGCGCTCCGGTCTTTATCTGTGTTTCATCTGTGTTCATCTGTGGCCTCAGTTCAGTTGCCGAAACTCCGCGCTCGCGAAAAGCGCGCGGCAGTAGCTGGTCCACGCGGCGGCTTGCAGCGCGGGGCTGGCGGGGCTGGTGCCGAGGAACTTCTTGAAGAAGTCCTGCGCAGCCTTGAGTTCGTTCGCCCTCGGCGGACGCGTGAGCGTGAGCCAGTAGGCCACGTCCACACGCTCTTTGAGCTGCGCGTCCAGGTCGGTGCTGATGCCGGAGGACTGCCAACGAATCAGCCGGTTCGCGAGCGACCCGGCTTGGTCCGCGACGAACGGGCTGTTCAGGAGGAAGAGCGCCTGCACCGGGACGCTCGTGCTCTCGCGCTTGCCGGTGACAAGGCTCGGCTCGGCGAAGTCGAAGAGCGCCAGCACCTCCGGCACCTTGTCGCGCACAATGGGCAGATAGACCGAGCGATGCGTGGTGTCAGCGTTGAGCTTCACCTCCGTCACGCCAGTCATAAAATTCGGCCCATCAATCGGCTCGTCTCCGAACGTGAGCATGATGGAAGCGAGCGAAGGTTTGAGGTCGAGCCGCCCCGCAACGTGCAGCATCGCGTCGCGGATGCCCTCGGCGTCCAGTCGGCGCGGGGACATGCGCCAGTTCAATGCGTTCTCCGGGTCAGCGGTGTGGTTCTGCTCGTTGTAGGCGGAGGACAACTGATACGTGCGGCTCAACACGATTTCGCGGATGAGCTTTTTCGTGCTCCAGCCGCTCTCGCTGAACTTCACTGCAAGCGTATCGAGTAACGCCTGGTTGCTCGGCTTGCCGCCCGTGGTGCCGAAGTTGTCCGGCGAATCCACCAGGCCGTCGCCGAAAAGCCAGCCCCAGACACGGTTCACGAAGACGCGCGCGGTGAGCGGGTTGCTCGTGGTCGTGAGCCACTCGGCCAACTCGCGACGGCCGCTGCTCGTGGTCGGTATGCGCGGGGGCGGGCTGTGCGTGAGCGCGACGGGGAAAGCGCGGGCGACGACTTCAGCGGGCTTGTCCGCATCGCCGCGCGTGCGCAGAGCGGCATCGCCAATTGCGCCGAACTCCTGCGGGCGCATGCCAAAGACTCCGCCCTCGGCGAGGCGGCGGATGTTGCCCACTCCGGCAACTCCCCGCGTGGCGGGCAAGTCCTGCACGCCCATCGCGAGCGCGTTCTCATCGCCGGTCATGGCGTCGTATTGCTTGAGCTTTGATTCGAGCTGGCCGGTCTCGAAGAGAAGCCGCAGGCGATTTTGTTGGGTTCGCGCGTCGTTGTTCTGCGGCGCCGGTTCTTTGCCCTTCTGTCCCATGCCGCCGGTGAACATCTCGCGCTGCTCGGCGCGTTTCTCGGCGAGCTGCTTCTCCACGCGCTTGCGCTCCTCACTGGGCATCGTGCGTTCGAGCGTCGGTGCCTTCGCGCCTTTCGACAGGACAAACAGGTCGGAAGGACGGCGGTTTTGCACACCCTGCGTCGTGCCGTAGCGCGTCTCCGTGGAGGTGAAGATGCCGGCGAGCGCGTAATACTCCTTCTGCGAGATGGGGTCGAACTTGTGGTCGTGGCAACGCGCACACGCGATCGTCGTGCCGAGGAAGGCCTGCGAGAGCGTGTCAATCTGCTCGTCCGCGACATCGAGGAAGAACTGCCGCGGGTTCTGTTCGTTCAAGCCCTTCGTGCCCAGCGCGAGGAAGCCGGTGGCCACGAGTTGCTCGGCGCGCTGCTTGTCGGAAGTGGAGGGAAGCAAGTCCCCCGCAACCTGCTCGCGCACGAAGCGGTCGTAGGGTTTGTCCGCGTTGAAAGCGGCGATGACGTAGTCGCGGTAGCGCCACGCGTGCGGGTAGGCGGTGTTCACGTCCTTGCCGGTGGACTCCGCGTAGCGCGCGACATCGAGCCAGTGCCGACCCCAGCGCTCGCCGAATTGCGGCGAAGCCAGCAGCTTGTCCACGACGTTGGCGAGCGGTTCGGCGGACTTGTCGTCGAGGAAGGCGTTGACCTCGTCGAAGGTCGGCGGCAGGCCGATGAGGTCGAAATAGACGCGGCGCAGCAACGTGAGCTTGTCGGCATCGCCAACGGGCGCGAGGCCCTTCGCTTCCAAGCTCGCGAGCACGAAGCGGTCGAGGTCTGCCTTCGGCCAGGCGGTGTTCTTCACGGTGGGCACGGGCGATTTCTTTGGCGGCTGCCAGGCCCAGTGGTCCTTCGCCTTCGAGTCGTCGTATTCCTTCTTCACCACCGCGCCGCCCGTGCGCGGGTCGGCGGCTCCCGTCTGAATCCAGCGCTCGAAGTCCTTGATGACGGAGTCGGAGAGCTTGCCGCCTTCCTTCTCCGGCGGCATTTGCAGCTCGCTGTTCGCGTAGCGGATGGCTTCGAGCAGCAGCGACTTCTTCGTGTCTCCGGGCACGATGGCCGGGCCGGAATCACCGCCCTTGCGTGTGCCCTCCTTCGTGTCGAGGACGAGATGGCCCTTCACCTTGTTACCCTCGCCAGTGGCGTGGCACTTGTAGCACTTCTCCACCAGCACGGGACGAATCTTGGACTCGAAGAACGCGAGCTCCTCCGGCGACGCGGCGCGCTCCGGCGTCTTCGCGGCGGTCGCGGACTTGGGTGAAGCAAACTGCGGCTGCGTCGGCTCGTTGCCCCCGGGCCGTCCCGGACCACCGCGCAGTGCAGCGATGCCTTGAAACTCCGCCAGCGTGAGGAAGCCGTCTTTGTCCTTGTCCAGCAGCGTGAAGGTCGCGTTGACGAACTCTTGCCTGTCCACCTTCCCGTCGCGGTTGGTGTCGAGGAAGCGGAAGGATGTGGCGGGGTCGGTCGAGCCGCCGGGGCCTTTCTTGCCCGGCGGCTGTTGCGCGAGCACGCCGGCGGCGAGTGCGAATGAAAGTGGAAAAGTCCAGACGAGTGATTTCATGGCCGAGTAAAAATTGAACTCAACACAACACTGAAGACGCCCAGCGGGCAAAGTAGTTACTTGGAAATGGATGGTGACGCCACCGTTTCCGTCTGACTCAGCCCATCAAGGACAAGCCGCATCAGCTCTCGTTCCTGCAACCGGCGCGTAGCTTCGGCGAACTGCACGATGAGCAGCTTTTGAGACGGGACCATGTAGAGCTTCTGCTTTCCCGCGCCGGCGGCCATCGCGAGGTCGCGCGGTCGCTCATCGGAGGCGTTGAGCCAGAACGTGAGGCCGTAGGTCGGATGCACCTTCGTGCCTTGGAAGCAGTTTACGAGAAATCTCTCGGAGACAAGTTGCCTGCCGTCCCACGCGCCGCGATTCAAGACGAACAAGCCAAACTTCGCCCACTCGCGAGCGGTGAGCATCGCGCCGGAGGGAAGGTTCGGGTTGCCCTCAGCGTCCTTGCGCCAGGACGACGGCTTCAGGCCGATAGGATCAAGCAGGCGGCGATGAAGGTAGCCTTCAACGGTTTCCTTGCGCGGCTCCAGCTTGCGCCGGAGCAGCTCGCCGAAGCACTGGAAGGGGATTGGGCCATACTGAAACTTTTCGCCGGGCGGGAACTTCGCTTCCGCAATCCGCACCGCATCCTTGTAGCTGGGCACGTCGCCGACTTCGCCACCCGCGATGCCGCTGGTGAGCGTGAGCAACTGGCGGATGGTGACTTGGGATTTGCGCGCGTCAGCCTTCCACTCGGTCAACGTGTCCGCGACCTTCTCGTCGAGCTTGAGCAAACCGTCCTCCACCGCCATGACCGCGAGCACGCCGACGAAACTCTTCGTGCCGCTGGCGAGCCGGTGGGGCTGATCACGCTTATGGTCATTGAGGTAGTCCTCGAACAGCAGCTTGCCGTCGCGATAGACCAGCAGCGCGTGGCCATTGCAGGAACGGAGGTAGTCGGCGGCGGGCTGGAAGGGGCTGGTCTTGCCCGGCGACTCCGCTTGAGCGTGCGCGCACCCGGTCATCGCAAGCGCGACAGCGACACAGGTGGCAGCCAAGGAGTTCATGGTTTTCTGGGGCCGTGGACGATGCCCCGTTGGCAGAGTAGCGGCAACTGCGATTTCGCGAGCGCGCGAATGCACCCAACTGCGTCCCGGCACCCGTTGCGGCATTGCCTCCGGTTCAGCAGTTGATTAAACCTTTGCCCATGAGTTCCCCTACACTTCGCCTGTGCGCACTGCTCGTCACGGCGCTTGTTTTCCCCCCGCTCCTCCACGCCGACGACTGGCCGCAGTGGCTTGGCCCGAAGCGCGACTCGGTTTGGCGCGAGGCTGGCATCGTGGAGAAGTTCCCCGAGGGTGGGCCGAAGGTGCGTTGGCGCGTGCCGGTGAATCCTGGTTTCTCCGGCCCGGTAGTCGCCGGCGGGCGCGTGTTCGTCACGGATCGCAAGGTGGCGAAGGGCGCGAAGGTGAACGACGAGGACCCCTTCGACCTCAGCGTGGTGGGCGGCACCGAGCGCGTGTTGTGTCTTGACGAGGCGACGGGTAAAGCGATTTGGCAGCATGAGTATGACGCGGCCTACGGCGTGAGCTACAACACCGGCCCGCGCGCGACGCCGGTGGTGAGCGGTGGACGAGTCTTCACGCTGGGCGCTGAAGGCCACCTCTTCTGTCTCGATGCGAAGGACGGCCAGGTCATTTGGTCGCGCGCGTTCAAGAAAGACTTTGGCGTGAAGACGCCGCTGTGGGGTTTCGCTGCTCACCCGTTGCTCGATGGTGACAAGTTGATCTGCCTCGTCGGCGGCAGCGGCACCGCTGCGATCGCGTTCCACAAGGACACGGGCAAGGAGTTGTGGCGCTCGCTCTCCGCGAAGGACCCCGGCTACGCACCGCCCGTCATCATCGAGTCCGCTGGCCGGCGGCAGCTCATCATCTGGCACGCGGACTCCGTCAACGCACTCGACCCGGAGACCGGCAAGCCGCTCTGGAGCGTGCCCTCGAAGATTCGGCAAGCCGTCTCCATCACCGCGCCGCGCCAGCTCGGCGACATGCTGTTCGTCACGTCGTTCTACAACGGCTCGCTCATGCTGAAGCTCGACGCGCAGCGCCCCGGTGCGCAGGTGTTGTGGCAGACACAGAAGATCAGCGAGAAGGACACGACGCACCTGAACGCGCTGATGACCACGCCCTTCCTCGAAGCCGGCCACATCTACGGCGTGTGCAACCACGGCCAGTTCCGCTGCCTCGAAGCCACCACGGGCAAGCGCGTTTGGGAAAACCTCGCACTCGTCACGAAGGGCGAGGAACTCGAATGCGCCAACGCCCACATCGTGAAGAACGGCGACCGCTTCTTCCTCTGCGCCGAGAACGGTGACCTCATCATCGCGACCCTCAGCCCGACCGGCCCGAAGGAAATCAGCCGCGCGAAGCTCCTCGTGCCAACGCTCTCGTATCAAGGCCGCGATGTGGTGTGGTCGCATCCCGCGTTCGCGAATGGCCACGTCATCGCGAGGAACGACAAGGAATTGGTGAGCGTGGATTTGCGGAAGTGACCGTGTCGGCGACTTCCAGTCGCCGGCACACGCGCTACTTCTACTTCACCAGCTTGCGGAAGTTCTCCAACTGCGGGTCCGCCGTCTTCTCCATGTGCGTGAGCAGGAGTTGCTTCAGCCGCATGATTTCCGCCGCGTGCTTCGCGTCCGCGATGAGGTTCACGCGCTCGTCCGGGTCGGTGCGCAGGTCGAAGAACTGCTCCGGCTTGCCGAAGGTGAGCTGCTCAACGCGGGACTTGATGCGGGCGTCGGTTTCGCCCGCCTTAGCCAGCGCGCCGAAGGTGATGCCGGCCATGGCCTCGACACGGAAGTGCGGCGTGCCGTTGGGCCACGCGTGGAACTGATAACTAAAATCCTTCGTCCGCACGCAGCGCTGCGGGAACGGCTTGCCGCTGCTCACCGTGTTGACGTGCGTGATGACGAAGTCCCGGTCCGGCTGCGACTCGCCGCGCAGGAGCGGCAGCCACGAACGACCGTCCACCCCGGCGAGCGGCGGCTGCTTCAGCACTTCAAGCAATGTCGGCACGAGGTCCACGCTGCTCGTAAACTCCTCGCGCCGCTGCGGCTGGCCCATGCCCGGCCAGCGCACCAGCACGGGCACCCACGTGCCGTTGCGATAGACCGTGGCCTTCGAGAAGGGGAAGGACATCCCGTGGTCGCTCATGAACACGACGATCGTGTCCGCCTCGCGCCCGGCTGCCTTGAGCGCGGCCATCGCGCCGCCGAAGCTCGCGTCGAAACGTCGCACGCTGGTGTAATACTGCGCCACCTCGCGCCGCACTTCGGGGATGTCTTCGAGAAACGCCGGGACGGTGACTTCCTCCGGCTTGAACGACTTCACCTCGCCGTCGGCGTCGCGCTTGGCCACCTTCTTCGGATTCGCCTTCTGCGCTGCGCCCTGCTCGCTGCTGACGAAGGGCCGGTGCGGGTCGGTGATGTTGGCGTTGATGAAGAACGGTTTCTTCGCGTCCGCCGCGGCCTTGAGCAACTGCTCGAGGTGCTCGCGGAAGAGGGACGGATTCTTGCCCGAGCCGCCGAGCTTCTCGTCCCAGTTGAACTCCGCGTCCGGCTTCATGTGCGGATGCTTGTCTATCACCGCCGTGAAATAGCCCTCCGCCTTCAACACGCTCGTCAGCGTGGGCGTGCCGGGCGTGATGGGCTGGAAGCCCAGCGCGCCGTTGCGATGCGGCACGCGCCCGGTCATGAACGCCGAGCGGCCCGGCTGGCAGATGGGCACAGTGACGTGGTTGTTCACGAACTTGTGCGCGGTCGCGGCGAACGCGTCGAGGTTCGGTGTCGTGGGCAGCTTGCACCCCATCCAGCCGGAGGAATCCGCGTTCATGTCATCGGCGGTGATGAAGAGCAGGTTCCACTTCGGTGCGTCGGCAGCGTGGAGTAAGTGGCTGGTGAGCAGAGCCGCAGTGGCCATCGAACTTCTGATGACCTGGAGGAGGAGAGGAGAACTGAAGTTCATGTGTGCCAGAGCAGATGACCACCGGTGCGAACAGGTTACTTTTTCTTCTCCGCCTTCTTCGCGGCTTTCGCCTTCGCCAGTTCCTCCGCGCTGGGCGGGGTCCACTTGGCGGGCTTGGGATTCGCCACGGTGAGCGGCAGCGTGTCGGTGAACTTGGCCTGCGATTCCTTGAGCTTCGCCAGCAGTTGCTCGACGCGCGGCTTGTGCGCGGGGAGGTCGGCGAGGTTCTTCATCTCGTCGGGGTCGGACTGGAGGTCGAAGAGTTGCGTCACGTTCACCTGCGGGTAGCGGATGAGCTTCCAACGGTCGTCGCGCCAGGCGCGCTGCACGTCGCGGTAGGCGAAGAAGAGTTCGTTACGGACGGCCTTCGCGGAGCCCGTCAGCACAGGGCGGAAGCTTTGGCCGTCAATGCCTGCGGGCTTCGCCGCACCGACGAGGTCGAGCACGGTCGGGTAAATGTCCAGCAGGTAAACCAGCGCGTCGCTCGCGGCGTGCGGGATGCCGGGACCGGCGAAGATGAGCGGAGACTTCATCCCGGCGTCGTAGAGGTTCTGCTTGCCGAGCAAGCCGTGGCTGCCGAGGGCGATGCCTTGGTCGGCGGAGAAAAGGATAAGCGTGTTGTCGAACTGCCCGAGCTCCTTGAGCGTGGCGATGATGCGGCCCATGTGGAAATCCATCGCGGTGATGGTGGCGTAGTATTCGTGGAGCTCCTTGCGCACGGCGGCCTCGGTGCGCGGCCACGGCAGCAGCGCCTCGTCGCGGATGGTCATCTCGCCGTTGTTGAAGGGATGCTGCGGGAGGTAGTTCTTCGGCAGCGGGATTTGGTCGCGCTGGTAGAGGTCGTGATACTTCTGGGCGGCCACGCGCGGGTCGTGCGGGTTGCCGAAGGCGAGATACATGAAGAAGGGGCGCGGGTCTGTGCGCTCCTTGAGGAACTTGGTCACGTCGTCGGCGATTTGCTTGCCCGGCTCGCCGCCGGTGCGGTCCTGATTCTCGTTGATGTAGAGGTTGTGCTCGAACTTGGCTTGGATGATCACAGCCGTGTTGCCGCGCTTGCCCTCGTGGTAGGTCTCGTAACCGGCGTCCTTCATCGAGAGCGGCCAGTTCGGCCCGTCGCCGGGGGCGAGCATTCCCTTCGCGCCCTGCGGCGGCTGAAAGTCCTTCCAGCGGAAAAACGCGTTGCCACTCAGCAACATGTTGCGACTCGGCGTGCAGACGGCGGCCGAGTTGCCGCCGAAGCAATAAGTGTTGCGCATCACGAAGCCCCGGTTCGCCAGCGCATCGAGCGTGGGCGTTTTCACGACGGGGTTGCCCAGCGCGGCAATGGAGTCGGCGCGCATATCGTCGGCGAAGAGGAAGAGGACGTTGGGCTTGGAAGCGGCGGGGGCGGGGATGGCGAGCAGGCCCAGCAAAGCCAGCAGGCTGCGAAGAAGACGGGTTTGCATGGGCGGATTCTACAACCGGAAAGCCAGTTGCCAAGCCCACAGGGTTTCGCCAACACTTGCGCCCTTGATTGGCTGCCCACGCGCGGCACAACGCCCGCGACGCAGCTTCCCCATCCATACGAACATGAGCACTGGTTTGAACATTAAGAAAGACGGCGCGCTGGATTTCCTCTCCCTCGGCGCCCTCGTCCACCGCCTCGACCCCGGCATCATCCCATTCCGCAAGGCGTCGCGTTGCGACATCCACGTGAGCGGCGGCGAGTTCAACGTCTCGGCGAATCTCTCCGACTGCTTCCGCCTCAACACCGGTGTGGCCAGCGCGATGGTGGATTATCCCATCGGCGACCTTATCGCCGAGCGCGTGC
>Ga0208960_1000867_pt1 | contig 16509 bp, 16 predicted proteins | sample GreLakmeON33MSRF_FD_187703 | JGI IMG/M metagenome (GOLD analysis project Ga0208960, IMG submission 187703) | Freshwater lentic microbial communities from great Laurentian Lakes, MI, USA - Great Lakes metaG ON33MSRF (SPAdes) | ecosystem: Environmental > Aquatic > Freshwater > Lake | place: Great...
TGATGGACATAATGTGCGCGAGCTCGAAGTCGCCCTACGAAATGCCGAAGACCTGTCAAGCGAAGGTCCGATCGTTGTCCATGTACTCACGCAAAAGGGCAAGGGTTATTCGCCAGCCGAAGATGACGACGAAAAACACTTGCATGACACTCCGGTCTTTGACCCCGCAGTCGGCCCACCAAAAGCGGTACCTACTGGTTACACGCAAGCTTTCGCCGATGCAATTTTGAAAGAAGCTGAATCAGACTCACGTCTCGTCGCGATCACCGCAGCAATGCCAGGACCAACCGGACTCTTGCCTTTCCAAGAACGATTCCCTCAACGCTTTTTTGACGTCGGCATTGCCGAACAACACGCGGTGACTGGTGCGGCCGGAATGGCTATGGGCGGGCTTCGACCAATCGTTGCCTTGTACTCAACGTTTTTGTCGCGAGCTTGGGACCAAGTGGTGTACGACGTCGCTCTCCATCGCTTGCCGGTGATCTTTTGTTTAGACCGCGCTGGTATCACTGGCGATGATGGCCCAAGCCACCATGGCATTTACGACATGGCTTTACTCTGCAAGGTCCCTGGTATGCGCGTACTGGCACCATCAAGTGCTCAAGAGCTTCAGCAGATGTTGCACGACGCTGTCACTCTCACCGACTCTGGGCCGGTTGTCATTCGCTATCCCAAAGGTGCAGCTCGCCAGGTCAGCGATGACGAAGTCGGCTCAGGATTGAAGGCACTGCGCCTGCGTGAAGGTGACGGTTCAGTCGCAATTTTGGCGGTCGGCAAAATGTTGGCTGCAGCCCTGAAAGCGGCCGATGCCCTCGCTGCGCGCGGCGTTCAAGCAACCGTTTGGGATGTTCGCTCATGCGCTCCGCTCGACCAAGACATGTGCGCAGATGCTGCACGACATGACCGCGTCATCACAATTGAAGACGGCATCCGTGAAGGTGGGGTCGGCATGTCGATTTCTGCCAACATCAGCGAAATCAGTGGCAATTGCCGAGTCGAATCACTTGGTGTGCCCACCAAATTCTTACCTCATGCCAAGCCCGATCGCTTATTAGCCCAACTTGGACTTGATGCAGATGGCATTATCAAGGCATACGATTCTGCACCTTTGTAAATCGCCTCTTGCCTGATCGCCTTATCTATGACCAACGAACCTGATATCAACCTCTCCAACGAACTTGCATTAGCCATTCGAATCGCCGACGCTGCCGACGCGATCTCGCTGCCATATTTTGAGCGACAAAACTTCACCCTGTCGCGTAAAGCCGATCAGAGTGAAGTTACTGAAGCCGACCGCAACACCGAAACTGCCATTGTCGAACTCATCGCTCACCATCGACCCGATCACGCCATCTACGGCGAAGAGCATGGTCATGCTGGCAATGCTTCGTCGCCCTGGAAATGGGTGATCGATCCCATCGACGGAACTTCGAATTTTGTTCGCGGTGTTCCGGTATGGGCGACATTGATTGCCCTCGTCCACGATATTGATGGTCCCGTTCTCGGAGTCATATCTGCCCCAGCCCTGCCGCGCCGTTGGTGGGGAGCACGCGGAATTGGTGCCTTTGCCAATGGACGTCCAATGCACGTCTCAGATGTGTCAACAATTGCCGAGGCCCAAGTGAGCGTGACCTTCAACTCTGGCTGGGATCACATCGGAGGCACCGCCGCTTTGGTCGCATTACAACAGCGGGCATACCGCGCTCGAGGTTACGGAGACTTCTGGCAGCACATGCTGGTAGCCGAAGGTGCCGTTGATATCGCCATTGATGCCATTGGTCTGGCGCCCTACGACAACGCCGCAGTTCAAGCCATCGTTGAAATCGCAGGCGGACGCCATACCGACCGTTTCGGCGTGCGTGACTACGAACAGAATTCGGCGATTTCAACCAACGGTCGCTTGCACGATGAGGTCATTACTAGTCTCAAGGTATGACCGATCTTGTCATTACCAACGCCAATCTCGTTGATGGTTCTGGAGCACCCGCTCGCATCGCCGATATCGCAGTATCAGACGGACGAATTGTTGATGTTGCAGGCCGCGGACAATTAGGCACGACCGGCAAACGCGTCATTGACGCTCAAGGACTTCTCGTCACACCGGGCTTCGTCGACATCCACACTCATTACGACGCACAGGTTTCCTGGGACCCGATGTTGACACCCAGCTCATGGCACGGAGTCACGACTGCAGTCATGGGCAACTGTGGCGTCGGATTTGCCCCCGCGCAACCCGATCGCCATCAATGGTTAATCGAACTCATGGAAGGCGTTGAAGATATTCCTGGCGCGGCCATGACCGACGGGATGGATTGGCAGTGGGAAAGTTTCCCCGAATATCTCGACTCGGTTGACAATCGCAAGTACGTCATTGATGTCGGAACACAAATCGCTCACGGCGCATTACGCGCCTACGTCATGGGTCAACGTGGTGCCGACAACGAACCAGCCAATGCCGACGATTGCGTCAATATGGCCCGTTTAGTCGAAGAAGCGCTACGCGCCGGAGCACTCGGATTTTCCACGAGTCGCACGCCATTGCATAAATCAAAGAGTGGTGAACTTGTTCCTGGCACCATGGTCGATCCTGCCGAGTTGTACGCCATCGCCGATGCCATGGCCCGCGTTGGCCACGGCAACTTCCAATTCTCACCCGAACATGTTCGGGTACCTATCGAAGAGTGGCCGTGGATGCGCGAGCTCGCACAACGTTCGGGCCGACCCGTCAGCGTCAACCTCAGCCAGACCGATCAGTCACCTGATTTATGGCGCTCAGTACTCGAGCTACTTACGCAGGCTCATGACGACGGCATTCCGATTTACACACAAGTTGCCGGCCGATCAATTGGCATCATGTATTGCTTAGAAGGAAGCGCCCATCCCCTGCTCTTCCATCCCGCCTATGCCGAAATACAAAATTTGCCGATGAGCGAACGCTTAGTTGCACTCGCCGACCCAGTGCGCCGCGAACGACTTCTGAATGAAATTCCAAATGATGGAGGATTCTTCCAGAAAATTGTTGTTGACAAGCTCGATGGCATGTGGCTTGTTGACGGATCAAACATTGATTACGAGCCACATCGTGAAGATTCAATTGGCGGCATCGCCCGTCGAACCGGAGCCAACCCCATGCAATTGATCGTCGATCAATTGTGTAGTGGCAACGGCACCGGAATGATCTACGCACCGTTCTTCAACTATTCGTATGGCGACCTTTCGATGGCCTATGAAGCCCATCGTCATCCGCACACGCGAATGGGACTATCTGATGCTGGTGCGCATTGTGGAGCAATCTGTGACGGAGGTATGCCCACTTTCATGTTGACGCATTGGACGCGCGACCGAACTCGTGGTCCACGTCTACCGCTTGAATTCATCGTCCATCGTCAGACTCGCCAAACTGCCGAGTTCTACGGCTTGCACGATCGCGGGCTGATTGCGCCCGGCATGCGCGCCGACATCAACATCATCGATTACGACAACCTCGGTTTCGATGTTCCGCGCATGGCTTACGACTTGCCAGCAAATGGACGCCGCCTCGTTCAACACGGACAGGGTTACAAGGCAACATTCGTAGCTGGTGTTCAAACCGTTGATAACGATTCGTTTACTGGCCAATTGCCTGGTCGACTCGTTCGAGGACCTCAGCGATAAAAAGGATTTTCGCCCGATTGGTGATCGGTCATGTCACGAACTCGCTGAATTCCTTCAACTTTTTCCACGAGAGTGGTTTGCACACCTTCGAGCATCGTGACTTTGCTCATTGAACAACCGTGGCAACCGCCACCCATGGTGAGATAAGCGGTACCGGCTTCGTCGTGCCCTGCGAACGTCACGAAACCACCGTGCGCAGCAAGCGCTGGGTTGACTTCAGTTGCGACGATTGCTTCGATTTCTGCTGACAATGCGTCGTCGTTAACCAAGCCCTCAATCACTGGAGCCACTGGCTTATTCGGATTACGAATCACCAATCCGCCAGTTGATGAGTAATCAAGAATTGCACCTTCAAGTAACTCGACATCTTTGGCGGGAATGATGACCTTCATGCCACTATGAGTTCGAACTTCATCGGTGAAAGCCGCTTTACGAAACTCATCAAGTGACAAGTCGTATTTGAATTCTTCACCAGGTCCGCTCACAATTTCAAGACGCAAACCAAGCGATGAAGCATCTTCTTCGGAATCGCGCAGTTTGACAAGTTCGGCTAAAGCATCATCGGTAATAGTGATGATGCTGCTGACTTCGGTGGTGCTTTGGGGGGCAAGAGGGCTCACATCTGTGAGGCTACCCGTGTCGTCACAGACCTTGTCAGATTGAGATCACAAAACCCCGCTGCTCACCACTTTTTGGGACTAACGAGGACCTCCGCCATCGCATTCAATACGTTGACCCGTCACGTACCCCGCCCCCTCACCGCATAACCACAGCACGACATTGGCAACATCGAGAGGTTGACACACCCGACCAAACGGTGAACCCTGATCAAGGCTACGCAGATCTTCCATTTCACGCTTACCAGTCATTGCTCGCGCTAACCGAAGACCCATATCGGTTTCAACTAAGCCTGGAGCCACGATGTTGCAATGAATTCCGTATTGACGCTCTTCTTTAGCCAAGGTCAGAGCCAGAGCTTCCATCGCCGCTTTGCCCATGCTGTATGGCCCACCATTAGCGGTCATATGCGATGTGGCAACCGACGAGATCATGACAATGTCTCCACGATCACGCGTGCGCATTGATGGCAAGACACAGCGTGCTAGATGATGCGGCCCAATCGCATGCGTGGTCAGCAAACGAATCACCTCATTCGGATCGGTGTCGGCGACTGCTTGTCCCCGCGATGCAATACCCGCGTTACACACAAGAATGTCAACGTAACCAAAGTCGGCAACTACCTGATCAACCATGATCGCAACTGCTTCTGGGTTATCAACAGAAGCTTCGTATGCCCGCGCGTTACCCCCAGCGTCAATGATCGCATCAACAGTTTCCAGCGCTGACTCTTTGTCCTTACGGTAATTCACTGCAACTGAAGCCCCTTGACTGGCGAGAAGTTCGCAAATTCCGCGACCGATGCCTCGTCCGCCCCCAGAGACAAGAGCTACTCGTCCGTTCAATTGAACACTCATACAATTCCCCCTCTGATGCACAAGGCATCTACTTAAAGCATCTTGACATGTGCCATTCTGTCACCATGCAATAAAAAAGTAAGAAGGCAATCATCACCGCAATATCGCTGATTCAACTATCTTGCACTAGAGTGGCAACAACACAACGGGGAGCTCACAAGATCGGTGGGCTGAGAGGGTGACTGCTGTCGCCGACCCGCGAACCTGAACTGGGTAATGCCAGCGGAGGGATTGGAATGACAGAAAAAATTTCTCATGCACTCATCGTGATCGGTGGCGACCGACCCGATCCACGCGCCTTGCAACATATCTCGCCAAAGACAGTGGTGATCTGCGCCGACTCTGGCCTTGACCACGCTCTATCGCTTGGACTCACGCCAGACATTTTTCTTGGCGACATGGATTCGGTTTCTTCGGCCGCCCTGCATACCTCGCAACAAGCAACATGGAAAGTGATTACCTACGATCCGCTGAAAGATCAAACCGACACCGAACTCGCACTGCAATACGCCTGCACCCACGGATTTACAGAAATCACTCTGTTGTGGGGCTCCGGCGATCGAATCGATCATGTTCTTGGCGTTCTGGCAGCACTCTCGCATCAATCACTCCGATCAGTTCACAATCTTGTTGCATGGATCGGCACCGATCGAGTTGAAGTGATGCACGGACCACGTTCATACAACGACAAGGTGGCTACTGGTTCGACAGTCAGTCTGATGCCGCTCGGAACATCAGTAGACGGAGTCACGACCCAAGGTCTGCAATGGAATCTTGATCACGAAATTCTCACATCGCAGTCTGCCCGTGGTGTGAGCAACATCGCCCAAGAAGCGACAATCAGCATCACAATCGAAACCGGCGTACTTGCCATCGTCTACCCAGGGTTTTTATCTCAACCCCAAATTGAAAGTAAGTCCGACTCATGAGAAAAGCACGTGCCATACCATTCATCGCCGCGATCCTCACTGTCTTTGCGACTATCACGGCTTGCAGTTCTGACAATTCAACAACTAACGAACTGACCTTGATTGCCTACAACTCGTTCACACCACCAGAAGGCGCATTTGACGAGTTCACGCAAGAAACTGGAATCACTGTACGAATAGCACTTGCAGGTGACGCCGGCGAAATGGTCGCTAAAGCATCGCTCACTGCTGGCAACCCTGAAGGTGACGTGATCTGGGGTGTCGATAACACATTGATTTCACGTGCAACAGAAAGCAAGATTTTTGCCAGCGATCCAGTTGAAATTGACTTCGGTGATGTTTGTGTCAACTTTGATGTTGCGGCCCTTGGCCAAGTTCAACCGCCCATGACGTTTGACGACTTGATCTTGCCTGAGTACAAAGACATGTTGGTCGTCCAAAACCCTGCGACTTCGTCAACCGGATTGGCATTCCTCCTGGCGACTGTTGCCGCCTTCGGAGACAGTTGGCCCGACTATTGGCAGCAGCTTGTCAATAACAATGTCAAAGTCGTTGACAGTTGGGATGAGGCGTATTACACGTCGTTCACCCGTTACGGCGGAGATCGTCCGCTCGTGGTCAGCTATTCAACAAGCCCTCCAGCCGAAGTGATTTTTGCTGATCCTCCACTCCCCGCTGGCGCACCAGCATTAACTGGCGTCGCAACCGAAACTTGCTTTCGACAAGTTGAATACGCAGGCGTATTACGTGGCACCGATTTCACCAAACAAGCTCGGCAACTCGTCGAATATCTAACAAGTCCGACATTCCAAGCACTGCTACCCGAGAGTTTGTTTGTCTATCCAGCAAACAAAGATGTCGAGTTACCTCAATCGTTCATTGATTACGCACCCAAGATTGTGAACAGCTTCTCGTTGCCTCCGGAAGAAATTGCGAAGAACCGACAGTCATGGACCGACCAATGGTCAGCCATAGTTCTTCAGTGACAGCACGCAACTATCGTCTTTTGGCGATACCGGCCGCGATCTTGGTGCTCGTCACCGCGATTATTCCGCTCGTCGTGCTTTCAACAACGGTTGTTCGCAGTTCAGACATCATCTCCATTTGGCAGAACTCGGCAGTTCAAAAAGCGCTCGTCTTTTCGGTTTGGCAAGCGCTTGTATCAACAATTTTCACCATCCTCATTGGGCTCATCGCTACTTGGTACCTCACGCGCTATCAATTCCGCGGTCGACAAGCCCTCATCGCCTTGATCACTGTTTCGTTTGTACTTCCCACAGTCGCCGTTGGAGCATCTTTCATCGCCGTCTTACCGACATGGCTACATCACAGCACCTTCGCCATTGTTGTGGCACATGTCTTCTTCAATATTTCTATTGTTGTTCGAACTGTCGGACCGCGCTGGAACTCTATTCACGAGGATCTTGTTAACTGCGCCCACACCTTGGGTGCGACATCATTGCAAACTTGGCGTTACGTCATCTTGCCGCTTGGCAAGAGCGCGATTTATTCATCGGCGGCTCTCACCTTCTTTATGTGTTTCACGTCGTATGGAATCATCACAATTCTTGGCGGACCAGGACTTGCAACGCTCGATATCGAGATCTATCGACGAGCGGTGCAGCTTGGCGATCTTTCGGGTGCAACCGTCTTGGCGGTCGCTCAGATGCTCTTCATCACGATCGCTTTCTTGATTTGGTCGCGCAGTCGTTCGGTTGAACTGATGACTTTTCGTGTTTCGGCCGTCTCACAACGAAGGCTTGCCATCGTTCCAAAGATATTCATTGGAGCAGTCACCATCTTCTTCCTTGCTCCACTTTTGGCTCTATCAATTGCATCTTTTCACTCCGGACAGAACTGGTCGTTGAGTGGCTGGAAGGTCCTACTCGGAATTCAAAACCAACGAGGACTTGAGTTGGATATCTGGCAGGCCTTACAAACTTCGGGAAAGTATGCACTCATCGCAAGTTGTATCGCTCTTCCAACGGGAATCGCTGCGACTTATGCATTGACAAAGAATGGTTCAACAAACAGTCGTTGGTCTTCGCTGGCAATACTCCCCCTCGCAATTTCGCCAGTAGTCGTCGGACTAGCCATCTTGGTCACCTACGACTTTGCTCCATTTGAATTCCGCTCGTCATGGTTTCTTATCCCGATAGTTCATGCATCAATCGCAATGCCATTCGTCGTACGTGCAGCCTTGCCTGTTGTGCAAGGGATTCCCGCAGAGTTGCGTTCGGCCGCAGCAACTCTCGGAGCTTCACCTTGGAAACGCTTTTGCCTTGTTGAGATGCCGCTGTTGCGCCCAGCAATAACCACCGGAGTTGCCTTTTCAGTGGCTATTTCCCTCGGAGAGTTTGGAGCCACCAGCTTTCTTACTCGACGCGAATCACAGACTCTCCCGATCATCATCGCCGATCTTTTCGGCAAAGCAGGAGCGATACCCAGAGCATCGGGCATGGCTGCCTCATTACTCTTGGTTATCGTGACAGCCATCATTGTTTTGTCCGTCGATCGAAAGCCACGCGTATGAGTCTTGTCATTGACAATATTTCGTTTAGCTATGGCGATCGCAACATATTGCGCAGCTTCACATTGCAAGTTCCCACGGGAAGTACGACGGCAGTCGTCGGGCCATCTGGTTCGGGTAAATCAACTTTGCTCCGCATCATCGCTGGACTCTTGACACCAACCACAGGCACGATCATTCTCAACAGTCAAGACATTTCTCACGTACCAACTCATCTACGGTCAGTCGGAATGGTTTTCCAGGACAATCAGTTGTTCCCTCATCTCAACGTTTACGACAACGTTGCATTTGGTTTGCGAATGGCCAAGGTAGATAAGCGAGTGATCGCTGAACGCTGCCAAGGGCTATTAGACCTCGTCGGACTGACCGAAGCGGCAAAACAATCAGTGTCGACATTGTCGGGCGGAGAAGCTAAACGAGTCGCGCTTGCTCGCGCTTTAGCTCCATCTCCCCAGGTTCTCCTGCTTGATGAACCACTGACCGGACTTGACAATCAACTCCACGATCGACTCGCCCAAGATCTACAGCGAATTCTCCATGCAACTTCGACGACAGCGCTCTTAGTCACTCATCTCATACCTGAAGCCGAAGTAATTTCTGATGTGATTCATCATCTCGTCAATCAGAGCCAGCAAGAAGGAGTAGGTCAATGAACGTCAATCATCTCGACATTCATATTCGACCAATGACCTCTCTTGAAGTTCGGCCCTTACGCCTCGAGGTTTTACGCGCCGGAATGGTCAACCAAACTGTGCACTTTGATGGCGATGATGATGCAACGACCATTCATCTCGGAGCCTTTGACCAAGATCAGAACAATGTCGGCGTAAGTACATGGATGCAGCGTCCCTTCCCCCTCGCTGAAGAACACAAGGCACTTCAACTTCGGGGAATGGCCACTGCGGTCAACGTGCAGGGGAAAGGAATCGGTGCGCTGTTGCTTGTTGCGGGACAATCACATGGCCGCGAGATTGGAGCGCACTTGATCTGGGCGAATGCCCGCGATGCCGCCCTCAACTTCTACAACCGCCACGGCTATAGCACCGTTGGTGAAGGATTCATTGAAACGGTAACGCAGCTTCCCCATCACAAAGTTGTTAAGTATTTGGTGGGATGACCGCAGAGAGGCATCAACTGCACACAGTCTGCCATGAGCACGCCTCTTCAACTTGCGGTACGCATTCAAGACACGATCAACCAGCAACTTCGTGAGATCTCACGACTCTCAGATTCTGATACTTGGGTGGGTCCCGTCGCTCTGATTTCTCACATTGAAATTTTGCGCGTCAAATCATTACTTGCGTCATGCATTGACATTTTGCGCGCTCATCATGACTCGTCTGGCCTGTAATCCCGAGCGATTAGCCCTACTGGCACGTCGGCTCAACATTGCTCGGGGTGAGATTTCTCTTCAACTTCGCTTAGCCGAAATCGGAGATCTCGCGATGCCAGAGATCCGTTCACTTTTGCAACGTGCAATCTCGTTACTCGAAAGCCAAGAAGATCGGGTACGACGAATCCTCAATAGCTCTTTCTTGAATCTTTCAGATTCGTATTCACTGACATTCAATTCAAGTGCCTATTTGCTCAATCGCTGGGTCACGCATCATCCGAGATGGTGGTCTGATGCAACCCATGGCGAGACAACCGAAATTGACATTCTCATCGCCAAGGTTGCGGGAAGCCCACTTGATGCAGGTCGATTGATTGATTCAACATCGTTCTTGGCGCCCCTCATCTATGGCTGCAACGACACCGAAGTGGTTCGAAAATTGTGGCTGTCGGCAACTGATCCGAGAACGACTTCAGTGACCACCGCTGGGCAACGAATCACCCGGCTCGTCGAAGAGGTCTTCGGCGATCAAGAGTGGCGCGAAGGGATCGCCCCAACGTGGGTCGACATTCACAAACAGTTGACTACTCGCCGGCAAATCCATGACCTGCTTGGCGAAGTCGTGGCTCCTTGGCAACTGCAATTCACAGGCCTCGCATCCGAGTGGAGCTGGTCCGCCGAAACCGGAATTCACTACCTCAAGAAGATCGCTGATGCAGAGAATGCCGCAATGGCAATCTCCCAAGGTCTTGGATCTGCCCTCTATAGAAACCTCTCTGATCTTCCCGATGACAGCAGTGCTCGACTCCATCGGATTGACTCAATCGCGTTTGCGGTTGGTGCTTCAACAGAATTGCTCCGCAACGCCAAAGTTCGACAGACCGACATGGACTCTGACCACCTATCGACCCTGCTCACGATTCCCGCGCTTTTGCCACTCAAACTGCCCTGGCCGACGTCACTTTTGATTGGCAAGTCGAAATCTTTCGTCGTGAATCTCTTTGACAAGACACCAGAAGTACGTGTTACTTCAGCAATGCAAATGCTTCAACATCGCAGCACTCTTGCATCAATTGCATATATGGCTGTCTTCAATTCGGCGTTGACTTCGGGTCGAATTGATCAAGTAAATGATCGACCGTCACCAGACGTTCAGCTTGAACTTCAACACACTGTTGACCTGATCGACAACCCAACAGCCCGCGGACAAGTTCTCGCAGACTTATCTGATGAGAATTCTTAATCGACTTTAGGAAATCGGAACTTCAGTCGCATACCGGGTACTTGTCGATGGATCAGGCTGGACCAATATCTCAAGCGTCCACGTTCCTGCCGTCAAGATTGAAAGTGCTCCAACAAAGTGATTTGGCCCGAGTTCTGAAACTGCGGCAGTAATCGTTGGCACTTCAGAGCCCGGCAATGTCAGACGCATCGTGACTCCTTCAACTGGAGACAAGGTTCCGCTAGGCGTTGAAATCGTGACGTGAATCTCGTTGTTCCCCACTCGCCCCGGAGTCACCGCGATGCCAACGATCGTGCCGCCTTCAACGAGTTGCGTACTGAAAACAGCGTTTGCTTCAGTAACTTCTGGAGATTTTGCCAGCATTCCTGCAGTAACACCAAGAACCACCGTGGCGATCAGAAATTCGACGACAATAATGCGATGAATTGAGTTCCCCTCGCCACGTTGAACAAGCCAACGAGCGAAACCACCAAGAGTGACCGCCGCAATGACAAAACAAGTTTTGATGAGCAACGCTTTGCCCCAAGTCGTTTGGGTGATATCGCTGATAGCCGGCACCAAATGCCAGGTCTGCCAGAGACCCGTCAGAACCGCTGTCGGAATGGCAAAGGTGGCCATCCGCGAAAAGCGACGGACAACAACATCGGCATGAACACTGCGCATGACTCCACCACAAGCCACAACGATCAGACCACCTACCCACAAAATGACACTCGAGAAATGTAAGGCATCGACGAAAACTGCAATGCCAGCGAGAGATGAAGCACTCGGATGACCCGATGCCGAGAATGTCAAAACAATTCCGACGCCTACGAGGAGCGTTGTCGAACGCCACCACGATGTGAGTGATCGTGCGAAGTTGCCCCGTAGCGACCAAATGAGAACGATCAATGAGAGCAGTAGTAATTCGCGGACAACCAGGGCCTTACCAAGTCGAGTCGCATACACATCAGACCAGAGCGAAGTATCGAACAGATCAGACCATGTGCCAGCAATTGTGTACGGGCCTTGTGCGACAAAAAGGACGAGCGCACCAACAGCGGCGAAGATCCAGCCGACTCCGACAAAGGAGATCACTCGTCGTGATGAAATCGATCCACCGGCGAGCATCGCCAAACAACCAAGTACGAGACACAACCCGAGAAATCCCAAGAACTTGGCGACACCCATGAGCCACGACAGGCCTCGCGGACCGTCTTGGCCCGACAGAACATTGGCGATGAGATCGCTCGTGGCAACAATTGGAGCCGAAGCACCGATTTGGAATGAATATGCGCCTTCAATCGCATGACCATCATTCGATACGGCTCGCCAAGCAACAACATAAAGTCCATTGGGAATTGCTGGAACATCTTTGGCGATTAACACCGAAGGATCATCGGGCGACAACAAGGCTTCACCTAAGACGATGCGTTGACCATCTTGGTTATAGATCTCAATCGAACGGGCAACTGGCGTGACGGGTTCGTTGAAATCAAGACTGATTTCGCTCGGAGCAGTCTCAAGTACCGCCGAAGGAGCAGGTGACGATGAGTCCAACTGTCCGTGAGCCGAAACTGGAGAACCCCACGCAAGCGAAGCAACAGTCGCTGCGACAATCAGCCATGACTTACGAACTTTGTTCAAAGTGGTCATCCCATCAATCCAGCCGGTGCTAGCCCGTCAATTATCACACGCCCCAGCAACCAACCCAAGCGCATTGACGGCGACTGAGTACGAATCTGCGAAGGAAGATCGGTCAGACCCATCGAACCTCGAGATTTCCATTGCATTGTCATCACCGATAGATCGTGTCGCACATAATCCAACGACCATGAGTCGGGCCCAACGCACTGAAGGTCTGCTAATCCGAGATCGCCCATATGAACTTCAACTTCCCGCCAACGACGTAACGGCAAATCTGTGACTGGCACTTCAACGCCAGAGACCATGCGCGCCGATCCGTACCAGCCTTCACGCGCTCCAGCAATGGCGCCTTCAAGGGCATAGATTGAACGACGTACGCCAGCAACATGTTCGTCAGCAGATCGGGATGCATCACGTTCGATGGCTGCCACTCGTGCAGCAAAGCCGCCTTCATATTGGTCAACCACTTCACCTAATTCGGCTGAGTGAAAAAGTCGCGTCACGCTGTCACCTTGATGAGCGATGTGAGCGAGAACATGTCCCACAGTCCACTCAGGCAATAACGACGGCCGAGCGACCATGTCATCGGTCAAACCACCAAGGCGCTCCAGTAGCAACTGATGCGATGCCGCAAGACCTTCGACCTGCCGGTTGATGGTCGTCGCATCGAAGGAAATCTCCACGCTTCAAACCGTACTCGCCAACGTGTGATACTGGTGTCGTTTTACTTGGCTATACCGACAGAAATGACACCAGAATTTCAGGCAAGCGGAACAGTACGGCGCGGCACAACGACAACCGTGCCATCTGGTTCGTGAAGAACAGTCACTGACACCCCATAGAACTCAGACAATGTCTCGGCCTTGAGTACTTGATCGGCTGGACCGGTCGCCACACAATGCCCCTGATGCAACAAAGCCAAACGGTCGCTGTACAAACCGGCAAGCGTGAGGTCGTGCATCGCTGAAACAACGGTGAAACCATGTTCGCGTCGAAGGCTGTCAACTAGCTCAAGTGCTTGTTGTTGATGGCCGATATCTAACGCACTCGTTGGCTCATCAAGCAACATAATCGGCGCTTCTTGAGCCAGTGCACGCGCAATCACTAATCGTTGACGCTCGCCGCCTGACAGAGTTCCGAGTCTCCGATTCGCGAAGTGTTCAAGATCAAGTCGTTCGATAACTCGGGCCACCATCATCCGATCATGTTTGGTTTCGTGACCAAAATATCCCACGTATGGATTTCGTCCCAGTAAGACGTATTCAGCGGCGGTCATATCGTCTGGCATTGAGGGTGACTGTGGAACATGCGCGACTAACGCGGCTCGTCGACGCGATGAACGTAGATGCAACGGCGAACCATCAACCAAGATGCCGCCGTCATGTTTGACTAAACCAGCTGCAGAACGCAAAAGTGATGACTTGCCGGCACCGTTTGGCCCAATGAGACATAACCACTCCCCTGGTCGAACCGTGTCAGTGAAACCTTGAACTGCAGTTGAGGATCCGTATTTGACAGATACATCAACAAAGGCCAGTGATGTCATCGGGATGCTCCTTGACGAGAACGTAAAACGATAATGAAAAATGGTGCGCCTAAAAATGCTGTGACCACTCCGATTGGAGTTTCTGCTGGATCCGACAAGATTCGTCCAGGAATATCGGCGACGATCAAGAATGCCGCACCCAAGAGAACTGTTAAAGGAAGTATGCGGCGATAACTCGATCCGGCAAGCAGCCGAACTAAATGAGGAACAACGATTCCGACAAACCCGATGAGTCCGCTCACACTCACCACTGCCGCAGTTCCTAACGTTGCAGCAATCACAACGGTGAGTCGAATGCGATCAACACGTGCCCCAAGAGATTGCGCCTCATCATCGCCAACGCGCAAGACATCAAGCAACCGACGATGCCACAACAAAACTCCGGTACTCACAACTACGTATGGCAAAACCAAACGTACGTCGTGCCAAGTAGCCGTTGATAAGCGACCAAGAATCCAGCTGTAGACCTGACGCACGACATCGGTGTTTTTCTGCAGCATGAAAGTTTGAATTGCGGTGGCTAGTGACGTCACTGCGACTCCGGCCAGCACCAATGTTGCTGAGGATTTCGCTGCACCAAACGCTGCTCCGACCGAATACGTAATCATCACAGCGATGAGACCACTGACAAATGCTGCAATCGGCAATGGATCAACTGGCCACGACGAACTACTAGCCCGTCCCGTGACGATGATGACTGTTGCTCCGAGGCCTGCCCCGGCGGCAACACCCAACAAATACGGGTCGACCAACGGGTTGCGAAACACTCCCTGATACGAAGCCCCGGCGATAGACAACATGGCGCCCACAATTCCAGCCAAAACAACTCGGGGCATTCGAATCTGCCACAGCACAGTGCTTTGCAATTCAGTGGCCCCTGAGGTGATGTTGATGAAAGGTAAATGATTCAGCAACTCTGCTGGCACCCTCCACCACGTCGGTCCAGCAGGTCCGACCATGGCACCGAACAAGAACGCGACCGCCAACATGATGCACGCCACTGGCATCCACCATGATCTTTCGGAGTCGCGAACTTGTTCGGGCATCATGAGTTATTTCAGCCCTGGCTCGTCACATAAGCCGCGAGACCTGTCGCAACTGCTTGGACAAATTCCACAAGTCGCGGTCCCCAGCGGGACGCGATGTCGTCGTTGATCGCAACAATGTTGCCCGATATAACCGCCGATAATCCCGACCAACCCGGACGAGCGGCAACCGTTTCAGCGGTGACACCCAAATTCACGTCAGCCAAGAAAATGACATTCGGGTCCTGGCTCACAATGAACTCTGCTGACAGTTGTGGATAGTCAGTATCACCTTCAGTTGCATCGGCGATATTACGCATCCCAAAAAGGTCATAAATTGAACCGATAAACGTATTTCCCGTCACCGAGTAATACGTGTCATCGAGTTCGTGGTAGTAGCTAATTGGCGTGGCCGGAATTTCAATTGTTGCAACAATTTCAGCAATGTCATCTTTCATTTTCTGAGTAACGCTTTGCGCATTGTCAAGGCGGCCGACCACATCTCCGAGTTCAACAATCTGTTCATACGCCTCGTCCAAAGTCATCGGAGCAGGACTCACCCACGACTCAATTCCGATCGTTGACAATTGTTCAGCGAGTCCGCTGAAGTCATCACCAATCACTACCAAATCGGGCTCGAGTGCCGAGATTGCTTCGACGTTAGGTTCGTACCCCGAAATATCGGTGAGAACTGATGCTGATTCTGCGGGGTAATTCGACATTGAATCGACCGCAACCACTTGATCACCCGCACCAAGCGCAAACAAGATTTCGGTATGCGTTGGCGACAACGACACGATTCGTTGCGGTGTATCGTCGACAACTTCAGTTGACACCGGCGCTTCTGTGACGGAACTTGAACCTGAATCTTTGGTGTCACCACCACATGCTGCAACCAGCGATGTCAGGGCGACGAGTGAGCCAATCAGGACTCGACGCGTGGATCGACGCTGGGGTTTATTGGCACTAAATAGGTTTGCTTTCATTGAAACTTCCTCCATTGCTTTGAGGAAGCAAGAGGAGTGCGAGGAAAGGTTGAACCAGTCCTGCGCGATCCGCCCTTGCCTCGAGGGTTGGTCATCGCACACAGATCAGGCGACCGGACTCGTCGTTATCAACTTTCGTTGAACGAACTACCGTTGCGGGAC
>Ga0208960_1000870_pt1 | contig 16506 bp, 15 predicted proteins | sample GreLakmeON33MSRF_FD_187703 | JGI IMG/M metagenome (GOLD analysis project Ga0208960, IMG submission 187703) | Freshwater lentic microbial communities from great Laurentian Lakes, MI, USA - Great Lakes metaG ON33MSRF (SPAdes) | ecosystem: Environmental > Aquatic > Freshwater > Lake | place: Great...
GGAGGGAGCGGCGGACTAGCCGACGAAGCGCTTGGCGATGACCGTGGCGTTGTGGCCACCGAAGCCGAAGGAGTTGTTCGCGATGGCCTCGATCTTCATCGCGCGCGCGGTGTGCGGCACGTAGTCGAGGTCGCACTGCGGATCGGGGTTGTCGAGGTTCAGCGTGGGCGGGGCGATCTGCATCTGGAGGGCCTTCGCGCAGAGGGCCATTTCCGTCGCGCCGGCGGCGCCCAGCAGATGCCCAGTCGCACCCTTGGTGGAGCTGACCGCGAGCTTCTTCGCGTGGTCGCCAAAGACGGATTTGATCGCCTGCGTTTCGCAGACATCGCCCTGCGGGGTGCTGGTGCCGTGGGCGTTGATGTAGGAAATATCTTCGGGACGGAGGCCGGCGCTGCGGAGGGCCATCTTCATGCAGCGGGCCGCGCCTTCGCCATCAGGGGCGGGGGCGGTGAGATGGTTGGCGTCGGCGGTGTTGCCGTAGCCGACAAGTTCGCAATAGATGCGAGCGCCACGGGCCTTGGCGTGCTCGAGTTCCTCGACGACGAGGACGGCTGCGCCTTCGCCCATGACGAAGCCGTCGCGGTCCTTGTCGAAAGGACGGGAGGCACGTTTGGGTTCGGCGTTGCGGGTGGAGAGAGCGCGCATGGCGGCGAACCCGCCGATGCCCATTTCGCAGACGGCGGCCTCGGTGCCGCCGGCGAAGATGGCGTTCGCATCGCCCATCTTGATGTAGCGCCAGGCTTCGCCGAGGGCATGGGTGCTGGTGGCGCAAGCGGAGCAAGTGGCGAGGTTGGGGCCGCGCAGCTTGTAATACATGCTGAACACGCCGGAGGCCATGTTCAGGATCATCATCGGGATGAGGAAGGGCGAGATGCGGCCCGGACCTTTGTTCATCAGCACGGCGTGCTGATCCGCGTGGGTCTGGATGCCGCCGATGCCGGAGCCGATGAACGCGCCGATCTGGTCACGATCCAATTTCTCCAAGTCCATGCCGGAGTCTTGCAAGGCGCGCCAACCGGCGTAGATGCCAAGCTGGGCGAAGCGGTCGGTGCGGCGGACTTCCTTGGGCGAGGGGAAGGCGGGGGAAGGGTCGAAGTCCTTCACCTCGGCGGCGATTTGGCAGTCGTAGGCCGTCGGGTCAAAGGACGTGATGCGGTCCACACCGCACTGGCCGGCGATGATGTTCTTCCAAAACGTGTCGATGTCGTGCCCCAGCGCGGTGACTGTGCCGAGGCCCGTGATGACAACCCTGCGATCCGACCCGTTGCTTGCCATAAAAGAATAAGGGGCAGCGCGCTGATGTCAGCCCAGCTGCCCCGGAGAAAGCGTGCCGCCTACTTCTTGTTCTCCTCGACGTAGCGGGTGACGTCTCCGACGCTAACGAGCTTCTCAGCCTCCTCGTCGGGGACTTCGATGCCAAATTCCTCTTCGAGGGCCATGATCAGCTCGACGGTATCGAGGGAGTCGGCACCGAGGTCCTCGATGAACTTGGCCTCTTGAACGACCTGCTCGGCATTGACGCCCAGCTGCTCGACGATGATGTCCTTGACCTTTAGCTCGATGGTTTTGTCAGCCATGTTCGTGTTCGTTTAGTTAGTTGTCTGCAAATGTCGCGTCGGAGGGCTTTAAGCCCTGTTTCCGGCACTGGCCGGTGCGTCACCAAGCTAGCCCGTTTGCGCCGCCACACCGAAGTTCCCAGCGACGCGGCGGACTGTCTAACGGCTCGCACGCAGGGCGTCGAGAGGAATAATTGGCCGCTGGAAATGCCCAACCGGCGCAAAGGGAGGGCGAGCAGTGGTGAGGCGCAGAGCCTCCGGCATGACCCTCACACCGGCGGGTCCACGGGAAAGCCCAACTCGCGGAGCCGCTGGACCTTGTAGGTCAGGGCGCGGCGGCTGATGGCAAGTGTCTTGGCCGTCTCCGTGCGGTTGTAATCATGCCGCTTCAGGGCGTGGAGAATCGCGTCGCGCTCGATTTCCTCCAGCCGCACGGCATCGGTGGGAGTCAGCGCCGGCTGCGCGGCCTCGGCTGCGCGGACGCGCGCGGGCAGATGCTCCGGCAGCACCACGCCGCCGCGCGAAAGCAGCGCGGCGCGCTCCATCGCGTTGCGCAACTCGCGCACGTTGCCCGGCCATACGCAGCGCTCCAAGCACTCGGTCACTGCCGGAGAGAACCGCGTCCGGTCCCCGCCGAACTGGGCGATGAAGTGCGCCGCCAGCGGCAGGATATCCTCGCGCCGCTCGCGCAACGGCGGCACGCCCAGCTCGACGACGGCCAGCCGGTAGAACAAATCCTCGCGGAAGCGCCCTTCCTTGATGAGCACCTCCAGATTCCGGTTTGTCGCGGCGAGGATGCGCGCGTCCGTCTGCAGCTCCTTGCCGGAGCCGACCCGGCGGAAGCGCCCCTCCTGCGTCACGCGCAGCAGCTTGGCCTGCAACTGCGGCGACATCTCGCTGATCTCGTCCAGAAAGATGGTCCCTCCGTCCGCCTCCTCGAACCGGCCTGTGCGCGACTGGTGCGCACCGGTGAACGCGCCCTTCTCATGGCCGAACAGCTCGCTCTCCAGCAGCGTCTCGGGTATCGCCGCACAGTTCACCTTCACCAGCGGCCCGTTGACGCGCGGGCTCCAGCCGTGGATCGCGTCAGCCAAAACCTCCTTGCCCACGCCGCTCTCGCCAGTGATGAGCACGCGGCTCTCGGAGGGCGCGATGAGCGTGGCATCATGGAACACCGCGCGCATCAGCGGGCTGACAGCGATGACATTGGCAGGCAGTTGCAGCGCGGTCCGGACGCTTGGGCTGGGTGCGTCGTGGCTACCGGTGATTTGTTCGACGGAGTGAAGCAATTCGTCGAGGTCGATCGGCTTGGAAAGATAGTTCACTGCCCCATCGCGCATCGCGCCGACAGCCTCGCGGATGTCGGCGTAGGCGGTGACGAGCAGCACGGGCAGCGTGGAGTTCAACTCGCGTGCGCGGCGAAGCGTCTCCAGGCCGGTCATGCCCGGCATCCGCACGTCCGAAATCAACAGGCTCACAGGCACGGTGGCCAGCAGCTTGAGGGCGGCCTCGCCGGATTCTGCCACGAGCGGGTGGTGGCCGTGGCTCTCGAGGAACGTCTTCAACAAGCTGCGCTGCCCCGGATCGTCATCCACAATGAGAATGCGCGGGACGGCGGCGGCAGTGTGCTGGGCAGTCATACGGTTCAGGTGGCGGCAGTGTTTGGGAAACGGATGAGTTCGTCCAGCCTCGGGACAATCGGTTCCGCTCGAGCAGGGCAAGCCGTCTTCGAGCGTTGCACTGTCACGCCAGCAGCTTGATATGGCTGATGCGAAAGAGAGCGCCGCGTGGCTCGTTCGGGTGGCAAGTAATCTCCCAGCCGTGCGCGAGGACGATCTGCTGGACGATGGCCAGGCCCAGACCGGTGCCCTTCTGGTGCGTGGTGAAGTAGGGCTTGAAGATCTCCTCCCGATGCTCCGGCGCCACGCCGGGACCGTCGTCGCGGATTTCCAAGCTCACCGTGCCCTCGCCGCACGGCACCACAGCCACGCGGATTTCACCGCCGCGCTCAAGTGCCTGCGTGCCATTCAGGAGGAGGTTGAAGAGCGCTTGGCGCAGCAGTTGTTCATCGGCCTCGATGCGCGGGAGGTCGGGCTGGAGGTGGAGGTGGAGATCCTTCTCCTCGAGATCGAAGCCAAGGGTGCGGACGACCTCCGGGGCGACGGCGTTGAGGGCGACGGGAGCGCGGCGGACTTCGCGCGGGCGTGAGTAGTTGATGAACTCGTTGAGCTGGGCGGTCACGCGGTCAGCCTCGTCCACGATGCTCCGGGACCGGTCGCGGACCTCGGCGGCGGCATCCTGCTGACGGGAGATCATCTGGGCGAGGCCCCGGATGATGTTGAGCGGGTTCTTCGTCTCGTGCGCAAGCCCGGCGGCTGCGAGATTCAACTCGCGCAGGTGGGTGTTCAACTCGCTGGCGCGGAGCAGGCGGAACTGGAGGTCGGCGGACTTGCTGACGTTGCGCAGGGCGAGGGCGACGCCCAGCGCGGCGAGGCCGGCGAAGCTGACGATCAGCGTGCGCGTCCAGAAATCCGCATCCTTCGCGCGCAAGAGCGGCTCGGTCGAGAGGGCGATGACGAAGCCGTGCAGCCCGCGCTTGGCGAGCATCGTCTGGTAGTCCGGCTCACTCATGCCGGACGGGCGACCAAACCCCGGTAGCCGGCGGAAGCCCTCGCGACGGGGCGGAGAATTTGTGCCAGCCAATTCGCCGCCGGCCACAAAATTGGTTTCCACCAGCCGGGGCTCGCCGGGAGGCGGGCGCGGCAGCGGCGAGACGAAGAGGCCTTCCTCGCGCGGCGGGGCGTTGGTGTCGCGACGCGGCCGGACGAAGATGGGCGACAGGTTCGTGCCGCTGCCCGAGACGACATTGGTGCCAAAGTCCACGAGGTTCACGACGGTGAGGAGGTTGGGATCCCAGCGCTCGAGTTTCTCGGTCAAGCCTTTGATATTGAAATCAATCGGGGTGCCGACCGAGACGACGATCTCGCTGTCGCGGTTCAGCAGCGCGATGGACTCGATGCCGTCGGTGCTGACCAGCGAGCCAAGCGCGTCCTCCATGCGTTCTTGCGAGACAGTCCCGAAGAAGCGCTGCGCCCGGACGAGCTTGCTGACAGTGCCGGAGATGTCATGCGAGCGGCGGACGAGGGCGTCCCGGCCGGACTTCTCCACGCGGCTGTGCTCCATGACTTGCCACGCCGCCACGACGGCCCACGCCAAGGCGAGGAACGCGAAGACGAGGCGGGTGTGGCGGATCATGAAGCCATGAACTTCCCTCGGCGCCTCACTTCGGCGCAGGCGGGGCGGGTTGCGCAGGCGCGGGCTGGCCGGGCGCTTCTTTCTTCGGCAGCTTGTCGAGGAAGCGGTCCATGTCTTCCTGCGGAAAGGCGTTTGGCGCGAACTTCTTGTTCGCCTTCTCCGCCTCAGTCAGGCCGGCGAGGTGCGAAGGCTGCGCGACAATCGTGGGCGTGAGGAAGATCATCAGCTCGCGCTTCACGTTGTCCTTCACCTTGCGTTTGAAGAGATTGCCCAGCACGGGAATGTCGCCGAGCAGGGGCACCTTGCTCTCCGAGTCGGTCTGCGCGTTCTCCATCAAGCCGCCGATGACCACCGTCTGGCCGTTGGGCACGACAACGGTGGTGGTGGCGGTGCGGGAGTTGATGACCGGGACAAGGATGGCTCCGTTGGTCCCGCCGCTGGAGATGTTCACCCACGTCGAACGGTCGGCCAGCGAGGAGATTTCCGGCGTGACAACCATCTCGACGTTCCCGTCCGAGGAGATGAACGGCGTGACGCTCAAGTTCACACCGACACTCTGGTAGGTGATCGTGTTGATCTGGTTGCCGAAGTTGTCAAAGCGAGTGCCGCTGATGAGCGGCACCTGCTGGCCGAGGCTGATGGTCGCGGCCTGGTTGTTGCGCGCGAGGATGGACGGGCGAGAGAGGATCTCGGTCTTGCCGGCCTTCGCAATGGCGCTGAGCGTCGCCTGGAAATCGCTGCCCAGGATGGAGTAAATCCCCGCGCCAGATGCAACTGCCCCGGCCACCGTCGTGACGGTTGGCAGGCCAAAGCCCTGCCCCACAACACCGCTGACGCCTTGCAGTTTGGTGTCGTGCGTGTAGCCACCGGAGAAGCCGATGTCGGAGTTCTTGTTATAGGTGGCCTCGAGGAAGATGACTTTGATGAGCACCTGCGGCGATGGACGGTCGAGCCCGGAGATGACCTTCTTCATCTCCAACAGGGTTTTCTCGTCTGTCACCACGATGAGGTTGCGTGTCTCGGGGTCGAAGGAAATGTCCGCCCCTCCCAGCGGCTGGCCACCGCCGGCCTGGGTGCGGCTGGCCGCGCCCCCGCCGCCAGTGCCCCCACCGCCAAAGCCGCCTCCACCAAAACCTTGGAATTGCGCGTGCGCGGTCCCCGCCAGCGCACCGGCCAGCAGCCATCCCAAACCAATCGCTTTCATCGAACCATGTTTCATCATTATGCCTTTCAAGTGAACTGACCGGAATTCTGAGTTGAACTAGCGGCCGCCGCCGAAGCCGCCGCTGTTACCACCACCAAAGCCACTGCTGCCGCTACTGCTGTTACCACCACCAAAGCCGCTGCTGCCCGACCGGCCGCTGGTGCTGCTTTGGCCGCCGTTGTTGCGCGTGGTGGTGCCTGTGCCGAAGCCGCCTGTGCCTGTCCGGCCGCTGGACGACTGCGCAGTCCGACCGCTCTGAGTTGGGAACAGAGCTTGCAGGATTTGCTGCATCTGCGCCGGGTCGGCGTTCTCCACCGGGATGACGAAGACCTTTTGTTGCTTCGATGGATCGGAGTCGAGCTGGGTGATCATCCCCGTGATTTGCTCCATGAGCGTGGGCGACGCAGTGACGATGACGGACATGGTGCGGTTGTCGGCCACAGCCACAACTTTGTTCTGCTTGAGCGCTCGCTCGCTCTGGCCGGCTGCCGCGCCAGTGCCGCCGCCGCCACTGGGCGGGCGGAAGCCGCCGCCGAAGAAGCTGCTGCCGCCGGTCCGTCCGCCGGTCCGTCCACCCTGCGTGCTCGTGTCGGGGAAGAGGTTCTTGATCATCGTGGCGGTGTCGTCGGCGCTCGCATGCTTCAGGCGGAAGACTTTCACCTCGGTGATGTCCTCGACGGGCACATCCACCTGCTTGATCAAGTCCTCGATGATCGGCATCTGCGCTTCCGGCGCGCTGACGATGAGGGAGTTACTCAACTCATCTGCGCTGGCAACCACCTTGGGCGTGTTCACACGCCCGCCGGCCTGCGCACCGCCACCGCCGCTGCTCCCGCCGCCGCTCCCGCCCATGCGGCCTTGAAACATTTGCTGCAGCGGGCTGACGCCGCCCTGCGCGCCGCGTCCACCCGCGCTCGAAGTGTCCGGCGCGAAGAGGTCCTTCAACACCGTCGAGAGCGCCTTCGCGTCGGCATACTTGAGCGGGAAGACCTTGATGGCGGAGACGCTGGCCACGGGGTTGTCGAGCGCCTTGATGATCTCGGCGACGCGCCGGATGTTCACCTGCGTGTCCGTGATGATGAGCGCGTTCGCGCCCGCGTTGGCGGACATCGTGGAGGAAGTCGGGAGCAGCATTTCCAGGTTCTTAATCAACTGCTCGGCGGAGATGAACTTAATCGGGAGGATTTGCGTGACCATGTTTTCGCTCGCCGGGATTTTCTCCGGGTCACTGCCGGCCATGGTCGGCAGCGCCTTCTGCTTCATCTCGTCCTTGTTGACGATGTTGAGCGTGCGCCCGCTGCGGAAGGCGGCGTAGCCATTGCGCCCGAGCACGTTGTTCAGCACGTCCACCGCTTCGTCCTTCGTCAACGGTTCTTCGCTCCACACGTCCACGCGCCCGCGGATGTCGGTCTTGGGCACGATGATGAAGCCGGCGGCCTCGCTGAAATAGTTGAGAACCATCTCCAGCGACACGCCGCGGAAGTTCAGGCGCATCCCCTTCTCGGTGTCGCTGGTGACGCGCTTGACCGGCTCCTTCGGCACGGCGGGCGTGGGCGGGCGCGCTGCTTCAGCGGCCTTCGCGGCAGCTTCCGCCGCGAGCGCGGCGGCAAGGCCGGCGGGACGCGCAGCGTCGTCGGGCTTCGGCGCGGCGGGGGCCGGAGTCGGAGCGGGGGCCGGAGCGGGGGCGGGCGTGGTTTGCGCCGGCGCTGTGACGGCAAGGCCGACAGTGAGGATGAGGGCGAGGTTGTTTTTCATATTATCGGTTCTCCCGTGAACGTTGTTCCATGAGTCGTTTCAAAAGATCGCTTTCCCCGCCGCCGCCCGAGCTGGGGGTGCTGGCGGGCGGTGAGCTTGAACTGCCCGGACTGCCGCCGCCGAAGGTGCCCGGACTGGCCGAGCTGGAGCCGCTGTTAAAACTGCTCGTGGGCGGCGCGCTGGACGTGCTGCCGCTCATGCGGGCGGCGTAGTAAGCCGTGTATTCCTCGGCATCAATTTGCCCGTCCGAGTTTTTGTCCATGTCACGGAAACGGTCGCGCAGCCGGCTGTCCGCCTCGTCACGCGATATCTTGCCATCGCCGTTGCGGTCCTGCTCGCGGATGCGCTGCTGCGCTATGTCCGCCGGGTTGCTGCCGCTGCCGAAGGACGAGCTTCCACCGCGCGAGTCGCGGCTGTAGCTGCTGAAGCCGCTCGAACTCCGGTAATCCCGGGGGTCCCTGCTGGAACTGGAGCCACCAAAGCTGGAACCAAACGGCGAGGATGAACCCGAGCTCGAGGAGTAGCTCGGAGTGTAAGTCGGCTCAAAGATGCGCTCGGCTTCGCGCGTCTTCCACTCGCCCTGATCCTCTCGGCGCATCATGTAGCCCACCTTGAGTTCGACGGGTTTTCCGTTCGCTTCGAGCCGCACGAGAGCGCTCTCGATGGCCATGACTTTGCAGCCGCCGATGCTCTCGTCCACTTGCACAGCCTTGCGATACCCGGAGCTGCTGCCTTCAAAAAACGCGACCGGGCCTTTCGGATAATCCAGCGTCCCGAGCAGCGAAAACGTCTCGACCACCGGGTCGCGGCGCGGCGGTGCAACTGGTGCAGTTGGTGCATCGCTCGTGCGTCCGGCGAAGCGGCGTGTGTTGAAAATGTTGCGGTCCGGCACGTTCTTGAATGCCTCGAAGCTCGCAGCAGGCGAAGGCGCGGGCGCGGCCTTCGCGCCAGACTGCGGAGCCGGGGAGTTCGTGCGCGACTGCGCGACTGCGGCCATCGGCGTGAGCAATACCAGGCTGGCGAGGAGGAGTTGCGAAGCGTTCATGGGAAGCAAGTTGTTGGGACTATTCCACGCAAAGAGTCGAATAGCGAGGTCGCGCGCTCCCAAGCCAGTGCGGTGATTAAATGCCTTCACGTTCTTATTTTGCCGCCGCTTCATTCTTCTTCGGCGTGAGCGCCACCTTCTTCGGCGTGAGCACCAGTCCGCTGAGTTGCAGGGCCAGCGTCAGGTTGCGGCCCTCCACGTCGCGAGCGGTCAGGTCCACCACGTCCACCTTCATCGCCAGCGGATCTTTCTCCACCTGATAGAGAAACCGCGCGAGGCTCGCGAGGCTGCCGGTCGCGTCCGCGCGGCACTCCAGCGTCTGGTAATCCTCCGTCGAGTTCGAGCGCTTCCACTGCGGCTTGAGGCCGCTGATGGTCACGTTCGCGTCGCGCGACCAACGCTCGAAGGCCCGCAGCGCCTGGCTCTCGGCGGCGGAGATCTCGTTCGTGAGGGTGTTGGCGCTCATGGAATTCCACTTGGCCTGCAACTTCTCGGCGTTCTTCAGCTTCTCAGTGCCGGCGACCACCTTCTCCTCCAATGCGGCGATGCGGGCGGTGCGGGCCTTCCAGCTCGCGGTGAGCGGCTTGAGCACGAAGCTGTCGCCCACGAGCAATAGCACGGCGGTGATGGCCAGACCGGCCAAGAGTTGTTCGCGGTTCTTATGGTTCATTTGCTGGCTTGGGTCTCGCCCCAGTGGAAATTAAAGGTGAATTCAAGCGGTTGGTTGTTCTGCCCGCCCTTGCTGTTCTCGAGCTTGATGTCAGTGACATTCCGGGCGGCTTGAAGCTTGTCGCGCATCTTCAGCATCGCGGTGGTGTTCCGCGCTGTGCCGCTGAAGGTCACGCCCGAGCGGTCGCGAATCTCGATGGACTTGGCGGAGACCGTGCCGTCCTCCGGGAACGCCTCGGTGAGCGTCTTCAAAATCGTCATCGCCCGGAACGACTCGTCATACCACGGGCGGAACTTCCGGATCTTTGTGCTGAGCTGGTCCACCTGCGTCACGCGAGCCTCCATCCCCTGCCACTGCGATTCCAGCCGCGTGAGCTGCCACTGTTGCCAGCCGAAGAGCGCGGCCATGACGAACATCACGCAGGCCAGGAGTCCGGCGCCGTAAACCAGCTTCTTCGAGGAATACTGCTCCATGAACTGCTGCCACTGGCTCACGTGCGGGGGCAGGAACTCAAAGCCCGACGCCTTGCCCGTCAAGTGCCGCACCACCAACGCCAGCGCGGCATTTGCGCTCGTCCCGCTCGGCAGCGTCACGCCAAACTCCAGTGGCGCGAACTCCTTCACGAGCTGCGTCCGCAACCCCAACGCCTCGGCCCGCGCGCTGAGTTGCTCCTGCAATTCCTCCGCGAGGTCGCCTCCGCCGAACACCTTCAAGTTCCGCACCGTCGCGCGCACGTCGTCCGGCAACTGGCCGAGCGTGATGCGCAGTTCGCGCGCGAGGTAATCCTTCTGCACGCGCCGTTCGGAGCCGTCCTGCTCGAACGCGCCTTCCAGCATCCGCAGCGCACAGACGCCGCCCTGCGCCGTGACTTGCAGCGCCACGCCCTTCTCACCGGGCACGAGCGCCACGACGCCGCCGGCCGTGACGGACTCGCCCACCGGTTGCAACGCCGTGATGCCGAGGGTGAAGCTCACCGGGCGCAACCCGATGGATTCCAGCGCCCCCTGCAAGCGCGTGACGTGGTCGCGCGGGATGGCGATGACCGTCGCGGTGCGCTCGCCGTCCGCCGCGCCGACGAGCGACTGCGCGAGCATCAACGTCTCCGGCGCGTAGGGGAAACCGCGCTCCGCCTCCATCGCCAGCAGCGCTGAGACGTCCTCAGGCGACAGGCCAGCCGGGACTTTCACCGCGAGCGTGAGCGCCCAGTTCAACGGCACGCCCACGACGCACCGGCGGTCGCGCAGCCCGGCGGATTCGAGATGCTTGCGCAGCTCCGCGCCGACGAGTTCGGGGTCATTCGTGAGCGGGTCGAGCGCGAGCGTGACGCTGCCCGCCTTGCGGATTTCGACCGACCCGTTCGTGCGCTTGGCCGCGACGAAGTCGAGTCGGCTGCCGTCGAGCACGAGGCCGAGGAGGGAGTTGGTTTTCTGTGAGCCAGTCATGTTTAAGGTGTGTCCTGCGCTTCAGCAATCTGTCGGCGGACTTCCAAGCCCAGCGCCCAGCCGAGGTGCGTGAGGTCCAGCCGTTGACGAATCTTCGCCCCGCCTTCGGTGGTGTCGAAGATGAACTTCACGCGCGAGTAGCCGCGCCCGTGGTGGCCGAGTGCCGCGATGTCCGCCGTGTGAACGTAGCTGCGACCAGTGATGAACGGGCCGACCTGCTCGGCGACCTGCGCCTCCAGCGCGTCCTTCAGCCACGCGATGGAATGCTGCGTGTCCGTGCCGGAGCGGGTGGCGATGAGCGCGTCGGCCTTCTCGGCATCGAGGCCGGGCAGGCAGGCAAGCACCGTGGCGGTGGCGGTGTTCACGTTCACCAAGCCTTCGAGCATGGCATTGGTCGAGGTAGTCACGTCGTTCTCGATGAGGTGAAACTCCTCGGCGGTCAGCCCGCTGCGGACGTAGAACTGAAGCACGCTGCCGTTCGTATTGTTGCCGGAGGGCGGCGGCTGGTTCGTGCCGCCGGGCGGAGCACTGGTGGAGAAGCGCAGCAGCACTTGCGGCACCCGTTCCGCACTGATGCCGAGTTCCGTCATCAGCCGCGTCAGCCCCTGCGCGTCCACGGTGGCGATGTTGATTTTCGCGTCGCCGTTGGTGCGCGTGTTCGGCTGCTTGCTGTGGACGGTGACGTAGGCGAGCACGCCACGGTCGAGCTTGCCGTCGTGGTTGTCGTTCGGGGCAGTGGCGTTCTCGTCGTCCTCGTTGCGGTCCAGCACCGCGTTCATGTTCGCGTCCTCGTCGTAGAGGATATCCTGGGTGAAACCATAGACCAGCCGCAGCTCTTCGATGCTCTCGAAGGGCGCGTTCTTGCAGCGGTAAGGCGGGTTGAGCCGCGCGTAAAGCTCATCCTCCGCGCCGTTCTCCGAGGGGTTGCTGTCCTCATCGCGCCAGTCCACGACGGCGGCGGCGAGTTCGGCGCTCATGCGCGGCAGCTTGGCAAGCATCGCGGCGGTGGCGGTGTTGAGGTTGAGCTTCGCGCCCTCGTCCACGAGGCCGAAGGTGACTTCGAGGTCGTCCTCTTCGTCGAGCGGTTGGCCGATGAGCCAGAAGCGCGCGGTGCCGATTTGGATGGCCTCGACTTTGAGCGTGGCGGAGTCGGGCGGGACGCCGGGTTCAGTGACGTTCGCAAGGGCGTTGCTGATATAGCGGGCCGCGCCGGCGATGGCTTGCTCGGCTTCGAGCGCGGCGACGCGGTTGTCGGCGGCGCGGAGTTCGAGAGAAGAGGAGTTGGCGAAGTAGATGGCGAGGCTGACGAGGCCGAAGGCAACCCAGAGGACGATGATGAGGACGGAGCCGCGCTCGGCAACCCCGTGCCGGCGGCTTGCAACGGCCGTCCGAGACGTTTGCACGCTCGGCACGGCTGCGCGCTGTCCACACGCAATGCGGTGGCTGGAAACCGCCGGCACGGGTTGCTGCGGCAGTCTCATTGCGAGCCTCCTGCGGGGGCGTTCGTGCTGGCCTCGGTGACGATGGGGACGATGAGTTCGATGGGTTGCTGCCGGCTGGCGCGGTCTTCAAAGGCCATTTGAAGCTGCAGCCTAATCGCGCGCGGGAGCTTCGGGTCGGCGGTGGCCGAGTCCCACGATTCCAGCCAGTCCGTGCCGTCGTGGAAGAAGAACGTCGCTTCGGCCACGTCGGCGAGGAGGAGTTGCTCGACGGGTTCTTCCGCCACGTTGCCGGACGGGAGCAGGTTGCGCGTGACGGCGCGGATGAGGTCTTTGCCCAGCGCGTTGCGGTTCGTGGAGTCCACGAGGAGGTAGGCGACTTTCTGCACGCTCGGCCACGGGGACGAGGTGTCGAGCAGGCCGGAGTGGGTGTAGAAGTCCGGGCCGACTTGGGAGGCGAGGCCCCCCGCACCGCCCGCCGCACCGGCCAACGAACCAAAGCGCGGCTGGCTGGTGGCGCCGCTGCCGGTGGGGGAGGTTTGGAGGTCGTGCGCGAGCGTGCCGGGCGGCGCGAGGCTGGCGAGGTCGCGCTTGAGGATGATGAGCGCCTGAGTGAGCGGGAGGGATTTTTGGAGCGAGGCGGCGGAGCGGTTGCGCAGCTTGAGGGCGCTGTAGAACACGCCGTTGATGGCCGCCAGCACGATGGCGAAGGCGACCACGGCAATCAAAAGTTCCAGCAGGGTGAAGGCGGCGCGTCCGGCAGCCAAACGACTTTGGCCCTTGGACTCTTGGACTTGGGACCGAACGAAGTTCACAGCGTGGCCCCCTCCGTCAGCGTGCTGACCGTCACTTCGTATTCGCGGCCTTGCACAAAATACACGACGCGCACCGTGGTCTCCTGCAACGCGCTGTCCTCGACCCACGCGGCGGACTCGATGGTCCACTGGTATTCGTGCGGGCCTTCGGTCACCGAGCCGTTGTCGCCGCTGGGCAGGGAACCGGCCACGGCGAGTTCGCTCAGGACGCGGTCGGCCACGCGGGCAGCCACGGCTTTCCGCTCGCCGACTTGTCCGGCGAGGCTGGCAATGCGCAGACCTTCCAGCGCCACCGGAATGACGATGGCCATGAAGAGCAGCGCCGCCAGCACCTCGGCCAGCGTGAACGCGGCGCGGGTGCGCTTAACGCTGTTGCTGGAGGGTGCGAATCTCATAGTTCAAGCGCGTGGCGCTCTGGGCGATGGCGAGGGCGGAGCCCTCGGTGAGGTCGTCCGCCGCGCGTTGGCGGAGGATGACGGCGGCGGGGCTCTTGTCGCCGATGAAGCCGTCGGAGGTGAAGCGGAGGATTTTGATGGGTCTGGTGCCGGTGGATTCGTCGTCGGCGTTGGCGAACTCGGCCTCGGGGTCATCGAAGTTATCTTGGCCGGAGATTTTCTTGGCCGGGGCGGCGGTGACTTCGAAGCTGAGTTCCTCGGGCAGCTTGTATTGCACGGCCCGGCTGTCGCTCTCCAGGAAGCCGGCCTGCGCGCGGAGGCCGTAGAGCTTCTGCTGCGTGTCCACGTAGAGCTCCATCGGCACGCCCTCGGCCACGGCGCGGCTGGAGGCGTAGTGCGTGAGCGAGAGGAAGCGGCGCGCCTCGGAGTCGAGGTCGCGGCCCTTGAAGAAGCCTTTCAGCGACGGCAGGGACACGCTCACGACGATGGTGATGAGCGCCATCACGAGGATGAGCTCGATGAGGGTGAAGGCGCGGCGGAAACTGGGAATGGGGCCGAGGGCTTGGAGCGCGAACGTCCACGTCCGCAGCAGGGATTGCGGACATAGGCGTCCGCGCTCCAAGCGCGTGCGGGTTGTGGTTGTTGGACTCAACTTCATCGCCGGTTCCTTACTTGGCCTTCGACCAGTTGGTGATGTCGTCCTCGGTGCCTTCGCGGCCGTCGGTGCCCAGGCTGTAGATGTCGTAGCTGCTCGGGTTGTTGCGGCCGGGGCTGACATAGACGTAGGGCTTGCCCCACGGGTCCACGGGGACTTCCTTCATGTAAGGGCCTTTCCAGCCTTGCACATCGCTCGGAGCCTGCACGAGGTCGAAGAGACCTTCGCTGCCCTTGGGATAACTGCCGGTGTCCACTTCGTAGGCGTCCAGCGAGGTGCTGAAGCCCGCAATCTGCGTCTTCGCGGCGGCGTTGCGCGCGTCATCAGTGCGCCCGGCGAACTTGGGCACGACGATGGCCGCGAGGATGCCGAGGATGACCAGCACGAGGAGGAGCTCGATGAGGGTGAAGCCACGGGGCGAGTTGAGAGTTGAGAGCTGAGAGTTGAGAGGCTTGTTAGTGCGGATGTTCATGTTGTTTGAGAGTGGTTACTTGATGTGTTCTTGGAGGGTGAAAATCGGGATGACCATGCCGATGAAAATCGTGCCGATGAAGGCAGCGATGAAGAAGAGCATCAGCGGTTCGGCCATCGCCACCGCCGTCTTCAACTGCCGGTCGAGGTCGCCCTCGGTCACGTTGGCGATGCGGATGAGCTCGCCGTCCAGCTTCCCGCTCTCCTCGGCGACGGAAATCATTTCCAAGGTCGAGCCGTTGAAGAGCACGCGGCAGTCGCCGAGGCTCGGGCCGAGCGCCTTGCCCTCCTTCACGCGGTCAATCGAGTGCGCCACGGCGTCCACGAGTATCTGGTTGCCGATGGAGCGGCGCGCGACGTTCAGGCAGGCGATGAGCGGCACGCCCGCGCCCAGCAGCGTCCCCAGCATCCGGCAGAAGCGCGACATGGCGAACTGCGCGACGAGGCTGCCGATGGTCGGCACACGGAGGATGAAGCCTTCCCAAGCGCGGCGTCCGGCGGGCGACGTGACCCAGGTGCGCGCCATGTAGCCGCCGAGGAACAGGCCGAGCAGCACCAGCACGCCGTAGCTGCGCAGCACGTCGCTCGCGCCGATGATGATTTGGGTGAGCAACGGGAGCTTCGCGCCGAAGCCCGCGAACACGAGCTGGAAGCGCGGGATGAAGAACACGAGCAGGAAGACCAGCACGCCCAGCGCGAGCACGAGCAGGATGGCCGGATACAACATCGCGGTCATCACCTTGCCCTTCATCTCCTTCTCGCTCGCCTGGAAGTCGGCGATTTGCGCGAGCACGACATCGAGGAAGCCGCCGGTCTCACCGGCCTCGACCATCGCGACATACACGCGCGGGAAAACGTCCGGCGACTTCGCCATCGCGTCGGCGAGCGTCATGCCGTCCACGACGAGGTCGTGAACTTCCTTCCACTTCGCCTGTGCCACGGGGCTGGATGCCTCGCGCTGGAGAATGACCAGCGCGCGGCTCAAGGGCACGCCGGCCGCCAGCAGGCTGGAGAGGAGGCGGGTGAAGTTCTCCAGCATCCGCGCGGAAATCTTCGGGGCGCCGAAGCTGAGGGTGGGGGGCGCGGGGACGTTGGCGGCGGCTTTCGCGTCCTTCGGAGATGCGTCTTTGGCCGGGGATTTGGACGCGGGCTTGGTTTCCTTCGCGGCGGGCTTGGACGGAGCGGTGATGGTCTTGGTGCCGCCGCCGGTGCGCTCGGACAAGCTGATGGGCCGCAAGCCACGCGACTCCATCTGCTTGAACGCCTCCTGCCGCCCACCGGCTTCGAGGACGCCCTCGGCGACGGAGCCGTTCGCATGCAGCGCGCGATATTGGAAGGTCGTCATGGATTAACGCGCCACAGCCAGTTCCGCCGCCGTCTCCCCGCCGCCGTCCTTCTCATCCACGCTGGTGCGGGAAACTTCCTTCGCGGTCGTCACGCTCAGGACTTCCTCGACGGTCGTCGCGCCTTGGCGGACGAGCCGCCAGCCGTCCTCGGCCAGCGTGCGCATCCCGTTGCGGAGAGCGGCGTCGCGGAGCTTGTCGGCGGAGGTGTTTTGCAGAATCAACTGCCGGATTTCCACGTTCGTATCCATCCACTCGAAGATGGCGTTGCGCCCGTGGAAGCCGGTGTTGCGGCACTCGCGGCAGCCGACGGACTTGTAAATCGGGTGGTTCAGCGGGATGCCGAGCTTGGTCTTGTAAGTCGCAGCGGTCGGCGAGTCGTCCACGACCTTGCAATGCGGGCAGAGCACCCGCACGAGGCGCTGGGCGAGGACGGCTTCCAGCGAGCTGGCGACGAGATA